>Ga0194133_10007621_pt1 | contig 12893 bp, 7 predicted proteins | sample TA2KigOf40mmetaG_FD_155448 | JGI IMG/M metagenome (GOLD analysis project Ga0194133, IMG submission 155448) | Freshwater microbial communities from Lake Tanganyika, Tanzania - TA2015055 Kigoma Offshore 40m | ecosystem: Environmental > Aquatic > Freshwater > Lake | place: Tanzania: Lake Tanganyika...
GAAAGTACCCAGGTCAGAGCCGGGTCGGCCTCTTATTTACTGCGGGTCAAAAGTAAGCTCGGGTCGGGTCGGGTCAGGGCCCATCACTACTTAATACATCTAAATGTCAATTTTGTTTACATGCTTGATAAAGTCAGAACAACTTTTTCGAATAAAATCAGGCTTAAACAGGACAAGTAAACTGCAAAGTGTACAACTTCTCCTTTGCTAACAGTACGAAAATGATCACAAACTTGATTTTTGATAAAATGAACATAAAGCGAGGGGAAAAATTGAGTTTTGTTTAAACTTGTTATTGATATATATATATGGATTGATTTTTTCATGTAAATCAATCACTATTTTAATTATGAAGTCACACAAAAAAAGTTCCAAAAAATTTGTTACATAAAAATCTTATCATCTGGGAAAATGTTTATCAAGTCCATATCTAAATGAATGCTTTAATCTGGATTTGTTGCATTTAATTTTGTTGTTCGTGATCAGGATAATTTGTGTAGGAAAATCAATTGAAAATGCTCAAAAAAATATCAAACATGTTTGTCTTTTGAAATGCATTTTAAAAAACTAATATTCTTTAAGGGCTCAACTTTTGTAGGGGTCAGCCCTTGTTTGGTTTTGACATAATTCTCTGAATCGATGAGCAAAAAGAATGGGGATCTGAGGGTATTGGATTCAAACTAGATTTTGGCCATAGATCTGACACAAACTCACTCTGAGCTTTCTGACTCAGCAAGGAGAGTTTGGATTGTAGTTCCAAATATTTGGATTGTAAGGATGACCCAAACTAGTGATGGGTTCGGGTCTAAAAACTTTGACCTGGGTCAGGTCTGGTCAATTTTTTGCTGCTCGGGTTGGGTCAGCCATCTTTGGCTTAGGTTTGGGCTTGGAAAATTTCCCCCAAAAATCCCAAATTTTCAAATTTTTTTCCCCTCGGGTCAAAAAAATTGCTTTGGGTTGGGTCAAAAAATACCCGGGTCAAAGCCAGGTCAGCCTCTTATTTACTGGGGATCAAAAGTATGCTCGGGTCAGGTCAGATCAGGGCCCATCACTAAATCAAACCCTTCATTCGTTCAAACCTGGGCATTTTCCAATAATCTTTGACCTTGGGTTACTACAAAAATATAAAAAAATATGCCCAGCCTTGTTACTGACAATTGTGTCTGTAATAATTGATTTAGTGTATAACCTCATTAAAATGCACCAATTGTTGAACTAGGACAGCTACGTGGCCTTTTTTAAATATTTTAAAGTACGCCTTGCCACATTTTTTCATCTACAAAGGCACACCATGGGTGGAGAATATTTGTTGGTGTGTCAACCTTGGGTTAAAGGTTGCTTTTAGGTGCTGGGGTTTGATCCTTGGACCCTCTGATCCCCAACCTGATGCCATAACCACTAGCAGTATAGACTCAGGCAATGCTGATGTGTGATCAACACCTTTATCAGAGTCCTGCCATAGAAGATTACGGTCACTGCAGATTATTATTTTGCCTTGAATGAGAGTGCCGTGTTGATTTTCTAAATGCGGCGTTGAAAAATTGCTGGCTTGGCCAGAGATTGAACCCATATAACCTTAGATCAGAGTTCTCAGTACGGTGCCTATGACCTCTCAGCCACAACAACCCCTAAAGCTATATAAATTTCAAGGCTTAAGATACAGACACAAATGAAAGCTTAGTTTTTTGGGCTTTTTTGTCAAATCAAGATCTCATTTAGCCTCTGAGTCCCAAAAATATAATGACAATGGACTGAATACAAGGGTGATTATGTAACTTAATGATCAACTATTTCAACATACTGAGCTCTGAGAAGAGCAGCTGACAAGCTCATCTTGGAATTTGGTTGAGGAGCAAACAAGGTAACCCAGATGTTGTTCAAGTAAAAGATGTGCTTTTACTTGCAAGAAAAACTATTTTTATGCCCAATTTTGACTATCACTATCTTGGGTGCAGCCAAGTTATAAGAACAAGCTTTTTGCATCAAGGGATGAAAAATTATATCAGAACTGGAATAAATGAGTGTGAGAAGACCTATCCTCCTCATCAAAACAAGATTTCTAGTATATTGACATTAAGAAAATGTTGATTTTCAAACCTGATTTGAAATGGCTTTTCAAGAAAATGCTTGAAAAGATTGTGATTAAAATTTCAAGAAGGAATTAAATAACTTGATATTAAGATTCAACACATGAAAGGATTATTGGTCATCTTATAATAGAGATGGGCCCTGACCCGACCTGCAGTAAAAAAGAGGCCGACCCACCTTTGAACCGGGTACTTTTGGACCTGACCCGAAGTGAATCTTTTTTATCCGAAGGGAAAAAACTGAAAAATTTGACGGTATAAGGGAAATTTTCCAAACGCAAACTATAGATGGCTGCCGCGACCCAACTTGAGCCACAAATCATTGACCCAACCCGGGTCAAAAATTTTTGATCCGGACCAATCACTATCTTTAAGGTAAAGGGTTGAGAGCATCATTGATTTTGAGAGCCTCCTTCCCTTGGTTCGAGTCACAGTCCATGCTGAATTGGATGAAGATATAAATCCTGAGTAAATCTTGCTGTTATAAGGTGTGATGAATCGCTTTCATCAATCCACCAACAAGCAGTCAATCCAAATAAAAGAGATTTTGACGCAACTAGACATCAAATTCTCTCTAAACCTCGATCAAAAGCAAACCAGAATATAAAATTGAGAGTTTGCAGCTTTTTAAATAAGCTTATAGACTATTGAGTCAAAACTGAAAATTCACTAAATTTTATGATTGGGAATAATTTTCATTATTTTGTGAGTATTTAGTGCAGAAAGAATCAATAAACTGAATTTGTATATCAAAACACTCAACAATATATTTAACTGCATTTTTTAAGCTTCTTTTTCTTGAATGATTGATGAAAAAAGACTAAATTTTTTACACTAAATCAAGGTTTGGCATGACAATTTCTACACCTTTTTTTTTAAATCATTCAATGCACAAAAAAAATAAAATCTGAGTGACTTTCTCCCTTGCCCCACAAAAAAATAAAGCAAAATGTGAAAGACAGACCTTTCAAGGGCAAAACTGATTTCCCCTTCCCCCAACTTCTCAACAACATAACACACCCAGCATCATCAGCCTCCCTGCACAAAGCTCAAGATAAGCATAAGATAACCTCTCTCTCCCTACCCTTACCCTCTCTATCCCCTTCAACCCCACAAGAAATGCTAGAAAGTAAATTTATGACGTCATCAAGTCAAACTCTATACACTGTAAACAGTCAGAACACATTTCTTTCCACAACCCTTGTTGTTGTTGTTCTGCATGTTCTACTCATTGATGTAAATTGGAAAGCTTAGTTCAAGCTAGAGGCTTAATGAAGTCAAATATTTTCAACTTAATATCTAATGTCTTGTTTTCAAATTACTATTGCTTTTGTTTCTGTTATCTTCCAATATAATTAGTGAAGAAAATGATGAAAATACCAATGGAATTTCTCTCAGACCAACAAAGAAGAGGATCTTTGGAAGACCAAATGACAGGAAAGGTAATGGAGGATCTCCAACAATAATAGTTTCAAAGTGAAGAAATTTTTATAGGGTTCAATCAACATTATGGGCTTTCTATAATAAATAATGCATGTCACAATAATCTGTCTTTTTTATAGTGTTTAGATGGTACTGTTCGCCATACAAGGACTCAAAGCCTGAAAGAAAGGTTGCTCCAAAGAAAGCTCCCACTTTCTAAATTTAGCTTTGGTGGAAGTATCCATGACGTCACAGGGAGAAGAAAAAGCATGGGGCTTCCTCACCAAACCGGCTCTGGTGGCCTCTCCACAATTGAAAAGCATGAGAAAAAAGAAGAAGAAGAGGAGGAGAAAATAAAACAGGAAGAGGCTGACAGCCAAGGCAAAAACAAACTGATTAGCAACATTTTGCCAGGTGGAAAAAGGTACAAACCCAAGGGCCTTATAATTCAGGTGAGTCAGAGTTACATTTAGAAGCAGTGAAGACAATTTGTTTGTGATTTTAAAGTAGTTTAGTAGTTATCAGACAAATAAGTATTCAGTATTGGTGTCTACCAAGTAGAACATATCACTTAAAAACCCAACTGCACTCTTTATTATTGAGTTCTAATATTGAGCAATTGGGAGTCATCTTTTTCGCAATAGGATTCCATTTATCATACCTTCAGTTTATAAGCATTCTGTAGGTGCGACCGACTGCATGTATGCCCAATAAAATACAGAGAGAGACTCAATTGTTTATTAACATTCGCGTTCTCCTATTATACACTTTTATGCGTATCAGATAAATCAGACAAAGAACTTGATTAAATGACGTTGTACATAAAGAGTGAGTGTTCACGATTCTTGTTGCTAGCCAGACTAAATTACTTTAGATACAGTACATACTTTAAAACTTATTTACTTTACTAATTTATGATACTTTATGAATTTACTTTATGAACAAATCAGAACTATAAAATTATAAAACACTACAAAACAACTATAAGTTTAAGAGTGCCTTAGCTGCCCCTCTACCACCTCCACAGCCTTGCCCTCATCATGCCCACAATAACAAAAATTTGCAAAACAATAATAGTAATAATCTAGTGCAGTATAGACTCATCCGATAATAATGCGCGACCAGCACCTTTATAAGAGTCCTGCCATAGAAAGTCTATATGGTCACTGCAGATTACTATTACCCTGACTGAGGGTGCCTAGTTGATTTGATTTTGCAATCCGGGGTTGAAAAATTGTTTGAATGGACGGCCGGGGATTGAACCCACAACCTTAGATCTTTGTTCTCAGTCAGGTGCCTATGACCTCTCAGCCATGGCGACCCCATAAGTAGGAAATTGTGAGATATAAGATCAATCTTATTCTACTGTCACAATCTTTTCTGACTGAGAACTTAGATTGAAGTTATGAATTCAATCCCCAGCCTTGCGAGCAATTTTTGATTGTGGAATTACAAAAATCAACAGTGAGCCCTTGGTCAGGGTAATAGGAATCTGCAGAGGCCATAGACAGACTAAGTTATAAAATGAGCTTTAGAGAGACTATCAGACTAGACAGTATTAAAAATTGCTGTTTTCCATTTTGGGATATTGCTTTAGCTCTTGACAGTTCTCTTGTATATTGAGCTATTTAGTTTACAATTTGAAGCCTTCTTTTTTTGATAGGTTTCCATTTTTCATGAATAACATAAAAATTTGAAAAACATAAAATAAGGAATTGTGGGTCAATCTTGTTCTACTGTTACAATCTATTAACCAAAGTTACAACCCTACTGAAAATAAGATACGCTGTATGCCAACTTTCAGGTTATGATTTTAAGGTTTTTACACATGTTTTTGGCGGTTTACGACAAAATTTGTACCATTAACCCATGTATTCCCATGTGCCACTTGTAAACAGGAGCAATACACCTGAAAGGGGTGGATAAACCTGAAAGTTACCATACAGTGTGTCTTATTTTCGGTAAGGTCTGTACAAGGTTGCATCAGCGAATAAGACTAGGAGACCTTTTTATTAGATGCATTACAGACCTTTAAGGGGCTTTTTTGATGTTTTCATATCAACCCAGGACAAAGGTCAGTGTCAGAGATTGAACCACTGACAGTTCAATACTTAGATCACATTCCCAGCCAAGTGCTGTACTGTTAGGCTAGTTTAGACTTGATACCCCCCACCACCTAAGCCGCTGTGCAGAAGAAATTAACCATAATTGGCAAGTTGTGCTTGAAATAATCAAACTCACGAAAGAAGGAAGTTTTTTTAGACTTGCAAAGTTACACTGTTATTAAAGCACATTTTAAAGTTCATAAAATTTTTATCTTAAACAGTCATCTTCAGCTCATCATTTATGTGGACTAAATAGCGGCAGCTCATTTGACAATTTCACCTCTGGTACCACTCTTCCACTTTCAGGTTCCACACCAGTGTTATCTCACAAACAAACCTGTAAGAAATCACCAATACAAATAATCAGTTAAAATCAGTTAAAGAATTTCTCCCATCATAGGTGTGGAGAATTCCAAGTTTTCAACCCGTGGAGACTTCAGTCCAACGCCTGTGCCAAGAAATCGAGGACCCAGATCTGGATCCTTGAAAGGAAAAAAGGGGCCACCCCCTTTGCCACCATCAGACAGTTCAGAAGCCAAAGAGAAAACTCCTCCAAATGGTGATGAAGATACTCAAGAAGGCAAAGAAGCTGGAATCGCTGTTCAGCCATCCGAATACCTGATAGAAAGTTGTCTGAATAGAGCAAATTCTAGCTCAACTGAAACTTGCACATCATTGAAAGCAGCAAGGAAAAAGAGGTTAAGAGATCCCCCAAAATCCCTTGCCCTTGTGAAAAAGTTTTCCTCGTCTCCTTGCACACCTTACTCATCACTACCTTCAACACCCTTGTCTCCAAACAACCCAACTTTTCCGGTCTCGCCTTTGTATGACACAACCTCAAAATTTTTCCCACCATCAACAGCATATGATCCACTGGATCAATCCCTGCATCCATTTCCATTCAATCAAGATAGTCGAAGACCATCCCATGAGAGCCAGGATGAAGGAGTGAGTGTATCAGGACCTACGCCAACCTCTGTTGTTAAAGCGCTTGTACCCTTGTTCGCTCCAACTGTTGTTGTTGCTGCACTGAGGAACAGTATGACTAACAAGTCAAGGTAAGATTGTTCAGACATCTTTAAAAGACTCAGTATGGCATATGCGAATAGGGATATAATAATAATCTCGTGCAGTATAGACGCAGGTGATGAAAATAAAAGATCAACAACTTTATCAGAGTCTTATCATAGCCATTTTATTATGTCCATGGTCACTGCAGATTATATTACCGTGACTGAGGGTGCGCCTTATTGATTTTTATACAATCTGGCAGGGTTGTTTAATTGCTGGCATGGATGGGGTTTAAACCCACAATCTTAGTTCTCAGTCACGTGCCTATGACCTCTTGCCCATTGCGACCCCTAAATGGTTTACTTTTATTATTTTATCACGCAACCTATCTATCTATCCTCATCTGATTCTCTAGCGCACTTGATCACTGAGCTCAACCAGCATAGAATTCCCGGGCCACTACCAAAAAATAAGTCTCACTATATGCCAACTTTTTTTTCTAAAGTACGCCTTGTGACTCGAGATCATGAAAGGCACACTGGGCAGTTTTGATGTTCTTGAATTATTATTTTTTTTGTGGTAGATACCCGGACGGGAGTCAAACCCAGGTTGCTGGGATAGAAATCCAGCTCCCTACCACTTTGCCACCCTGACCTTTCAGATGTATCCACACCCTTTCAGGTGTATCGCCCTTGTTTACACTTGGTACACCTGAATACACATGTTAATGGTGCAAATTTTGTCGTAAACTGCCGTACAACATGTGTAAAAGCCTTAAAATCATTGTACTCCATTCAAATGTGCTTACACGGGGCGTAACCTATAAACCACACTGATTCCCTTTTCTTTCATTCTTAAACACAAATCTGTGATTTGCTAACCACTTCCACTTTAAGTGCTTCAAACTTAACCCAGAAAGTGCCTGATATCCTCACCAAAGTGAGATAATTTTGTAGTGTTGGAACCATAAAGATTAATTCTGGTATGTGGAAATCTTGAGAGTAATTTAGGTACCTAAGAATTAAATAAATTGGAAATTAAGGTAAGATAAATTGATTTTTCAGGAAGGGAACAAATCTGCGTGGCCTTTCAGGCACAGGAAAATCTGACTCAGATTCTGGCTTTGAAATAGATGCAAATGTTCCTATTATCTTGCCACAAGATCTTCCACAAGTTTCACAGGTAAGTTTAAACTGAAAATTTATACTATAAAACTGGTAAGACTGGAAAATAACTGGATAAGGGTAGAAAAGGTTTTTATATTGTATATGCTGCATTATTCTCTTTAAAAGTTAATTGTATTGAACAGTTAAAGAATGTGGAATAAACCTGCTGTGAAAGAAAGCCCAACCAAAAATAAGACACATGAATTGCCATAATTCCGGTGTAAAAAAAACCTGCGTTTTTTCGTTTACACGTGTTTACACAATCTTTTTTGTCGTAAACCGCCTTAATACACGTGAATACACATTTTTTTATTGATAAAATTATACGTGAAAATGCTGCCTTATTTTTGGTTGGGAACTTTCCTTTCTAACTAATTAGAACAACAATAAGTTACCATATATGATGTGTAACTTAATTTGATGAATACATCTTAAAAAGGTTGAGAGGTGCTGAGATTCAGTATGAACTTTCTCAAGGTGACAAGTCTAACTGGCATCACTGAATATTATGGGTTTTTAAACATAATCCTTTAAACTTTGAAAATATTTACACTAGAAAATAGTGTTATTATAAGAAAAAAGAAAAAGGGTTTCAAGGCTGTAACCTTTGTCTAAATGACAAGGTAAAACAACTATCTTTTCATCTCTGCTCTTGTTGCCTTATAAATTTTGATACAAAGCATGCAAAGATTTAGTGTCAAAAAGTTTTCTTTGAAGCTAAGATGAATTTCAAAGTTAAAATGAAAAATAATGTTTGTGTCACTTGGTTTGATATTGTTTTTAAGCTAGCTTTTGGTTTAATTGTCAACCTAAAGGTTTAGATTCCTTCTGCAACTAGTCAAACTAAAATTCCTGACCCACTTACAAGATGCTGTTACAAATAGAGGTCAAAAGATCAGTGTTCAATCCATATCTATGAAAGGAGTCTTTTTACTAAAAAGCTTGCTAAGATATATGTAGATAGCCCTTTAGGATCTTGGTACCTTTTATCCCTCCTGATCGAAGCGCGGAGGGAGTTTAGAAATTTTGTTTAGGGATATCTGTTTAAGAATGCTTGACGTCCGTCCTTCCATCTGTCACCTCATTCTCCTAACACACCAGTGGAGCTATAGAGACTTGAAAATTGGCATGCATAATCCTTACAAAGATGGTTCCAAAGTTACTGATAAGATTTTTGATAATTTGCCTAGAAGCCGAGATATTTAAGTTCAAAGTTATATAGTAAACTGGGTTGGCTGGCCCGTCAAAAAATGCCAACGTTCTATCAGAAACTGTTGTCTTTCATGCTCGGGAGGGTTAGGTATTTTTCCCTGCACAAAAAATACCTGTCTACCTAATTATTTTCAGGCAAATCTATACAAATTCAATTCCCAAGCACAGTTGATCCTTTAGCTAATGATTCACATGTCGATAAAAAGACTTGCATGCCTAACTCGTTAACCATTATTTTTCACTAATTCTTACCCAAATGATTGTGTTGGATAATTAGACCCTAGATTTAAGTTGAGTACATTAGTTTTATTTCATTTAACTTTGTTATTTTTACCTTATTAACTCAAAAAAGTACACATAACACTAACCATTCAAATTGTGTGGTGATTTGTCTCATTTTTGCCAGCGGCCTCAAGGCCACTGGCCTAAGGGATTGGCAGCCTCCAAAATGGTATGGCATTTCATCTAATAAAGTCTACTAATATTGGGGGAACACGTTTCTCCTTATTTAGTAAAAAGGACCGACAAAATGCTGCTCTTATTTCCAGTTGGGATAGTACTTGGAAAATATGGAATTAAGTGAAATATAGAGCTATTGCCCTGATAAAGGGTAGGTCTAAATTATTCTTTTTTTACTGTTTTAGAATGAGTAGGAGGTCTGAATATAATATAAGCAATGGTCTAACATGACTTATGCATGAGTGAAGCTAAATCATGAATTTTAAATTAGACTAGGTGGGAAAAAATAAATGCAGAACAAAGGAAAACAGACTATATGGGAACAGAGAAAGCATTGGTTGTTTGGATGAATGTCATCTCCATGGGATAAAAGGATTGAAAAACAAGTGAGGAAAATACAATAATAGTCATACAAAAGTAAATAAATCAAAAGATGAAAGTAAATATAACTAAATCAATGAATAAAGAAAAGTGCTGAGTAGCTAAAAATTTATGAAATATTTCAAATCAAAATATTCAAATAGAGGCTTCATGATGAATTAAGAGTTAAGCCTTTTTTCTCTGTCAAACAACCTTGAATAATTTTTAATAGGGCAAGCTAAGAAAAGAGTCTTGAACATTAAAAGACTTTTCAATCTCACCTTTTTTTTGCTAGGAGTTCAACCTTCAACTTTTTGTAAACTTGTTAAAATTTTGAAAATCAAACACATTCATCAATCATGACTAAACTTTTAAAAAAGTGTGTATTTGGGGGCTAAAAATGTTATAGCTTTTTTGTGATGAGTAATGTGCTTTACAGTTGCAGATTCAAGACATCTTTGAGTAAATACCACAAAGGATTAAACACTTTTTGGTGCATTGATATCATAGACATTATATACTTAAACTACGCCTCCCTACCTACGCTGTTAGAAAGATTTGCACCATTGTGATTTTGGGTTTACCAACAGCTGAATCCGTGCGGCTCAGCTGTTGGTAAACCTATACATAAACCTAAAATTGATTTTATGACACTTTCTCCCTCTTTATATCCGATCTCTATGAAATATATATACAAAACCCAAATGTCTGTCGCATCACACAGGTGTGGAAGCAGGAGTGCCCCTGAGAGTTTATGATAAATTGCCATAATACCATATCCTTACTTAGGGTCCCTGTTATTTGCAGCAACCATATCAGGTATTTTTCAGAAAACATACATAAATTGATGCTTTTACGAACAAGTTTTTCCCAAACGTGGATTTACAGAATACAATTTCCTGAAATTCAAATTCCAGAAAAAGTGAAAGCCTATAATATACTAAGAGTTTAAGAGCGGCTAAGCCCCCCACCCCTTTTCTATAGTTTTGATAACTTTTTTTCTCTACATTGTTTACGGTTTTACACGCCCACACCCATTCCTACCTCCGTGACGGGACAGATGTTAGGTTTTTATATATATGTAGAGAGTGTTTTTATGTGAACAAACTTACTCCACGAGAATCAATCAGTCTGACCGTAACTCTGAGTTTCTCTCTCACCTGTTATAATGAAGAGGCAAATAAATAATATGAGAATATTTTATTTACCTTGAATACAAAGATGGTACAATCAAAAACAACAGGTGAACAAACAACAAAGGGCCGATAGCCACTCGGTCAAGGAACACATAGTATATAGGTGTTGTATCGACAATGTCTGATGTAAAACTCCATAATCCAGTTAAAAAAAGGAGTGTACTTTTATACTTTCATCTTTTGATTGATATGGGTACCTGCTATGAGATTTGAATGTAAATGCTTTTGTAGTGCTTACACATGTTTGCTACTTATGCAAAGTAAAGTAAATTCACTTTATCCGCTCCATTTTACTTTATTTACTTTTCACGCATTTATTCCAATTTGCAATTATCTTATTTCATGACGTCAATTATTTTGTTAATTAACATTCCCTTTTGTGAGCCGACGAGCTGACTGGTCTGCGGTCTGAGTCTCCACTCTGACACGCGCCTGACCTATCTAGGTCTGACCGGATCTAACTAGATCCTTCTAAGGAAACTGTCGCCAGACGAAGGTCAGACACAGTTTCCTTGGAACTGCGTCATCCCTGTGCCTGCCTAGCTACCAGGCACTCCCTCTGACCAGCCTGCTCCTCAGCACCTATATATGTATGTGTATCTTATGGAATAAATCAGTTAGCATTCAACTGTCTTATCCTTTTGACCCAGGAGTTCAACCTTTTATTAAAAAAGTTATGGGATTTTTGTCTCAAAGGGAAATGGCAAATAAGAATTTGAGCAAAGAATGAATCAATATAATTTTACATTCAGAAATGTTGATCTGTGTTCAATTTCTTAAAGTTTGTGCCGTCTACATTTATTAATCAATTGGTAAAAAAATTCATAATGAAATTTAAAAAAATGATGACAAACCTATCCCAACTTAACCGTACCCTATAGGTATTACCCTGAAAAAATTGGGAAAATTAGCATCAGGAAATTGTGCTTGGGATAATCACATTAGGGAAATCTTCCTTTGTGAAAAGAAAACCCAAAAATCAATGCTTTGGTTTAATGCTTTTCCTAATTTCAAAATTATTTACTAATTTCAGGAAGAATTTGAGAGAGATTATGACATTGTACAGAAAATAGGAGAGGTAGGTACCAAAAACTCTTGCATATTGATTCCTTTTGGCTCCTTGATCAACTTATAATGAAATAAAAACTGGTTTTTTTGCAGGGCTGGTTTTCTCGTGTTTACCTCACAGAGTTTCGCAAAAGTAGAGAAGAGATAGTTTTGAAAGCCATAAACCGTAAAAGTGTCTCAAGTGATGACTTCCTGCGGGAATTTCACAACTCATTTTTGCTCTCATCTCACAAGAATGTCATAACAGTTCATGATGTTGTCTTTCAGGTTATTTTTCATTACCATTTTCACTTTTTGGGGGTCTACGATCTTTCGCCCAATGCAAGTTTGCCCAATCAAGTTTGCCTAATGCAAGTTCGCTCACCATACAAGTTTGCCCAACCGTACACTTACGGCAACAGCGCACGCTCACAGCCCTTACAGGGTTAGGTTAGCGCGCATGCGCAGGTTAGGTTAGACTAGAATAACAATAGTAGACGAACTGGTATTGGGCGAACTTGTACATTGGGCAAACTTGCATTAGGCAAACTATAGTTTGGGCAAACTTGCATTGGGCGAACTTATATTGGGCGAAAGATCATGGTATTCTTTTTTTGAATATTTGACATTGTTTTATTCTTGCTTATACAGGTTGACAATTACTTCATGTTTGCCACAGAATATGCACCTTTGGGAGATCTGGTAATTGAGAAGCTTTCTTTTTTGTACTTAAATCTAGTGATGGGTCTGGGTCAAAAATTTTTGACCTGGGTCACGTCAGCCATCTATGGTTTGGGTTTGGATTTGAAAAATTTCCCCTAAAAACAT
>Ga0194133_10007622_pt1 | contig 12891 bp, 10 predicted proteins | sample TA2KigOf40mmetaG_FD_155448 | JGI IMG/M metagenome (GOLD analysis project Ga0194133, IMG submission 155448) | Freshwater microbial communities from Lake Tanganyika, Tanzania - TA2015055 Kigoma Offshore 40m | ecosystem: Environmental > Aquatic > Freshwater > Lake | place: Tanzania: Lake...
AGATAAATTAAAAATATATTTAACTGAAACAAAACCATTAGAAAAAAGAACTATAGAATTATATGATAGATTATTGGATTTAATAAAAGATGATGAATTAAAAACAAAAATAAAATATACTTCTACATTGGCAAGAGGTTTAGATTATTATAATGGTATTATTTTTGAAATAAAATTAAATGAAAATAATTTATCAATTATAAGTGGTGGCAGATATGATAATATAATAAATGATACAACTTTAATAGGTATATCATTTGGTCTATCAAGAATAATTGATATAATAAAACCAAAAATAAATAAAATCTGGAAAAATATATATTATTTAACTGCTATGAAAAATATACCGTTACAAGATAAAATAAGAGTATGGAATAAGTTAGAAGATAAATTTAATCAGAAAATAATAATATCTGATGAATGTGAAGATAAAAAATTAATAAAAGTAATAACATATTGTATTACAAATAATATAAGATATTTATATGTTATAGGTGAAGATGAATTAAAAGAAAATAAAGTCATAATAAAAGATCTAGAGAATAATACACAAGACTTATTTTATTTAGAATAATATATTATTTAGTCTTTTATTTATGTTAAATATTTATAATTATCGATGAGGTAGCAGATTCTAATAATAAACAAGAAATGAAAAAATTAATTACTTATTTAAGATCACAATAGGTAAGATTATGATTGTATCACATAATGATGATGTTAAAGATACATTTGATAATATTATTGAAATAACAGATAATAAAAAAGATGATGATACTATTTCAGGAACAAAAAGTATCATGTATGTATAGAATATATTTTATAATTAAATATTTTTATTCAGTTTTATCAACAATCATATAAAAACGTCCTTGTTTTTCTTCTTTTTTTCACTATTGATTAAACCTATCTTCAGGGACCCTGAAGAGATATATAAAAATATATGTTATTCTTTCCGATAACGGTAAGAATAAAATATTAATGTATAAAACAAAAATATATAGTTATTATATATGAAACTTAGAGAATTTCTAAAAAAATATTCAACTTTATCTAATGCATTTATTGATGATTTCCACAATATATATACTTTGGATGAAGAGAATAATGATGAATTTATTATAAATATTGTTATAGTTGCAAAATGGTTAGAGTGTGCAAAAGGAAAGTTAAAAGAAACATTAGTTCGTTCATATAATAAAAATATTGATTACAAAGTATCAAAAGAAAAAGTTGGTAAAATATCAAAATCAAACAAAGAAATTATAATGCTCACTCCGGATTGCTTTAAAAGATTATGTTTAGTTTCAAAAACTAAAAAATCAGAAGAAGTTAGAACTTATTTTATTGAATTAGAAAAAATATTAGATAAATATAAAAAATATATAATAAATGCTATGAAAAAACAAATAGAAATTCTCGAAAATAATCAAAAAGAAATACCAGATAACATTGCTTCAATGGTTTATATATTAAAATCACCAAAAGATATCGATGGTATTTATAGACTCGGAAAAACTGATGATTTCAAAAAGAGATTACAAAATTATAATTCTGCTAATAGCGATAAGATGGAAGTTGTTATGGTATACGAAACAAAATGTGCAACTGAAGTAGAAGATTGTGTAATTTCACAAATAAAAAAACATAGATATAAAAAAAGGAAAGATTTTTATGAAGTAAATGTTGATATTATTAAGGAAATTATTAATACATGTGATAAAATGACTTTAAAATATAAGAAAAAAATAGAGAAATCAAAAAAACAAGATGGTGGTTCAACTAATAATTTATATTTATATATAAATAAATAAAGTAAATAAAGTAAATAACTAAATTAATATTATCGCGAAATATTGTAAAAATTAAAACAAAAATAATATATTATATAAGTAAATATTATATATTATTATAATATATGAATACACTAAAAATTACAAATATGAATGATAATGTCGAAATGGTAATTATACAATTATCAGAATATAATCGATTAAAACAAGAAAATACAGAATTACATAATAAAATAAATCAATTAACAAATGAATCAACAATATTAAATACTAATATATTAGAGAAGAATTTAGAAATCGAAATGTTAAGAAAAGAAAATCAAGAATTACGAGAAAAAATTAAAATGCTTGAAGATAAAATAAATGAACAAAATCAAGAAATTTCTAAACAAAAGAAAGAAATAGATGATCTTAAAAAAGAAAATGAAAATAGAAATAATAAAGAACTATTAAAAAAGATAATAATAGGCATACAAGATTTAAATGCATTAGAAAGATTAGAAACAAAAGTATCAGATCCTACTGAATTAATTAATTTACATAATGATAGAATTGATGAATGTCATTATATAAATTCTAATTACTCGCAACAAGAAAAAGATGTTAGAGTAAATATATTAATAGATAATATTAATGCAATTCCAAATGATGTATTAAACAAATTTGATGTATTATATCCAAATTTATTAAATGAATTAAAACCGCATTTAGTAAAAAGAAACACAAATTATAATCAAAAATTAATTGATAGAGCAAATAATTGGTGGAGTTTATAATTTATTTATAAAAATATAATTAAAATTATTATAAAGAATGAAATATATTATGTATTATGATGGAACAAGAAAATCACCAAGAAAATCACCAAGAAAATCAACAATATATTTTGTCAAAAATGAATGATATGTATGGCGAAGAATATAAAAATAAATTAGAAGATGTTTTATCAAAAATGAATGATGTTTATGGAGAAGAATATAAAAATAAATTTGAAAAGGCATTGGACACCGTATTATGTATGGATTATAAAGATACTAAAATAATTATTGATGTAGTTATAAATTTATTATACAAATCATTAAATAACATTTATGAGGAAAAAATGTTAGAAAATTTTTATAGAAAAATTAGTGGAAATACTTTTATGATACGCAGATTAGACAGAGAAATTATAGAGTTAAAAGAAAGAATAGATAAATTAGAAAATTAGAAAATAATAAATAGAATTTTATTTATTAAATTTTTCTTTATATGTGATTATTTTTATAATATTTTTCTTTATTTTTTATATATGATTAGTTATATATGTTTATAAATAAAGTTACATTAAATCAAATTTTAGTTGTAAATATTTTAATTTATATCTAAGATAATCATAATACATATCATTATTACCCCCTTTTTGAACAATTTCATCATCTTCACTTTCTTCATCATCCTCCTCATCAGTTTCAGAATCTGAATCTAAATTATCTTTATCATCTATATCATCTATATCATCTATATCATCTATATCACATAATATATTATCTTTAGCATCAAAAAATTTAACTAATACTTTTTTATTTTCATCAAAATCTACAGAACGGCTCAATTCTGTTTTATTATATTCGACATCTGGAGTCAAATCAATATCTTTATTTTCATAAAATTTTATACATGATGCTATTTGTGTAATGATATCATTATATGTACATTCAAAATATTCTTTTCTGGGAGTAACTCTATAATCTTCCATTTTCTTTAATACACAATGTTCAATATTTTTAGTATCATCAACTTCAATTGCTTTTAATATCTGAACTTTATTCTTTGTACAAGTATCATATGTTGCTTTTCTTGCCTTCATATTTTTAGTTCTTCCAAATTTAACATATAATACTTCTTGTGTATCTAAATCTACTGTTATTTCTATTGTTCTCAGAAGATACACAACTTTTCCTTTTTTTAAGGTAGGTTTTTTAATATTATGTTTAAGAACTCCAATTTCATTTTTTTGTTTATCAATAGTAGAATTTAATTCATCAATCTGTTTTTTAAGGTCACTATTTAATTTATATTCACCGTGACGTCTTATAGATGGCATGACATCATGTGTTATCCAATTGCGAATATCAATTGCTTCTTTTTTACGACTACTCATAATTAATTAATATACTCCAGCTTCTGAAATAAATTTGGTATGTCCTTGTACATTTTTATATAGAGATTTATAATTAGAAACTATATCTTTAAGATATAAAATATCTTTTTTATTTATAAATTTACTAATAGCATCGTGATAATCTTTATATTTTAATAATAAACATAATTGTTTTGCATGAAAATATGGTTCAACTGTTTTGGTGTGGAATGCAATATAAACAGTATTATTGTTGTATTGTAAAATATGATTATATAGATCAATTAATTTATTCGCCATTGTTAATATATTTAATTATATAATTATTATCTTATATAAATTATTAATATTTCAATTTTTAAAGGGGTGGGGCAAATTACCCTACCCCTTAAAATCATTGATTTTTAAAGGTATGCTTTACAACTCTTTCTATAATATTATAAAAATACATATTGCACATATATTTTAGTGAATTTAAAGAATTAATCATCCAATGTTTATTTTTGATTAAAAAATTGATTTACTTATTATTTAGTAGATTTAATTATAATTTATATATATTATTAAATTAATAATAAATATAATGGATGATTTAATAACAAAATATAAAATATACATTCATAATAGGTATCAAGATTTAATAAAATCTGGTAAAACAAAAGATAAATTAAATAATTTCGATTTAGCAAAGATATTTGAATATTATTCTTGTATCAAATTAAGTGAAGAATTTAATCAACCATTTTATGAATATTATGATATTGAACCAGAATTTAAAGAAGAAAATAATATGTCTAAGAATGATACAGGAATCGATGCATGTAATTTATTGGATACTATTGTTCAATGTAAATTACGCGATAATAGTCTATCTTGGAAAGAATGTGGTACATTTTTTGGTAGTCAAAATATATTTTGTGAGAAAGAAAATAAAGCTATTGTTAGATGGGAAAAACTGATAATAACCAGAAATAAAGATTCTACTTTGTCAGATAATTTTAAATCTAAAAAGAAATTATTTACTGATAAAACATATGATAAACAAGAAATGATAAAATATTGTGAAAATCTAATAGAGAATTCTCCTATTATTAAAAAAATCAAAGAAAAAGCAGTTATACGCGATTATCAAAAAGAAGCAATACAAATGATAAAAGATATGAAACAAAATTTAATAATCAATTTACCAACTGGAACCGGTAAAAATTTTATCATAGCACATGCAATACATCCACGTAAATTTAGTTATCTTATATTAGTCCCTAGAATTATATTATTAGAACAAATAGAGAATGAAATTATAAAATATAAACCGGATTATGAGAAATATATACAAAAAATAGGTGACGGTAATAATGAATATGATGAAGATAAAAATATTACAATATGTGTATATAATTCTGTTAAAGTTATCGATAAAAATATTAAAGACTTTGATTATATTATTGTAGATGAAGCGCATCATATAGTTATACCTGAAATTTATAAGATCGATAATGATGATTATGTTAAAGATAGTAGTGATGTAGATAGTGATGTAGTTAGTGATGTAGATAGTGATGTAGATAGTGATGTAGATAGTGATGTAGATAGTGATGTAGATAGTGATGTAGATAGTGATAAATCGGAATCAGAAGCAGAATCAGAAGCAGAGTCAGAAGCAGATTCAGATGAAGAATCGTGTGATGATAAGACATATATACAATTAATAAAATCATATCAAACATATAAAAACAATGTATATTTATCAGCCACTATTGATAAAATAGATGGCTTCGATTATTACACAAAAGATATTCGAGAAATGATAGAACAAAAATATCTATGTAACTATACAATTACTGTACCTATATTCTCGGATGATCCTTCTAATAAAAACATTTGTGAATATTTAATAAAAAATTATCGTAATATAATAATCTATTGTAATTCTCAAACAGAAGGTGAAAAAATAAATAATCTTATGAATAAGATACAAAAGAAATGTTCAGCATATATCGATTGTAATACAAATAAAACTGATAGAGATAAAATAATTAAAAAATATAAAAAAGGAGAATTACCATTTTTAGTAAATGTCAGAATATTAGTTGAAGGATTTGATGCACCAATAACAAAAGGGATATGTTTTATGCATATGCCGTCGAGTAAAACAACTTTGATACAAATTATAGGAAGAGCATTACGATTACATGAAGAAAAGAAATGTGCAAATATTATATTACCATTTTCAAGTGAATCAGATGAGGAAAATATTAATGCATTTTTAAAAACTATGGCACGTAATGATAGTAGAATTAGAAAAAGTTATATTAATAAAAAATTAGGTGGATATATAGATATTGTTAGAGGTGAAGAAGATAATATAAATGAAGAAAATGATGAAGAAAAAGAAAATGATATTGAATTAAAATATGAATTAATATTTGATAAAATGGGTGTATTGAAGAATTCTGAGGAGATATGGGAGAAGAAATTAGAGAAGGTTAAGAAATATATCGATGAGAATGGAAAAAAACCGTCACGAAATAATAAAAATAAAGATATAAAACATATGGGATGTTGGATATCACATCAACAACAAAATTATAAAAATAAATCTCAAATAATGATAATTGATTTTATTCGAAAAAAATGGGAAGAATTTATAGAAGATATTAAATATAATAAATATTTCTTATCTAATGTATACAAATGGAAAAATGTATTGGATAAACTTAAGAAATATATTGATGATAAAAATAAAATACCATCAGAATCTGATAAAAATATAAATGCGAAAAAATTAGGTAGATGGATATTACAACAGAAAAAAAATTATATAATAAAGAAATATATTATGGAAAATGAAAATATTTGTGAATTATGGAGAAATTTTATTAATAACGAAAAATATAAAAAATATTTCTTATCAAATGAACAAAAATGGATTAGTAAATTAAATGAACTTAAAAATTATATTGATATTAATAATGAAAAACCATCAAGAGATAATAAAAATATTAATATAAAACAATTAAATCAATGGATATCATCACAACTGATTAATTATAAAAAAAAACAACAAATTATGAAAGATGAAAAAATATGTGGATTATGGAATAATTTTATTAATGATGAAAAATATAAAAAATATTTTTTATCAAATGAACAAGAATGGATTTATAAATTAAATGAACTTAAAAAGTACATAGATATTAATAATTTTAGACCATCTTGTATGAATGAAAATATTAATATAAGACAATTAGGACAATGGATAGTACATCAACAAATAAAATATAGAAATGAACAACAAATTATGAAAGATAAAAATATTCGTAAGTTATGGGAAGAGTTTATTAATGATAATAAATATAAAGAATATATTTTATCAAAAGAACAAATATGGTTAAATACATTAGATGAATTAAAGAAATATATTGATATTAATAATAAAATACCATCACAAAATAATAATGATCAAAATTTTAACAAATTAGGTAAATGGTTTTCACGTCAAGTTAAAATTTATTCAACAAATAAATGTTATAAAAATAATTATTTTAAAAAAATTTGGAAAGATTTTATTGAAAATGAAAAATACAAACAGTATTTTGAAAAAAAAAATATTAAAAAAAATTTATAAATACATTATTTAAGTAAATAACACGTTTAATATTATTATATGGTAAAAAGTAATAAAGATACGAATAATATAAACAATATAGAATCTAAACCAATAAAAAAACAAAAAAATAAACAACAAGAAATACCCAATATAACAATATTAGAGAATAATTTAAAAGATGTTTCTATTAAATATGTAATACATTTAGCAGATATTCATATTCATAAAAGAGAACGAGAAGAAGAATATAGACAAGTATTTAATAATTTATATGTAGATTTATTACAAAAAAATATTAATAATAAAAATTCAATAATAGTTGTAGCAGGTGATATATTACATGATAAAACTGATTTACATCCAATAAGTGTAAATTTAACAAAAGATTTTTTTATTACACTTTGCAAAATAACAATAGTCATTGTAATACCTGGCAATCACGATGTTTCTCTATTAAATATGAATCATAATTCAATTGAGAGTATAGTAAAAAATTTACAAACAGAAAATAACTTATATTTATTAAATGATGAAGGATATTATCAATATTATAATATTTTATTTGGTCATACCAGATTTGGTCAATCTACAAAAGTATTAGAATGTAAATTTGATTTTGATGGATATAAATGTGGATTATATCATGGCATAATTAATGGAGTTAAAGATAATAATATAGAATATAAAAATACAAAAGAAGATAAAAAATATTTTGATACAAATGATTTTAATGATTACGATTTTGTTTTTCTCGGAGATATCCATAAACATGGTTTTTTAACAACTAAAAAAAATATAGCATATTCTGGCAGTTTGATTCAACAGACAATTGACGAAAGCTTAGATAAAGGTTTTATATTCTGGGATTTAGAAAAAGGAAAGGGAGTATTTAATAAAGTTAAAAATGATTATGGTAAGATTAAGATAGAAATTGATGAAGATGGTCAATCATGTTATGATGTAAAAAAATTACCTAAAAAATTAGATGTTAGAATTGATTGTAAAAGTCTGGATAGAAAATATATAGAAGATATTTATAAAAATCTAAATGAGAATGACATTGTTATTAATAAAAAGATAGATTTAATGGTTGGATCTAAAAATAGAGATACTAAAATATTAATTGGAGGAAAAGAACAAAATCTCAATACAATAAAGAATACCAATGATTTATCAAATTTACTTATATTAAAATTAAAAGAAAATAAACAAATAGATGATAAACAAATAAATTCTTATAAAAAAATAATAGATGAATTATTACAAAATTATAATTTTAATGATTGCGAAACAAAAAGAAAAATAAAATTAGTTGAATTAGAATTTAATAATATGTCTATTTATGGAGAAAATAATAAGATTGATTTTACAAAATTTAAAAACATAATGGGAATAATTGCACCAAATTCATCTGGTAAATCATCTTTTATTGATGTTATATTATATTCGATTTTTGAAAATTGTACACGTGGTGATAGATTTGATTTATTAAATAAAAATAAAAGTTCATTTAAAAGTAAAATAAAATTAGAAATTAATGATGTTAAATATACAATAATAAGAACATTGACAAGAAATTCAAAAAAATCAAATGATATTAAAGCAGGAGCAGAAATCTATGAAAATGGTGTAAATATATCTGGTAAAGATAAATCAGATACAGATAAAATTATAAGTCAAAAAATGGGTGATATTTATGATTTTATTATTACATCTATTGTTACACAAAAATCATTATTTCAAGGAAAAAGTATAGGATTTGTAGAGTTATCATCAAATGAAAAAAGAGATATATTATGTAAATTAGCAAGATTAGATATATATGATAATCTTTATAATGATACAACTACTAAATTGAAAAGTTTTAAAGCTGAACTAAATAAATATAATGGACAATTAAAAAAATATAACATATATGGTAAAGATATTACAAATATTAGATTAAATTTTGATAAAAAAAAGAATGAAATGAATGATGAAATTAAAAAACTTGAGAAAGATAATAAAGTATTAAATGATAGATTAGAAGAATATAAGAAAATAAAATATCAAATGATGGATTATGATTTTTCAAAAGTAAAAAATATGAAAAATATTAATAAAAATAATAAAAATAATATTAATATTAATGATGAAATCGAAACAATAAAAAATAAGATAAATAAAATTAATAAAAAAATAGATAAATTAAAATTAGAATTAAATGAAATAGGAAATATTAAAGAAATAGAAACTGAATATCATAATAATAAAAATAAACAAATTCAAAAATATAATAATGATATTAATCAGTTAACAAAAGAATTATGGACTGATACAAGTATTGATTATAGTAAATTTAATAATAAAAAAAATGATATGGAAATAGATAAAATAATTAAAGAAAAAGATGATTTACAAAATAAAATAAAGAATAATAATGATCTATTAAAAGAGATACATAAAGAATTAAATAAAAAAATAAAGGTTATTGATAAAAAAGATGTTGATGATTATAATAAATTAAATATAGAATTAGATAATATAGAAAATCAAAAAGAAAAAGATGTAGAAGATCTAGAACACAATCAAAAAAGATTAGATAATTTAGGTGAACACGAATTTGATCCAGAATGTAAATTTTGTATGAAAAATACTATTACAAAAGAAAAAATATTATTAGAAAATTCAGTTACATTATTAAATAATAACATTAAAGATTATAATCAAAAAATAAAGAAATTAAATCAAAATATAAATAAAAAAAAGAAAATAGTAGAAGCATATAATATTTATTTAGAATTAAATAACAATAAAAAGAAAAAAGAAAATGATAAAATTATCTTAATAAAAGATAATGAAATTTATAATGAAAAACTTAAAAATATAGATAATAAAGTAAAAGAATTAGAACAATTAAAGCAAAATTATAAAAAATATTTAGAAAATAATAATATTGAAAAGAAAATTAAAGAAATTCAAAATAAAATTGATGAATTACATGAAGATATTTGTCAAGAAAAAATAAAATATGATGAGATTAATAATGAATTATTAGAATATTTAGAAGAAATTGAAGAATTACAAAATGAATTAATATTAAAAGAGAAAGAAAATAAAGAAATTAATGAAAATAAAGATTTATATGAAAAATACAAAATACACATTGATAATGAGAAAAATTTAAAAAATATACAAGAAAATATTGATGTGAATAATGAAAATATGAATAAATTAAACAAAGATAATATATTAATAAAAGAAAATGATTTTGAAATAACATTAATAGAAAAAAATATTAATGAATGTAATAAAAAACATGATCAATATATGGTAATCAATAATATATTAAAAAATGGAGGATTAATAGAATCAATTATGAAAGATAATTTATTACCAAGATTTAATGAAATAGTTAATAATTTATTTGTAAAATTTGGGTCAAGACAAGTAGTAATGAAATTTGAAAGAAAAGATGGACAACAAAAAGACACTATTAATATTTATGATGAAAATGGTGTTAATACATGCAGAGATGGTGGTTATCAATCCGTATTGAATAATCTAGTTTATAGAATCGGATTGGCAGAACTAAACCCGAATATGAAATCAACATTTATGATTATCGATGAGGCGGTAGATTCAGCAGATTCTAATAATAAACAAGAAATGAAAAAATTAATTACTTATTTAAGATCACAATATGAATGGATTATGATTGTATCACATAATGATGATGTTAAAGATACATTTGATAATATTATTGAAATAACAGATAATAAAAACGACGATGATACTATTTCAGGAACAAAAAGTATAATGTGTGTATAGAATATATTTTAGAGACAAAAAAATAAAAAAGGATTAATATTTAGGTGTCCCATTTTTAAGTGAAAAAGGTGTAATATATCTTGCGTAGGGGGGTGATTTACCCCATATATAAAATTTATTTATATTGTTGATATATCTTTCAGGGACCGTAACGAGATATTTAAAAAATTGATTTCCTTATTACTTAGTAGATTTAATCATAATACATATTTATTATTAAATAACAATGATTATAGGATATAGTAAATATAATAATGATTATATTTTGGAAATAGAAGTTATAAATAAAATCGCTGATTCATATGAAATTATAAACAAAGAATTTGCAACTTATCTAACAGATAAATTTAAAGTTATATCTATTACAAATTGGAAATCTAATGAACAATTAAATGAAATAGATAATTATAAAATAAATAAAATTATAGAAATTAATTATAATGGTGATTATAGAAAATTATTAGAATATAATTTAATAAAAGAGTTATCGATATATAATTATTTTAATAAGAACGCAGATGAGGAATTATATTTAAAAAATAAATGTGGTGTTTACACAATTTATCATAATAATGGACAAATATATAAAACTTATTTTCACATAAATGGTATTACAGAAGGAGAATATAATGAATATACTTGTGATGGTACATTGAAAGTACATAGTTTTAGTATTAATGGAAAAACACATGGAAAATCTACTTTTTATTATGATGATGGAAATTTATGGAATCAAACAAATTTCGTTATGGGGAATCGAGAAGGAGAATATATTGAATATTATAAAAATAAAAAAATAAGAGAAAAAAGTAATTTTGTCAATAATAAATATCATGGAAAATTCGAATCATATTATGATCATGGTGGTATAAATAAAATTGGATTTTACGAAAATAATGACAAACAAGGCGAGTGGTTAAGTTATTTCTATAGTGGAGATTTTCATAAGATATTTCATTATAAAGATGATGAACTTATTGATTAATAAATTCTGAATATTTTTGTCTCAAATATTGTTTATTTTTATCAGACAATAATATTTTTGTATTATGGTATTTATGAATTGATTCTAAAGTAGTGTTTGTCAATACATCTTCGGATAATATGATTAATTCTGTTTCTGGGTCTATTCTTAGTTTTAAATCAACAGTATCAAATAATATGTGCAATTCTGCTGATAATAAAAATCCATTTTCTGGATCATATTTTTCTTCTTGATTGCATAATGCGTATGGATATATATGTGCAACTTGTGATAAATAATCTGGTTTTCCTGTAATCATACATGTTTTGTATTTATCTTTTACGATGGCTCTATATTTAGCGTCTAATCTTTTTTCTCTTTCTTCCGTTGTTTCTATTATTTCTTTATGTTCATAATCAAATTTATCATAAAATATAAAATTTAATATATCCGTATCAATTATATTTCTTAATTCAATGTATAATTCATTTAATTGTTTATTCTTATTTTCACTTATATATTTTATAATACCTTCATAATTCATAAAAATTGATTTTATAATATATTATATAAGTTTATAGTTAAAATGATA
>Ga0194133_10007623_pt1 | contig 12890 bp, 5 predicted proteins | sample TA2KigOf40mmetaG_FD_155448 | JGI IMG/M metagenome (GOLD analysis project Ga0194133, IMG submission 155448) | Freshwater microbial communities from Lake Tanganyika, Tanzania - TA2015055 Kigoma Offshore 40m | ecosystem: Environmental > Aquatic > Freshwater > Lake | place: Tanzania: Lake Tanganyika...
TTGCTTTTTCAAATTAAGATTTAGTTGCAGAAAGTGCTGCTGCTCTCTATGCCTAATGGAGTAAATAAGGCAGAAACAAAGAATAATTAAATAACGGTTCAAGAGGCTAAGGTTTTAGTTGAATTTAATATGGTTGAGTAAATAACGATACCAACTATGCTTTCGTTACGAAATGGATTATCATTAACAAGATTTTTGTAGGCAGGATTTGTCTGCTAATCCCAGATTGGAAACTACATTAGAAAATTGAAAAATAATTTTTCGGGAACGAACAGCTTACCTTTCAAAAGATTTAAGACCTTTGGAAAAGTTTGTCAGGGTTTTTTTTTGCACAAACTTAAATCACATTCAGCCACTGAGCTTTAAAATGGTACGTAGATGAAAAATTACCATGACAAGATTTACACAAGACTTCTGAATGCATCTCGATTTTGCAAAAACCTTTTGAATTATTCAGCTACTCGAGAAAATCTCCTTTTAATGGTGAGACCTGGGATTATATTTTTCTGCAAACGCGATTTCATTATGTTCGAATGAGGGCAAAACTCAAACGTATAGTGAGAGAAGTGCACAACCAGAATAGAAGCAGAATCAACCAAAGACACTCTAAAAATGTAGAAGAGCGAGACAGCAGAGCTTCAAAGCTATGTCGGACTTTATTGTTAGTCAAGAGAACAATGTGTGTTCAAATAATGAAAATTTACCAGGTTAACCTATTCTTATCTACTTTTGCAATCTATTTTGTCTCACCTCATCTGCTGTATACCTAGACTGCAGACTATTTGAGTTACGGTTGTGCTTACTGTACCATCACTCAGTGCTTTGTTGTTTAACTTTTGCTTTAATTGAAAATTATATCAGGAGGAAAAGATTGACAAGATAACATTGCAATCTGCTTCCACAATAAACAAGTCCAGTAGAAGCTATCTTGTAAGCGGGAAGTAAATCCATGTAGCTAAGGTTTGTTTCGCATTTCGTTTCACTTTATTTTCTTAGCAATCTAATGTCACGTCTGTCAGTGTTATATCCGTCATGGTGTGCATGCCGACGACGTAATTATTTTCATGATCTGAAAGAAAAAGTCAGCCAGTGGATCAAAAAAAAAGAGCCAAATCCACTCAAAGTTTACCTTGCTCTTACAACACGAACCACAGGCAACAATTAAATCGTGTATGAAAAATTAATCAACGGTGCAGGACTTCATGCACACCCTACCCAACCACGTACCTTTTCGATTATTGCCACCCTGTAACACTACAATTGCCTTTTACGTGTGATTTGCACAACCAGTTTTATAGCAAAGGTTATAGTGTTTCGTATAGAACACTGAAGATTACTATTTTCAGTAGAGAATCACGTATTCGCCTTAAAAAATATGTTCACTTAATTGCGGAAAAGAAAACTTTTATATGGCTATTGAATGTGCAAGTGAGAGGAAAGAGTGTGGGGCTATTCTAAAAAAAAATAAACTTGTCACGGAGCCATGAAATTCTGCATTGTTTTATTGTGGAAAATCGAACGATAAAAGGGTATAAAACGTTGCAAACCTTAACATTATATGACGACATTTATTTGAGTGGATTCGTTTTCCTCAGTTAAAACAAAGGGGTATAAAATTTTGACTTTGGTGAAGATCAAAGATCAAGCTTGACAAGGTTTATTTTAAAACGTTTTCATGACTTTGGAAAAATCCATCTGGCCTCATTTCAATACTTTTGCTCAAGGGTTTAGCTAGGACTTTGGCAAAAAATATTTCGTTCAAGAATAAATCATGCTTGTCTTGAGGTGTGTGGCCCATTAAATCTTCTTAATCAGATACATCCTTAGACCAAAACCCAACTCGAGTTGCAAAAATAAATCCTGAATAATGTTTGCAAATATTTTCAGAGACTTTGGAGTATTTTCAACTAAGCAGATGATTTTGGATGATATATATTTCTGCCAATTATTTCCGTGTCAAATTTCAAATGTTAAATCAATTTTCAAAGTGTGCAGATTTTTTTCAGAAAAAGATGATTTGCCAGAGTACTTGTTTTGTCGCAGCTGTCACTTTTTGCCAAATATATTTCAAGAGATCTAACGTTGTTTCTTTCTGAAAGAAAATCCTTTTACTGCTATTGTCTGGGCCCAACCACGCACCTGTACTTTTTTCTTACCCACAAGAAAGTCAAACAAAAGAATAAATCTCTACTTGTTTGCAAGAGGACATTTTTGAAAAGCTGAAAGCACTTTGGTTTTGTAGTCATACAAACCTTACTATTTCTTTACAAACCAAAACCTTTTTTCTTATCAAAACACAAACTCTTGAAAAACATGTAATTTTCCACTAATTGGAAAAAAACTTGGAACAGGATGTCTGATTTTTTACATGAAAAGTTTATGATATAATAATTACTTGCAAAAAAAGAGTTCTTTGATCCAACTGTATGATAAATATAACAACAGCAAAAACCAAAGATAACCTGACTTATTATAAAAGCTGTAAAATTACAAAAAAAACCTCTGAATCTGTAAAAGCTGCATGCACAAGAATCAAAGCCAGTTTCAAATTGAACAGGTCAAATGGGGGCCATAAAAAATTTAACTGCCTTCAACTATTTCTTTTTGTATCGCATTAAAACTGGTACAAAAAAAATTTGCAATCTTCAATTCACCAAGTGAGGTAGATAATTGCGAATTGTTGCCATCCTTTTTTTCTACATCCTGCCAGACATTTCTTGGAACAAAGGTCAACATCCACTGTAGAATTTGAATTGTTCAGAATCAAATTTCCAAAATGTTTCCACATTAATATTGAACAACGTGATGAAATAACATTCTTTACTATCATCAAATCATGGCCTTTTTCCCAACTATCTGGTCGAGCTGATCTCTCACTATTTCCCCTCTTCCAATCCAACCCGACAATAACTTTTTCAAGTGCTTCATGCTGTGGTATGAAAAGTTCATGTCCCTGCAGAAATTGGATTTGCAAAAAAAACCATTGAGCAGCAAAATTCAGACTCAGTCAACCACAAAGGAATAAAGCTAGGCAAAGATCAAGCACATTTGGTCGGTCCACAACGAGTTCGAACGGGGTGCATGGAAAATTGTTTGGCCATGTGGCTTCTAATCTAACATTTTTTTACATCCCCACTGTAAACAATTAAAGTTAAGTTTTTTGCTATGCACAAATAGACGCCAGTTTGCAAAAAAAGAGGGTTTTTTTGCAAGATAATGTAGCGATTAAAACTGCCACAATTCTGCATCTGCGTGGGCCCGGTTGCAATGTGTCTCGCAAAAAAAAATTTGCAACGTTTAATCTAAAATGGCTTGCTAAGCTGCCTCAATGTCGCATTAAACGTCAGTGGTTTTTTTTAAATGATTCCCATTCAAGCAGCTTTTCAGTCGAGAGATCTTAGGTAAGATTTGGATCCCAGGAAAACAAGCAGGTGTCTTTTCGTTGTCATATTCTCAATTATTTCACCAATTATTTACGAAATTTTTTTTCTTTAACGAAGCCTCACAATTTCAACAGTTACAAAAAAGAAGGCACCTTGACAAAGAATGAAGCTCCGTAGCTAAAGTCAACATGTGTTCGGATATGTGATCTCAGCTTTGATTGACAGCTTGAATCCTTTTAAACAAATTATTATCCAATAAACAAGTGGCAAGTGAAAATTGAAAATAACTTTTGAAATTGTTTTGGGAACGAACATAACAGTAAAATTTCCTTTTCGTCCTGGTCAGACCCTTAGAAGATTAGGCTTAGGAGAAAAAAAATTCTTTTCCCCATTCAGCTTTGAACTCTATTCGCTGCATTGTGAATATTAAAATTAACATAAGTGTTATGTTTGCTTCTCTATCACAGCTAACTTCTTTATGATGGCGTTGTGAATTCTACTCTAATCTCTACATAAGGTGTCAACTGTAAACCATTGTGTCCAACTTCATTGTGTCAAGAATGACACCTTCCAAAGAGGGCAGACCTCCAACAGTGAAGAAGAAACAAAATTTAAAGAAATTTTCATTGCTACTAAAAAAAAGCATTCCCTTAAGTTCATATTCATAGAATCAATATCATCTAGTCCAAAACAATGTTTGCTGAGGTGGACATAATACCTAATCAGGAATTTTCCTCCCTAGTCTGTTTGTCAACCACCCTACCATAGAAGTATAAGAGGCATAAGTAATCCCGACAAACATGGAAGAAGGGTCCAGAAATGAAAACTCTCATTGTGTTAAAAGCGGATTAGAGACGGATCCTGCCAGCTGAGACTTATTTGTGAGTAGAAAAAAGCATTCTACGACAAAGCATGGCGAAATGAAAAAAAAGTAGAAAGAATAATTCGACACAATTGCGAAATTGTTGCAGGCAAATAGAGCGTTCTTGGAAACAGGGTCAACAATTTTTTTTTGATTTTCTACAAAAAAAAATCGCGGAGGGCTACATTCAAAGACTGTCCCTTGTCACACGGTTGTTCCTTTTAGACAAAAGTTTCAAACGCGTCTAATTTGAAGGTGAATTTGACATTCATTCAACTTGGCGAATATTAGAATAATCCCTTGAGGAAAATCTTCTATGGCAGAACAAAAATAATCGACTTTTAGTCATTGCCAAGTTCGTGACAATCGTCTTAAGTTGATCTCAATCCTATCCAAATAAATTCATTCGGGCTAACAAAACAAAATGAATTTGGCTAAAAGAGTTCTGAAACAAGGAGTCTCCTGCCGTTTGGAATAATGTAGGCTCTGCTGGCAACATTTTATATTTGCACATCTGGAGATGAACCTCATTTGGGCATAGGTCTACAAAAACTTCGTCAGAAATCAAGTCAGGTGATGCTATTTTTTTACCTTGAGAACAATGCGTCGTAAAAAATTAACCCCTGCCAACATTCGCCTCACCTGGTTGTCGAATCTCGTAATGACACTAAAATTTCATTGCCCATAACAAACTATAGAAGAGAAAGAGTTGGTTGGAGTTGAACAAAAAAAAAGAGTTTTGAGATTTACATTTTGAGAAACGAGTCTCTTTGTCTCTGTTTCTAATAAATAGATTGAAAAAAAGAGGCCTCCCATTCAGGCCATTGTTTTCTGGCAGGGTGCCCTTATGATAAGTGCTGAAAGGCCTTCTTCACATTCAAACCTTTTTATTGTTTGAATAACGTACGTCAAAAAAAATTCTCATATTCACAATTTTTACTGAGCAACTGTTCCAATTTTTTACCGGATGAGCGAGCGAACATGTTGCAGATACTATTTTAGCTATCAAATAGTTTTATGGAACGTCCTTACAATCATAACTTCAGTTTGCATCTGTGACAATGTTGACACCTTCAATCCGTTCTTATCTTCTACCTTCCTCTGCATACCCTTGCCAAAAAGAACAAAAATCATACATAGAGCATACTACAGTTTGCAAAAGAACAGCAGATGATTTTAACAGGTTTTTTTGGAGGAATAAATCAAAACATTCGTTTGTGGATCATGACTGAAAAAAATCGCCAAGTTATCTGGACAAACTTTCGACCCTTGGACCCCAGGGCTCTTTATTAAAGGTTAACTTTGTAAAGATATTATCAAAAATAAAAAATGATGAACTATTGAAAAGTCAACACAACCTTCCTTATCAAGTTGATGTGGTGTTGGAATAATATAAGCTACCTTGACTTTACTTTTCCTGGATGAATTTTGAAGAAAAACGGTTATTAGTTTACGAACATATTCGATGGGTTAGACTAAGAGTGCTGAAACTTTGAAGATATCATTTTTTTCATACTAAAGGCATTATTCTGACAGAAAATGCAGAAACAATGATGAGTGGTTGATCTAAATTATCTGTTTTTGGGGGAAAGAAAACATTTTAGGTATTCGTTTTGATCGTGACAAACACATTTTTCAGTCTCTGTACATAAACCAAACTTCAAACAGAGGCTTGATTATTGTAATAATGCTGTCGACGTCGAAAAAACCTCACCTGAAAAAAAAGAAGACATTAATTACTCACTCCAGCTTTTCCGATAGACATGCGGGGTTCATATATGTAGCTTAGTTGAACATGACATTAGGTATCGATCAATTTACCATTAGAGAATAAAGTAAAACATTTTTGGTTTTTCCTTTACTTATTTAGCCATGCATTTAATGTTTCATATTTTGCCCTCACATATGCCAATTTTAGGTAACATTTCTTCTTTTTCCGAACAATCATTAAGACCATTTCGATGAATAAATAATTTTTCTACATTGGAGGTTTCACACATATGGTGCCATAAGAGATGTGAGATCTGTGCACTTTTTTGTGCACAAGAAAAAGGATGTCGTGAATGAGGCGATTTTCCTCACCCCAAGATAGTTTGTTACGGTAGTTCTCGGGTCTTAATCGTTTTCTTATTGCAAACAAACAAGCAAACGATTTTGAGCAGGCTCTGGTTCTCACAGAATTCATTAGTAAAAACAAACAAGAGGGTTTTTTCCACAAATGTCCAGCATATAGCATGCTCAGCATGGTAAAACTAGAAAAGCCTGCAATATGAAAATATTTTCAATTGTTTACTTTTACACGTGAAGAATGAAAGAAACGAATTTTGTAGGCAGAGTCAACTTTCTTTACTGTTTGTTGCACATCCAATATTCTAAACAAATATTTTTCTATACGTTTTGGAACGCAGCATTTTTCAATGAATGGGGGTCCCGAAAAACTAGGTTATCAGTTTGTGTGACGACATTTTTGAAAGAAAAAAAATTCCAACAAGTGTCAAAAAATTCCTTTGAGTTTGTAAATGGAGTACCAAAGAATTGGGGGAGCTTTGAGCTTTAATAGAAAATACTTTGTGTGCGAGGGAGGCAAGAAGAGGGCATTTCTGATGCTAGTGGCAGTGCCATAGAGAGGATGATTGTTGTTTAAAAACCAAAAGAATGAGTGCCCCACTGAAAATAATTCTTGAAAGGTTACTTTTCAAAGGCAATCGTATCATGCATTCAAGCTCTGTCAAGCAAACAACAAATATTCCACACCTGTCATTTACCTTACAGGGTACGTGAAACCAAGAGAAACTTGTTCCTAAATCTATTTCGAAGTTGATGGTTTCTTTGGGGTCAAACTACCTCAACATTGCTGTTCAAATTTACTTTAATATACAAAATAAGAATTGCCAATGAGGGTCGCTACGGCCGGCACCTGACTGGGAACTAATATCGTTGCGGGTTCGTTTCCTTTGCCATGCCAAAAATTTATCAGTCCCTCCGGATTGCAAAAAAAATTAACAAGACACCTTCAGTCAAGGTAAAAGTAATCTCCAGTGACACTAATAAAAGTGATTATTACCTTGAGTAATCATCATGTGAGATCATACAGCATTATTGGCCTAGTGGTCACAGCATCTGGCTGTGGATTGGAGGGTCTTGGGTTCCAACCCATAGAGATGATATATAGAGTGTAGACACATCACAAAAATTTTAGGGTCACTGTACTGGCATGAATCCAGCTGTTGAGAGTTTTTGCTACTGACAAAAGATTAGATGAATTTTTTATAATTCAGGGTGTCCATTGGTCCTCAAAAGTAAACAAAAATTTAAAGTCTAATCTAATCTTTTTCCATTATAGCTGAATCCATGCCAGTATGGGACCCTGAATTCTGTCTGGTCAGCCTGAAGGGATGCAAGGACTAAATATCTATCTTCTTACTGTTCGAACCCCAGCAAACCTTGACCCCGGTTTGCCACACCTATTAGTGTTTGTAATGCAACTTAAAATCTAAAAGTGCCTCTTTCATAAACTTTATTCGTTCATTCGATACTATGAAACTTTTTCGAACTTTAGATTTTATTAATACAAAAAAGGATAAAAAGTAATGAATTCCTTTATTCAAAACATTAGCAATTGCCAAACTATATTTATGTAGACTTACTGATTCAGAGCGGCAAGCTTGGGCATGTCGCTTGGTTCAGGTAAGGGGTGTTAACTTCAGTAACTCCTAACCCATGATTATGAGTATCTAAGGCCCCCCAGTTCTTATAAAAGAAATGCAAGGTATTTAAATATGCTCATAATACTTTATTGAGTAGATACTTTACAATACTTTAAAATAAACACATAGTATCCTTAAAATAACTTATTAGCTATCTACTCTATATGATTTACGTCTAAGCACCTGGAGAATAACTAGTTAACTATTTTAAGGCACGCAGGCCTTTTATTGACATGTGAGGCGGGAGCGCATTGATCAGGTGCGCTCAGGGATCAAAAAATGGTACTTTACGTAATTTAAATCTTAAGGCTAAGATCCGTGTGTGCCGTCTACATTTATCTATTTAGTTAAAAAAAATTTTAAGTATGTTTGTATTCAAAGAAAGAAAAAGTTCAAAAGATTTTCAGTGGAAAAAAAGGTGGATGTTAGTTTGTAAGAGGGCAAGGCAAGTGAAAAAAATCCAGTCCATCATAAGTTCTATTGTGAGGGACCCTTTTTTATAGGACCTACCCAATTTTAAATGACGCCACTCTGTGAAAATGCTAACCATTCAAATATTGCTTGAGTGCAACCAAATCAATAGAGTTGAGATCGAGGTCCTCACTAACAAACACCAACAACTACTTCAAACCCCCCTATGCGTCCATGAGGCAAGGAATAAGAATCAGGAAAATCTTTTACATGTGGACAACAGACACATGAAGATTTTTGGTTCGTAAAGCATTAGAACTTTTGTATGTCAAAAGCAAAAAAAAAGTTGTATTTTTCGACGTATATATATAACGACAAAGCTTGTTAAGTACACACATTAACTGGTCGCTGACTACCAGTTTTGAACAAAATGATAATCGAAATTTTATCGAACACAGCCTCGCTCGACCAGTCTTTGTTAAAAAAAAACTGTCTATCTCTTTTCGTTAATTAGGATAGAATGACATACGCAGAATTCTTGAATAGGTCCACCAGCACCAATAACCCATCAGCCCCCCAAAAATCATACAGAGTGGATTTTCCATTAGAGGACCAAACCGCAGGAGGCTCTATTTTTTGACAGACAATTTAGGATAGTTTTTGTGGAGTCAAAATTTGGAAGCGTTTTATTATTGCGTATGACAATAATGAGAGTTGGGTAAAAAACGACAAAAAAGGAGAATAAACGAGGTGCTAAAAAAATCATGATTGCGGTTGATTAAATTATATTTTAGGGGCTAAACACCCACACCCATTCTGCCACGACCCCCTTTCACCCCTATTTTTCATTGTACGCACCTAATTGCCACTTACGAATTTCTGATTGCTGAAAAAAATCAATCTCGTTTAAACATACAGCTTGCAAGCAGTTACTTATCCAAATAAATCGATTACAGCAGATAAAGAAGCATTTGTCGAGTTTCACGGTCGTGATTTTCATAGAAGAAAGATTTTGGTGCATCATTGCAAAGATGTCTGATATTTTTCTCAAATACCAGCACCATTTTGTGGGTATTTAAAGATGGGTTTTTGTTTTTTCATTTCGAGTCGGTTAATCGTAAGATATATGTGGCATTAGATGAGGATGCGTTCGCATTTTCTCTCATATTAACCTGAGAACAAAGCATAAATTTTGTCTTTAAAATGAATATCTTTTAGATATTTATGTTCTGATCTTTTCGGCTAGAATTTAACCCTGCAAAGGTCAGAAGGTCCCGCAGCTTTTTGGTGTATATAATTGCAAGATAAAGGTTCTATGTTCCTGTCCAATTTAGAACTTTCTTTCTAATTTAAACTCCATCAGAATTAATTGTTGAGAAAACTGTCAAAGCAAATTATTTCCATCAACTTGACTCAGATATAATACAAAGAGTAGGTCTGAAATTGCTTCCCTACAATAAGTATAACTTGGGGCTCTTATGTTCAACTTAATTTTGATGAGGGGAAAACCTATCGTCATCCAAAAGTTCATTAATTTACTGAAGTCGGTTTACAATTATTTTTTTTTCATCAAGAGGCCCTTGTTGCATCAATCACTGAGAATTACTTTGGAGGTAATTAACCAAAAGCATTGCTTCGGGAAACCGGCTGCCAATGAAGGCAAACTGAAAGTTTTCAAATTTTTCCTCTCCGGTTGATAATCATCTAAACAAGCAACAGGACAAATGACTTGGGAAGATTTTTGGACACGTTTGTTGGAAAATGTGTGTGACCACACAAAAAAACTTATCTCCCAGTTTGCGAGTGTGTGATCTAAAAAAAGCTTCAGCTAACAAAACTTCATCTTTATCAGATAGATATAGGTAGGTCTAGATTCCTGGTCTTGGTTAATTACCTGCAAAAATGAGACACAATATTTCTTCCATAATCTACCTCACAGTGACCTGTACTAATTTCCTTTCATTTTATAAACGAGTTTTTTCACAGACAAAAATGTTATGATATAAAGCAACGACACTTGTTTAAAACACAACTGAAACAAAAGGTGTTGACGCTGAAAAAACAAAGCCATGGCTTTATTTGTTTTGTCATAATAATTAAACAACGTAAAAAAACTAACCAAATAATTTTTCATTATTTTATGTATGCATTTGCTGGAATTTTATAACATTCCCCAGAAGACTTGTTTAAAATATTGAGACCACACAGACTGGCTGGAATAAAAAAAAACCATGGGACAAGATGATGACATTACAAAAATTTGAAGCCGCGGTTTGCACTTTCTTAGAAAAAAATCCCGAAATATTTTGACGTCGTTGAGGATCTGCGAATCAAGTTTTTCTGGTTTTCATTGTTCCGACTTAAAAAATTCAAATTCACAGAGTTGGAATGAAGCACCCATCCGAGAACAAAAATAAAGAGTCTAGACGGACAAGTCAACATTTTTTTATGAGACTGAAAGAAAGAAGATCACACAAGTGTTTTCTTTCTTTCTTTCATAAATTTTATTCGCTCATTCGATACATTTCATGTAATAAACCTTTACAAGTGTTTGCTGTTTACATTTTCTTTGAGAAACTGACCAAGCAGACATTATTAGACTAAGGCATATTATCTTTTTTTCTCAAGCAAACTGTCTGAAATGTGTTTACATATTTGTTTCTCACACTTAGTTCTAAGCATCCTATATCCTCCTCAAAGTATTGGATGAAAATCTTCCATTTGGTACAAGCTCAAAGCTGATTTTCCTTCTGTGTGTCATGTGTATCTTGTTTATTGATCAAAATGCCCAAGGCTGCGAATTTGTTCTTGTTTGTTTGAAGACGAACTGAGGGATCATTGTTGTTTGCCAGCTAGGGGCTCAAACATCTTCAGGCAAAGTAAAAAAATTCCCTTCGATCGAATTTTGAGTCAATTGGGTTACCCCTTTCGAGTTTGTTAGCTCGTTTATACTATGAAAACACTTGAAGCCTCCTCAATCTAAACGAGCCATACCTTCTTCCTCTTATCTTCATCATGGATAATGCCACTCGATATTTTAAACAAACAACGGCGAAGCGATTGAAACTCAGTGATAAATCCTTTATTGTGTTATTCTTAAGCTTTTACAAACTCTTTGCAAAGATGGTGGATTTTGAAAAATTTGCTACATTTGATTTTCTTTCTTGTGGCCTGAAAATCCATCACTTGTAGAGAGAGAAAAAAAATCATTTTAGGAATTTCAAGTGATATTGGCCAGCAAGCCTACTGGACTTTGAATGAGCCCCGGATTTTCTTTCACAAATCGATTCAATCAAGTCCACCCCTACTCGATCACTGTCAAAACATTCCGCAAAAATTTCTAATTCATAGCCCAACATTTAATACAAGGGATGGAAATTTCAAAGGATTCGGCTGCGGCTCGACTAACATCAAAACAACATCAGATGGATTTTTCAAGTTTCTAGCTTCTTATAAGAGTTTCGTCGGTACTATTGTGAATAATTTTTCTAGTCGGTGTGATTTTTACTGTAACAAACAACTAGTTTTGTGTAATTTGATCCAGGTAATTTTTTCCACTACATTCTGCTTATTGTGCGGAATCAGATGAATGAATGATTTATCTAAGTGGAAATGAACCTTTCTTACAGTCCTAAAAGAACTAGAGAAATACAAATCTTTTAAATTTCTATTTTACGCCTTGAGAAGTGAATCATTAAAGGCACACTTTTTACTCTGACTGGGAACATTTGTTGGAATTTTTGTGCCGTCCTGGGTCAAAGATTACCCAGAGGTTCCTGCCGGGGTTTGAACCCACGACCCTCAGATCCCCAGCAAGTGCCATGACCATTAAGCCAATTTTAACATAAGCATGACACAATGTTATTTTGGTTCGTTTAAAGGTACAAGCGTTTAAAGCTCTACATATTTATAACGATCAAAAACAAAATTTTCATTTTGAGCGTCTGTTTTATTAGTTTCGCTATAACAAGGCTTTATTACGAAGACAATCATCCAGACATTCTCAAACTCGAAATCAGTTTCAATAAAAAAAAGAGTAAATGAACTTTGTATGTTTGAAAAAGATAGTTGAATAAAGAACTCAAGAGACAAAGCATGCATTTTCACGATTTGAACGTGAAATATATTGATAGATTGATATTTGATTTGAGCTGGAAACTTTTTTTTCTCTAAACAATCATCGATTCTTTCTAAAGTGAGCGGCCACAAGCAATATGGATGTATTTGTCCAATCTTCTCATTGTTTTCCGTGTTGTAAGTTACAGAAAAAAAAGAAATAAATGGAATCATCTTAGGTGGTCACAACTTTGGTCGGACTGATCTGATGAAATGTTAAGAATTCTAGGGTCAATTTTGAATTTTAAGGATTTTCAGCCTGCTCTTAACATTTCCAAATCAAAAGCAAATAAAAATGCCCACAAGTAAATGATCTGACTTTGATCCAAGAGCAAAAATTGTATCGTAGTACACGTTCTTTTACCCTCTTTTTCGCACTACAATATTTTTCACTTTTCAAGCTCAAAGTCC
>Ga0194133_10007624_pt1 | contig 12889 bp, 11 predicted proteins | sample TA2KigOf40mmetaG_FD_155448 | JGI IMG/M metagenome (GOLD analysis project Ga0194133, IMG submission 155448) | Freshwater microbial communities from Lake Tanganyika, Tanzania - TA2015055 Kigoma Offshore 40m | ecosystem: Environmental > Aquatic > Freshwater > Lake | place: Tanzania: Lake...
TTTCATTATGGTCAGATATTTCAAATGCACTAAGAGGTGAACTTGGTGCAATAACCACACCCACAACAACTGGAATTTTCATTGCATTTGAGGGCGGAGAAGGTTCCGGAAAATCCACACAGGCAAAGCTACTTAAGGGATGGCTAGAGGAAGAAGGAAAGAAAGTAACTCTTACCCGTGAACCAGGCGGCTCAAATCTTGGTTCAAACTTAAGAGAGATACTTCTTGCCAATGAGACTGGCGTAATTTCTCCAAGAGCAGAAGCTCTTCTATATGCCGCAGATCGAGCACATCATGTCTACTCCGTAATCCGCCCAGCTTTAGAGCGTGGTGAAGTAGTTATAACTGATAGATATTTTGATTCATCTATTGCATATCAGGGGGCTGGAAGAACGCTAGCTACAAATGAAGTGGCAAGAATTAGCAGATGGGCTACCGAGTCCCTCTATCCAACGCTAACGATAATTCTTGATCAGCCGGCAGACATCGGGCTTAACCGAAAGAAAAACGCGGACCGGCTAGAGAGTGAGTCAATCGACTTTCATAATCGAGTCAGACAGGAATACCTACAACTAACCTCCTTCGACCCAGAGAGATATCTCGTAGTTGATGCGCAAAAACCAATTGAGGAAATTCATCTCGAGATAGTCAATAAAGTGAAGGAATTCCTCAACAAGTGAGCGCCCCCGTTTTCAGCTCCCTAGTAGGACAAGAAGCCGCAATAGCCCAACTTGAACGCGCTCTAACCTCAGACGAGACTGGCAACGAAATGACGCATGCCTGGCTCTTTACTGGCCCACCGGGCTCAGGTCGCTCCGTAATAGCCCTCTCATTCGCCGCTGCTCTTGTTTGCAAGAAGAGAGGATGCGGAGAATGCAGCGATTGCAAAACAGCGCTAGCGGGTACTCATCAAGATGTAGAGATTATGAAAATTGACGGACTGACAATCAAAGTTGATGAGATAAGAGAAGTTGTTTCGCGCGCCAGTTGGACAACTTCAACTTCAAATTGGCGCGTAATTGTGGTCGAAGATAGCGATCGCATGACTGAATCTGCAGCAAATGCACTTCTTAAATCATTAGAAGAAGCTGGTAGCTCCACAGTTTGGCTCTTATCAGCCCCATCGCCCGAAGATGTCTTGCCAACGATTCGATCAAGATGTCGCCAAGTCCAACTCAGAATTCCAACGATGAGAGAGATAAAGGATTTCCTGATCTCAACTCTTAACTCAACACCTGAAGAGGCTGAGCAAGCTGCAAGGATTTCACAAGGCCACATCGGGAAAGCACGCGCTTTCATAAGAGATAAGAGTCTAAGAGACTTACGGAAACTCATTTTTGAAATTCTGCTAAATACAACAACTGAATCTAAAGCGATTTCTGCTACCTCAAAAATTATTGATTTGGCTGAAGAACGAGTGGCTGGGAGATTAACGGAAGTACTAGAGAAAGAAATAGAAGAAGCAAAGAACATCTACCAAGGCACCTCCAGAGGGCTTATAGCGGGCGGATCAAAGGCGCTAAAAGAGTTAGACCGCGATCAGAAACTAAAGACAGTTAGAGCAGTAAAAGATGAAATCGATAGTTATCTCCTTGATTACAAGAGTTTCATACGAGACTGCCTTCTAGTGAACGGACCGTGGATAAACGCGGACCTATCAGAACAAATCAAAACTTTCCAATCAAGAAAAAGTGACAATGACCTATCGCAACTTCTAACCCTTATATCCAACTCCCGCGCAAAGCTGGCCACCAACACATCCCAATCTCTAGTTTTAGAGACTCTGTTTCTATCCTTTGCACGGAGCAAGAGTGGTAAGTAGCACCCTATTTTGTAGGGCAGAATTCAACTATGCCTTTTCGCCTAGACCATATTTCTTACGCCACTTCCCATGATCAACTTGTAGATGTAGTTCAAAGACTCGGATCGAGAATTGGTTCTGCATTTATAGATGGCGGAATTCATCCGAGGTTTGGAACACGAAATTTCACACTTCCGCTGAAGAACGGTCACTACCTAGAAGTTGTCTGTCCACTCGACCATCCCGCTGCCGAGGAATCAGCATTCGGTAAGGCAGTTACGACTCGTGCAAATGAAGGGGGAGGTTGGATGAGTTGGGTGGTTGCAACGAATGACATTTCTCCAGTGGAAAAACGACTCGGCAGAGGATCTGTCGAAGGTTCCCGTAAGCGCCCCGATGGAACTGAGTTGAAATGGAAACAATTAGGAGTCCTCGGAACTATAAAAGATTCCCAACTCCCATTCTTTATTGAATGGCTCTCTCAGGATCATCCATCGCTTGACGGCAAAGCCACCGCAGAAATTAAACAGATTGATATTTCTGGAGATGAGAAAACGATTGAAACTTGGCTTGGCTCCAACCCAAAAGGAGTTTTCAAAGATGTTGAAGTTAATTACTTAGATGCTTCCAATTTCGAAGGCGAAACAGGAATAATCTCAGTCACCATCTCAACCCCAAATGGAGATGTCGTTCTAGACTAAGTAACCTTAAATTCCCTCCGCCGCCCTAGCTCAGTCGGTAGAGCGTCGCTCTCGTAAAGCGAAGGTCGCGGGTTCGATTCCCGCGGGCGGCTCAATAAATGACGAAAGGGAGAGTAACTCTTTCGATACTAATCACAATTCACCCTATTGGCCAAGCATTGCCATACCATTTATAGGTAGACGGCATTAAGGGAGACCAGTGACAACAGTGGGAAGATCAAAACCATTTTTGATTCCATCAATTTCAAATATCTTGTCACCGAATGAGAGAATCCTGCTGATTGGCTCAAGAGGCTGGTTTGGCCGGACCGCTCTGGAAATGTTTAAAGATAACAAAAATCTACTTTTGATCAGTTCATCAAAGCAAATGGGATATGAGGTTTGGAGCCAGGAATTAGTAAAGAGATTCCAACCAACAATAGTTTTGAATTTTGCATTTCTCACTAGAGACAAAGTTGAATCGTATGGCAGAGAGGAATACATTAGAATAAATTCAACTTTAATCGAAAGAATAAGTTACGTGGGAAATCTTCCAAGCGTTAGATATCTGATGACAATTTCAAGTGGTGCTAGCCTGAGCGCAGAAGCACAAAACGGACTGGATTCAAAAGAAATTTATGGAGCATTAAAGAGAGTAGAAGAGGAGGTGGCGATGAGTTGTGTGGATAAGGACAGGTCTGTAGCAATCCTACGCACGTTCTCAGTATCTGGTCCTTATTTTGGGCACAGTAGTCAATATGCCTTCTCATCATTCATTCAACAAGCTATTGAGAGAGAAGAAATTGAAGTGTTTTCGCAGAGTTTAGTTTTCAGAAGATATGTCTCTGTAGGCGATTTGCTTGCAGTCGGTCTTCAACGTTTAATCAGTGGTTGGTCAGGGATAATTGAGAGTGGAGGACAATTAGTTGAGCTAGAAGAATTAGCATTGATTGTCTCCAACTATCTTGGAGTACCCATGATGGAGCGAAAGCTTGATAACAAGTCTCCGGTCAATAACTATTACTCTACTGATGGGTCTTGGGAAGAGAGTCTCAAAGAGACTGCTTATGTGCCACTATCTTTGCTTGAACAGGTTCAAGTAGTTCATGAATACATCAGCTCTAAATCAAGGCATGGGTTGAATTAGAGTCAACTCATAAGTTTGTAGAGTAAAATTGTACCGGTGAGGGTTGCAGACTATATAGTTTCAAGACTGGCAGACGAAGGAATCGATACCATCTTTGGTATCACCGGCGGCGGGATTATGCATTTAGTGGACGCCTTGACACTTTCACAAGATATCAAGTTCCAGCCAGTTCATCACGAAGAGTTTGCTGGAGTCTGTGCTGACGGTTATGCGAGATCAGGTAGGAAGTTTGGAGTCGCATTTGCTACGACAGGTCCGGGAGCTGCGCACCTCTTTACGGCAGTAGCGGCCTCTTGGCAGGACAGCGTTCCTATCATCCTGATCGTTGGCCAGGTAAAATCTTCAGATTCAAGTCGGCTTAGAGGAATACAAGTTAGACAAAATGGAACCTTCGAATTTGACACCATAGGACCGTTTTCTCAAATCACAAAGGATTCAGTCGTTGTCAAGAGTAGCCAAGAAGCGGTAGAAGCTTTCGAGAGGGCTCTTGTTCTGTGCCAACAAGTACGACCAGGCCCGGTATTAATTGAAATTCCTTTAGATGTGCAAGCGATGGAGGTTTCAGCAATATCTCTATCAAGGAATTATTCAAATATTGGTGGGGATAACGCTCAAGGGAAGTTGATGCAGGATTTTTCCAATACGTTGCGCTCTGAACTTTCAAAGGCAAGCCGACCCCTCTTTCTATTCGGGGCCGGCATCATAAGGAGTCACTCCGAGGACCTAGTAGACGAGCTCTATAGCATTCTTGAGTTACCTTACGTTGCAACTCAATTTGCAAGAGCCGCAGGAAACAAAGAACATGCTGGGTTCTTGGGCTCCCCAGGAGTTAAAGCCAATAGGTCAGCAAATATTGCAGTATCAAAAGCAGATCTTATTATTGCGATTGGAACGAGCCTACATCAACAAGTAACTGGTTGGAACGAAGAGGCCTTTACAAACTTTCAATCTGTGAAAATATGGACCGAGATAGATGGTCAGACTCTTGACTCCCGGAGTCATCTCGTGGATAAGGCTTTTCAGCTTGAGTCTTCAGAGGCTATTCGAACGATCATGCAATTGTTAAGAGAACTGAAATTAGAGTCTAAGAAGTTTGAAGTTTGGCGTGATTATGTAACAAAAATTAGAAATGAATACTTACTCCATTTTCCCTTACAGGAAAGAGAGGAAGGCCGATTCTCGATATACAGAGCCGTAACAATTCTGAGCGACAGGGCGGATAGGTTTAAAGCAGTTACAACCGATGCCGGAATCGTTTGGTATGTAGTACCCCAACATTTCTTTCCAAGCAGAGGTTCCTATTTCATATCTTCTGGCTCCTTTGCAGCTATGGGGATGGCTTTACCTCTTGCAATTGGTTCCGCAGCAGCAACTAAGCAACTCACACTTTGTATTACGGGTGACGGATCCCTAATGACTTGCTTACAAGAACTTGCAACTTTGGCTTCATCGGGTCTCCCAATATTATTGATTGTCAACTCAAACTCAGGGTACCTATCTATTAAGCAAACCCATAGGAAGTTCTTCGAAGGCAGACTACTGGGAACAGATGACTCTAACGGTGTGTTCATACCATCACTGGAGAAAGTAGCCGAAGTGTTTGGGATTAAGTACCACAAAGCCACCAGCGAGCAGGAGTTTCTTACGCTACTAGACTCCGTAGAAATAATAGAACTAGATTCTCCAATTCTCGTAGAAGTTATGACATTAACAAATCAGTCGGTTGAACCCGTTATTGTGTCAAGGCTCAACGAGGAAACCGGCAAAATGGAATCCGGGTCTTTGATTAACCTTTATCCTGAAATTATAGAGTCGGAATTATGACATGAGCGATAGTTTCAAAATTCTTGAGTCGATAAAGATAACTAGTAAGAACTGGAGTTTTGCAGACCTACGAATAGACATACCTCCCATGTCGTTTGGTAGCGACGCTTCAAACCCTCATACTCAGTATTCAAACGCTATTGCCATCATGTCAGAGGCGGAATTTGAGGGTATCGGAGCATGCTTCACTTTGGGCGAGGGAAACCAATTCATATGTGCGGCAGCGGATTACATTGTTGGAAAATTGAATGGTACATACTTGAAAGATTTACTGGACTCAAGTGAAGGAATTGCCGACCTTATTGGAAATCCCCTTCAATTGCGCTGGTTGTCTCCTAACGCAGGCGTGCCACTGATGGCAGCAGGATTAGTCTTGAATACTCTGATTGACTTCGCGTCAAAGAAAGCCGCGATGCCTGCTTGGAAATATCTCACAACTTTAGAGAATGATGAATTTCTAAAATTGGTATCACTACGCCAGATAAGTAACTCACGAAAAGTCTTAGGCCACTTCTTAAATCACGCGCCAAGTCGCAATCAATTAGTGGAACGAACTCTAGAACTAGAGCAAGAAGGAATCCCTGCATATTTCACGACTTGGATCGGAAGTGATGGGCCAAGTCTTCTGAAAGAGATAACGGAAATAAATAGAAAAAATGGGATTACAAAATTTAAAGTAAAAATTGGAATGTCACTTGAAAAAGAAATTGAAAAAGTAGAGTTTCTTATGAACAACACAACAGAAGCGTTGAAATTTTCTGTAGATGCAAACCAGAAGCTAGACTTAGAGAGTGCGATGAGATGGATGGATTTTATTTCGAATCGAGGAATACTTTGGCTTGAAGAACCATTTGCGCCCGATAACATATTGCTGTTTAAAGAACTTTCCCTTGCGCGACTAAAATCAAAATGGAATGGTGAGATAGCAACGGGGGAAAATTGCCCTAATCTTCATATTGCACAAGCTCTATTGGAAGCTGGTGTTAATCGATTTCAAGCAGATCCATGTCGAATGTTAGGAATTTCCGACGCGGCTTTTTCTGGAATATTAACTAAGTATTACAACGCGGAGTACACTCCACATGCGGGCGGGACAGGGCTCGATGAACTCTCTCCTCATTTACAATTCTTATTTCTTGCTAAAATCGACCACACGAAGCGGATCGATAGCTCTCTTACTGAAACAATCGGGTTTTGCTCTAAGTTTTATCAGTCACCAACGATTGTGAAGAATGGCAGAATTAAGGCACCTGATTCACCAGGTCTGTTGGTGGGTCTGGAGACTACGGTAAGAGAACGCTTAATCCCATTTGAGGAAGGTGCAACTTGGCTAAGGCTCTGATCATCGGGGCTGGTGCGATTGGTAGGGGTTTTCTTCCTTGGTCTTTTAAAGACCTAGAGTTCGATGTTTATGATTTGTCTGAAGATTTATGCGCAGGAATCACAAACAATGGTGGCTATTCATCTTTTATGTCTAAGAACGGAATTCTTATAGAGAAGAAATTTAGACCAAACATAGCCACTTCTCGCATTTCAGATCTTAACTTAGAGGACTACATCATAGCCTTCGTCGCTGTTGGCCCGCGAAATTGCGAGAAACTCACACAAGAATTTTCATCACTAAATTGTCCCATTTTTAGTTTGGAGAACGATCCTGAAACTGTCGCGGTAATATCAAAAATCTTCAAGTCAGAGCATGTCTTCTTTGGTGTTCCTGATGTCATAACTTCATCTACTGCAAGCGCAAACCACTTGACGTTAGATGAGAACTCTTTACATACCGAAGATGGCTTGTTGTATTTGGAAGACAACAACTGCATTAGTTCAGAATTGAAGGAAGTGTTACCAAATGTAATTTGGGCATCGAGGGAAGAAATGATTCGTGAGTGGGATGCAAAACTCTATCTACACAATACGCCACATTGCGTTGCGGCCTATCTTGGGTTTCTTGCAGAGAAAAAGTTTCTACATGAAGGTTTCGATAATCCACTTGTAGTACGAGTGGTTGAAGGAGTTATAGAGGAACTCCTTTTGTCTCTTAAGAGAACAAAAAATCACAGTCACAATTTTCTCGAAAACTATGCTGATAAGGAGTTGAAACGGTTTTCTAATAATCTCTTATGTGATCCGATATCGAGAGTAGCCCGTGAACCGCTACGAAAACTTGCTCGCGGCGGAAGATTAATGGGCGGTCTAACACTAGCTCTTGTTTCAGGAGTAAATCCTACCTACTTGAATGTCGGCGTAGTAGCTGCATTAAAGTATGAAGATCCAAGAGATGTCGATTTTGAAGCTATGTGTCAAGTTGAATCACTTGGAGTGACTAATTTCTTACGGTACTTTGTAGATATTCCACCAAGCTCAATTGAATCTATGTATATCTCACATTCATATGCCGACGTGAGCGCTTTCATTAAGAAGGGCGTAAAAGCGTGAAACTAAGTTCTATTTCTGGAGAAGTAATTCAAGCCTTTCAAATGTTTGAGTTAGAGAATTCACGAGAGATTAAATATACAAAAGCAAGTAACCCAAGGGATGTTGTGACGAGCTTAGATTTAAAGATCCATGGGATATTGCAAAAGTTTTGTGCTGAAAAACTACAGGGAACAACGTTTATTTCAGAGGAAAGTCCTGACTTGCAAAGTGTTATGGAATGTATTGCCAATTTGGAGTCAGCGTTAGTAGTAGATCCGCTAGATGGATCAAATAACGTGGTGTGCCAAATCAGAGAATTCGGATTTATGGCATGTTTGGTAAAGAAAGGTGTAATCGTAGAGAGTCTAATTGTTTTGCCTAATGAAGGGCAGATTCTTAGTTGGACAGACTCGGAAGGCTTTGTTCCATCAAGGACATTACAAGTGATTGAATCACCTTCAGCAACTACCTATCTTGCCTATTCCCCTAACTTAGATACAAAACACTCGAGCTTCAGATCTTTGATGATGAATTTCCTAGACGAAACGGGCGCGGGAGTTTACAGGTATGGATCTGCATGTGTGGGGTTATTCCGAACCCTTGTCGGTGCGCACTCAATGTTCATAGGTCTTAAAATGAGACCGTGGGATGTAATTAGTTATTTTCCTTTACTTTCATCTCAAGGTCTTAAGATTATTTATACAGCCGATTCGAGTGCCATATCTTTCTTAGCTACTAAAAGCGAAGTTTTCCTAACAGAAGGCCAAAAGCTACTTGAAGATAATTTACACACAGTGCAAGAGTATTGCATAGGAAAATCGTTAAAGGTTAGTACATGAGCCATAACTTGGTACTCTTCTGTGGGGGCAAAAATATTTATCACGGTTCTAAACCAAAGCCTTTAAAGCTTTTACCTAATGGGCGTTCTCTTATCTACAACTTTCTTCAACAGTCGACATTACAGGCATTTTCAAAAATAATTCTTTTAGTAGAAGAAGGCTCAGTTGGTAGCTTTGTAAAGGAGGTGCAGAATTCAGGCTTTCATGCTGACAAAGTTCTCGTACTTCCAGTTTCGGATGAGTCTACAACATTAGAAAAACTGCAAAAATTCCTAAAAACCGAAACAGCGCAGGAAAGCCCTTTTCTTCTTTCTTATCCAGACATATTTTACTTTGGAGATATGTCTAAGCTACTTGAACATGAGGGAAGAATTAGTTCTGTGAGAGTCTCAGGAGTTTTTCTACAAAGTAGATTTCCTGTAATAAACTTAAATTTTTATACACTAAAAGCGCGTTCCATAAGTCTAAATCCCTCAAGAGTTCCGGCGAACGCTTCAGTTATTTTTGGCGGACACATCTCGTCGTCAGCATATCAACTTGAACAGTTACTTTTTGAGTTTGACACTGGTAAAAACTATATGGACAAACGAAACCTAGAAGGTGAATTTCTAAAATTTATAGCGAATAAAGAAATGCTTGATGTGGTTATCTTGGCATCAAAGTGGCTAAAGTCAGACAGCATTAATGAAGAAATCGAAATCCTAGATGAGTTGAATGGTAAGAATGAACTCAATACGTGATAACTCCATGTAAGGTACTCTTTTCTCGCTACTTAAAATTACCCAAGAGTGTATGTTTTCAACTAATTCAATCCCATTAAGGTCCTTTAAATTTAATCTTTTCTAATTGGTGAGGAAGTTTCGACCAGATATCTTCAAACTTCGTCTCCTAGCACAACCAAGGAACATTTCCTCTATTCCACAATCTATTTAGTTCCAAGTATTCTCTGTATGTATCCATACATTGCCAGAATCCATCATGTTTAAATGCGGACAATTTCTTGTTTTTTGCCAATAGCGTCAGTGTTTCGTCTTCAAATGATCCCGGTTGGATTTTATTCAGAACTAATGAATTTAAGACAAAAAAACCGCCATTAATCCAATCCTGTGATTGCGGCTTTTCGAGAAAACTATTAATGATACCGGATTCAGCAATTTCAAGCGCCCCAAAGCGACTTGCGGGATGAACGGCAGTAAGAGTCGCCAGGGATTCACTTCTGTGATGAAACGCAACCACGCTGTCAATATTTACATTAGATAGACCATCACCGTAAGTCATAAGAAAGTAAGGAGTATCAATATATTTTGCAATCTGTATCAAGCGATCTCCGGTTAATGAATCCTTGCCAGTGTCACAAAGTAGGATGTCCCAATCTTCTTTCTCTGGCTCTGAGAATTCTATTTGTACTCGATTCTTCTGTGCTCCAACAAAAACAGCAGCACCAGTATCTTGGAAATTCATAAAGTAATCAATTATTACTTCACCTTTGTAGCCAAGGCAGACGATAAACTTCCTATATTTGTAACGTGAGTAGTGTTTCATGATGTGCCAGATGATTGGTCTATCACCGACCTCAACCATTGGCTTGGGCTTAAACTCTGTTTCTTCACGCAAGCGAGTCCCGAGGCCTCCAGCTAGAATCACAACTGGTATAGGGCTTGTTTCATGCAACATGTTTAAAACCTATCATTATTAACTAACTTAATGATGTGTTCAACGCTTGAATCTTTAACAATCAATCCATTAATCTAGTATCAGCTATCATTCAAATTTCAGTAATTTCAAATAATGAAAACCATCAAGACGTTATGGGCAAACCTTTCTGGTAGTTTTTTACCCTGGATGTAGAAATTCAGACGCGTTAGTAGATTGTGCGTTTATAAATGCTTTGACCCCGTTGAGTCGAATTGGAAATAACCCTCAAGATGAAGGTCGTGGATTTAATTCCCGCGGGCGGCTCTCCTTATCTGAGATTTTTCAGGGGATTATCTAACCCAACTGTTCGTCAACCACGTATAAAGGTCTCCCTTTGACCTCTTCTACAACGAGTGCTAAGTACTGAGAAATAACTCCAAGGAAGAGTAGATTAACAGAAAACCCAAGTGCGATTGAGGAGATAATGGAAAGAAACCCAGCAAAAGGAATGCCAACGGTGAACCAAATTGTCATAAATACGATAAGACTTAAAATTGAAAGAACGCTAAAAATTAAACCTAAGGCAGAAATCCAAATTAAAGGTGCAACGGTATGTGAAAGTATTCCTTGAAAGGCCCACTGAAAGACATGTGAGAATCGCTGTTTTAGGAAATGAGATTCGCCGCCAAACCTAGGTGGCCGATCCATATCAACAAATGCAGTTCTAAATCCAACCCAGGCTGATAATCCGCGCATAAATCGATGTTGCTCGCGAAGTTGTCGAGTAGCCTCATAACAAGCCCTTGACATCAACCTAAAATCACTTACGTTCTGTGGAATTCTATTCTTTGTAAGTCGATCAGCAACCTTGTAGAAAGTCAAAGATGCAACTTTTCTAAGTAAGGGAAGATTGGGACGGTTAATAATCCTTGCAACTACTTGTCCAAACCCCAATTCAAATTGTCTCAAAAACGCAGGTATAACTTCGGGTGGATCCTGAAGATCTGAACACATGATTATTGCCGCATCTCCAGTTGCTTTATCAAGCCCACATGTGAATGCAGCATCAAGTGAAAAGTTTCTGGACATCCGAATTGCTCTAACCCGGGAGTCTTTTGTAGCAAAATCGGATATCAATGACCAGGTTGAATCAGAGGAACCATTATCGATTATGGTCAATCTCCAACGATATTTACTTTCTTTTTCCATCACTCTAGTGATTCTCTTGTAAAGCTCTGGAATACACTCTTGTTCATTGTAAGCGGAAGTTATGATGTCAATTGTTTGATTAAGTAATTCTTCCTTCACTTTAAACACCTCCTACGTTGACAATAGAGTCAAATCGTATACTTCCGGTTAGATTCAAGTATGGCATTAGATAAGAAATCGATGAAAAGGCTCCATTAATGTGTCGCATACCTTTAAAAGTTTTTATAACCCTTGAGGTTACAAAGAGTTGCGATGTTTTCTGCAATCCAAAGAATCACTTTACCAATTCTCGATAGCGAAACACCCTCAGGTGTCTCGATTAAAGAACCAAGCTGAACTTGTTCATGAATTCTCTGTTCTACCGCCATTGCTTCTTCAGCGCTAAGGCCTTTTGCTATCCTGATTTCTTCAATCTTTGCTGGACCAGAGTCTTGGATTTGGCTCACCCATTTTAGTGTTGCGAAAGATCTACTTCTATCAATATTAAGTGTTGTGGATGTTGCTACCAAAAATACAATCAGAACAATACTTAGTTCTCGAGAGGCAATAAAAGAAATTCTATGTTTACCTATAAAAAAAAGAGTTACATATAGCAAGAACGTAAGTGTTAAGATTTGGATGAAAAGAAAAGTGGTTAAATCAAGACGTCTCCAGACCCCAAGTAGCATCAAGGCAAAAATAGAAGTGGCGAAACCAAGAAGCAATGTTTTTGCATCATAGAAAATTCTAGTTTTCAATCTTGGAGCTGCTTTCTATAAAGAAAAGTTCTGACTTGAATTGTAAAACAAACTAGACCCATCAATATGGTTGACATGACATATCTTCCTAGAGAGCTTGGCCCAGCAACGATTATTACTAGATGTAAAAGAATAGTTGGGGCTAGGAGTTTGAGAAGTACAATCTTTCTATCCGCTACTAACCTAAAGAATAATAGAACTAATGGGTAGAGCCACAACCCCCCCCATGACCAGAACCAAGAAGCCTGATTGACAATGAAAGCGGGCAAAAGTGCGATTCCTTCCAAGGGTCTAAGGAATCCTGGTCGATTCCCTAAAACATCATCATCTATAGATGGATGAAGAAGCCCAGGGCCACTCTGCAGGGCAGTGTTTGTCCCTAAACCAATTGGTTTTTTAACGTCAAGATCAACTTGATTGTCTGGCGGCTGAAAAAAAGGAGGAGGCAAGGCCACTCTTGATCTTTGAATGTGAGACATTACTGGAATAGCTGGTTGTTTCGCAATTATTTTGAGGGAATTTTCGACAAAGGAGAAAGTCAGAGGAGTTCCATTCTCCCGCAACTTTAGAGGAGCAGCCAAGATGTCTGGGTTAGAACAACA
>Ga0194133_10007626_pt1 | contig 12883 bp, 8 predicted proteins | sample TA2KigOf40mmetaG_FD_155448 | JGI IMG/M metagenome (GOLD analysis project Ga0194133, IMG submission 155448) | Freshwater microbial communities from Lake Tanganyika, Tanzania - TA2015055 Kigoma Offshore 40m | ecosystem: Environmental > Aquatic > Freshwater > Lake | place: Tanzania: Lake Tanganyika...
ATGCCTGGCACAATAATTGCATTTCGAGTCTGTCTTCCTGGCAATAACTTCTAGCATATCCTTTTTAAACAATATCTACGTGAGTCAGCATATGACGGCGACAACACATCTTAGTCAACTTCAAATCATCGAGAACCTTGCCCTGAAATGTCTTCTCCACATTGTTTTTAGTCAAATATACGACATCATCTTGCGAAACTCCTGCCGCAATTTGACGGCGTCGCACCTCTTGAAGGTAATAATCATACTTATCGGCGAGAACCTTGCCACATGTAAAGCAACGGACGGGGATGATCATCTTTGTGTTTGTATAAACTAGTTGGAGAGAAATATGTTTAAATCCTTCTCATTCCAATTGTTTCAATTTTCTTTGAGACCCAATTTCTTCTTTTTATAGTAGTAGTACTCCATTTCCATTGATGTCTCGCCGTCTTCCTCGCTCAAATAAGTGGGTCCGTTCTCTCCACCGGCAACACATTTGCCTACCTTCTCTCCATCATACTTCGCATAAACGCAGCAATCTGTCGACATACACATGGATTTACCTAATTTAGAGCAACTTTTGTCGAGATATTGCGTGTTCCCAGTATGAGAATCACAAAAATCGTCGCCTAAAAACGTCTCGAGCACAATGGTTTTCACAGTCTTTTTCTCTCCACTGGAGTTTGCGGATTTATCGACTCCATCTCTCAAGGTCACGAAAATCACATAGACAACCATAAGTAAAACGAAAAACATGATATCATCCCAGTTTTCTCTTAAAAATGAAAAGGACGACTCAAACATTATTAATTTCTTAATATAAAGTATAGAAAGAATGATTTCTAAACGTCATATTCAAGTGCGTGGAAATTCAACATCAACCAGCAATCCGTTAATGAGAACTGCTATTTTGACGAACACAGGTCAATCAACCTTAGTGAAACGCCGAATTTTTAAAGAGGCTAAGTGTAACAGTGGAACATGTGACATAAAATTAGGTGCTGGCACTGGTCGCGTATATGCGTGCGATAAATGCACTAATCCAGCGTAAGAAGATATAAAAACTTATTTAAATCACCGAGGATTTCGTCGCGAATGTTGAGTAAATCAGTCGCGTTTGCGAGAGGCACCATTTTCTCCATGGCAGACAACTGCCCCTTAATAGCATTTACCCTACCAACGAGTTGTTTCTTGTTAGTAAGGTCGACAAGACGGATGTTCTTCGTAGAGAGAAAATTGGCACGTGTTCCAGCCATTTTGCCCATAAGCACTTCAACAAAGTTGTCCATGTGGCCATTGAGAGAGGCATAGAGGTCATCTGTTGCCTTGTGGCCGGAGAAACTGTGTGTCTTCCAGTGGTATAACTTAATCATCATGAGCGACTCTAGCATCATGGTGATGAATTTACGCATAAAAGATTGGCCTCCGCGATTTTTACGAGTTCCATGAGATGAACGCGAACGTTTGTGTGCTGTTTTCATTATATATTATTGTGAGATATAAAATAAAAATCGTTTAATTATAGTTCCAGGCAATTCGGAGTGAACAACCTTTGGGTTATGGTGTAACAATTATTAATAAATTTACTCAAAAAACTGTTGGTTGAGCATAAATCTGTTTGTTTTAACCAAAGGTTCTTTATGAAAAATAAGCATACCAACAGACATAATAATCTAACTTTGTTGTAATTGTGTTATTAATGTTTGATGCTGTATATCATACGATTCTAATATGTGTTTTATTAAATCTATATTGAGGTTATATGTTTTATTATTTTCTTCCATTAATTGCTGAATAATATTCATTCTCGTTGATTCGACAAGTGTTTTATAGTATTCTGATTCTTTGTCAATTGAACTACTATTAATTAAAAAATATAAAATTGGGCCTTGGAGTGTTAAATATACTTTATTTTTACTAACCCTGGTGATTTTGCTCAACTCAAATAAACGTGAATAATCAACGTTATCAAATGTCATTGCTATTGGGTTTACTAAAGAATTTATTACAACTTCTAACATTTTGTATAATCTATTATTAACAATATTAAATGTATTTAAAATTGCTTTATTGTTAATGAAATTTATAGCATACGCATATTTGTTAATTTCAACTAATATTTCATTTAACTTATTAAAGTATTTGTGCGATTCTGTTAAATATTTCTTTAAGTTGTTAAACCAATCACGGGTTTGTTTTTGTGATGTTTCTGTTAAAGATTTTACTGAATCATTTTTGTATTTGTCAGGTGTCTCACTACCAAATGCTTGTTTAAACACATACGACAATGCATCGACCGTGTCAAATTTTATACCATTCATGGTGCTTTCATCTACTTCAAACTGCAGCACTATATTTTCATGAAAATCTTCTTTGAAAATCTTTAACAAATAGCTTTGGTCTTCTTGATCTTTCTTTTCTTTTAAAAATTGTTCGTATTCTGGACTTGGTTGACCCGGTGGACTTTTTCCTTTTCCTTTTGGTTTTACAGCACTTTTATAATTATTCAAATCATTGTCTAAAGTTGTACATGAGAGACCTATTCCTAAAGTTTTGTTTAAATTTGTTTCAGTAATGAGTGGCAATCTCTCATAATAATGTTGACCGGGCGCGTCTGTGTAAAAACCGAGTGTTTTAAATCCTTTTATTAAATTTACATAATTATTATAATGTTCAATTTTAGCAATACAATTAATAACATTCTCTTTTCGTTGCGGGAATTGCTTCAACATTTCTGGAGTGTATAAATTGGCATTTACTTCATCTATTAGTTCTTTGAAAAAGTTAAGTTCGTTATTAAAAGCAGCAATATACAATGGATCCTTGTTTACGTTGGCGGTTACTTCTGTTTGAAAATCTAATAAATTATTATAAGTTGTTTCTATCTTGTTAACCAATTCTTTTGTAACTCCTAAGTTTGATACTGTATGTATTATGGTTATTTCATCTGCACTATGTTTTATTGTAAAGACATTGCTTCCGTTAAAAACAGCATTACAAAATGCTAATATGTCTTCAGTATAAAGAATGTGATTTAAACTAGTTGAATTCGTAGAACCAATAATAGAACAAAGCATTTTTTCATATATTAAATTGTTTTCTTTCTGTGTTTGATAACCTTGACATTGATCTCCAGAATGTTTAAGAATATACCCATAAGATGCTCGTTGATTAGGCGTTAAAGATGAAAAGGCAGGATGGTTAAATAAGTTAGTAACGTTTGTGATTGATTCTTTTTTTGTGTTTTCAGACCGTTTTTTAAGAGTTCCTAAATCAAATGCTTTAATTATTGAACCAGCAGAAAATTTAGCATTCGTATCATACTCCATTGACGCATAAGTTTTCTTAACACCTGGTGTCGGAGGCTCTATCACATTCAATCCAATAGGATCAATGTGTTTATTTAATAACATTTTGCCAACAAAATCTTCGAGACTGGTGAAGTCATTAACAAAGTTCATCGATTTATTTAATTCAAGTAGTTTTTTTCTAACATCTATACACTTCTCGAGATCCATGAACTGTATGTAATGTTTAAATTTAATACCTGACAAACTAGTTAATTTCAAATGGTCAATATATAATGTTTGTAATACAGGAACCACTATTTTATTGCCAACACCAAAAAATCCTCTTAATACGTCGATGAATACTGTAAAATAATCTATCATTGACATAAATGAATGTATATTAAAGGCTATTGTGATTAATTTTGTTATTTCGGATATTCCTGCATTCGATGAAGAGGTTTTTAAAAAACTTCTTAAGAATTTATTTCCAACAGTTGTTCCACCGGTCGACGAATCCCATGCCTTTAATAGTGTGTTTTGCTGAAATTCATCCATCATTGATTCATCTGATTTTGCAGTGGCTGTGCCAGGAAGTTTGTTTTGAAACATTATTTGTACAAAAATTGATCCTTGGTCAAAATAAAAAAATGTTGAATCATTTGTGTTTAAATAATCCTTTAATTCAGTTTGAATGTCTTCAGTTTTTAATTTAAGGATTTCTTTTTTTATATAAAACTGTGCTTCGTTTAAAACACTATTCAAATCTGAATAATTGTATTTAAAATTTTTATATGTAACTCTGCTTTTAAATTTTTTTTCAATAAGTTCCATCATGGAATCTTTTGCGTTTTCTTCATCGCCAGTAACAAGTTTTTTGCAAACGGATTCGTACATATTGATGGCATTATCTGAAGATATTGGCGAAAGACTACATCTAAGATCACAACCCTCTCCAAGTTTCCATACATTAAACTCAAAATCATGTGAATTGTCATAAGTCATGTGTCCAATAATAAGTTTCATGAATTCATCATATGACAATTCTCCAACTAGTTCTTGTAAGTCACCACCTCCTGTAGGCGATTTGTTGAATCTTCCCTTCTTAGATGGTCCATCACCTTCATCTTCATCTTCATCAACTTGGCGTTTCGTGTTAATTGGGTCTTCTTCAAGATGTTCAACTTCTAATTCTTCATGTTCTTCTTCAACATCATCATTCACATAAATATTTTTTAAAATTTGATTAATCCAATCACTATCAATTTTGTTTAAATAATCAAGCAAATTGCTATCAAAATTAATGTTAAATGTAGATTCCAAAATCGAAGTTAATTGACCTGCCAATATATCAGGTGTGTAATCACTATCCTCATAAGTAATTAATGTGTTCGCAAGTTTTGTGGTCCAACCAAAAAACAAATTAGGTTGTTCATACAATGTATAATCTTGAATGACCTTTCTCAAATTAGAAATATAATTTGTGTAATTTTCATAAATCAACACTGTGTCTTCGTAGTTTGACCTTAACTTTTCATTTAGTTTATTTATTCTGCTACACTCTGCCTCACTAGTAGCAGAAACACAATTATCTGGACTGATTAAACGAACATACTTCATAGCAGTATTTACATTAAAATGATGATTAATGTCATATATTTCATCGTAAAACAAATCAAACATATTTAAGGAATTAAAATAAATAAATGAACTAAATTTGCTGTCAATTTCTCTGTTCACCATTTGTACGAATTTCTCCAAATCAAATTTATTATGTATATTTATTTTGTAATCATTTATAATGTAACGTCCAACATAAAAATCCAACCCTAATTCTTCTTTTACTGATGTTAATCCTAAATCTTCAGGATAACTTTCTAATATTTCATCGTTTATTTTCTTTTTACGAGTTTCAATCTCCATTTCTGCTCTCATTTGAGCGTCATGTTCGTTCAAACCCATATACATAAAATAATCTGCCATATCAACTACATAGTTTTTAGTTAAATCCATTCTTTCTAGATCATTTATTGGGAGATCTTTGTTTTTCAGCATTTCCGTACTATTATAAATGTTGTATAATGACAAAAACTTATCATTTATAAGTTTTTTAACTAGATAACATAAATGACTTTTACACAAATAATCCAAATCATAATCATCGAAAGTTAATTCAAATGAATCATCATATACATTATAATCTCCTTCATAAAATTCTGCTAAAAAATCAGTTAATATTGTGTTGTACTTTTTGTTATATGATTTAATTAGATTTGTTGAATATTTTTGTTCTTCTTCCTCTTCCTCTTCCTCTTCATCGTGGTTTGTTCTTTTAATTATTTTGTCGTGTTTTAAAATAAATAATAGTGGATCTCCTGTAATTAGACGAACAACATCATCATACATTTCATCACTCGAACTATTGTTAGCAGTATTAAATCCATTTGAGTTGCTTTCCGAACTGTAAACTAAATCAATACTATCTGGATAAGCCCTACTAACGTTTGTTTTTAACTGTTCTACCATACGATGTATAACATCTACTTGGGTTTGAGCATAACTTTCATCAAAACTATTGATTTCATTGTTTGGAATTAAAAAATTAATCAATTGATTTATTTCTTCAACATCTTCCGGCATTACTTCTCCGATTGCCTCAATTCCCTCCTCATCTTCTATTTGTTGTTCGACAGGGAAACCTTGTTGTTCGACAGGGAAACCTTGTTGTTCGACAGGGAAACCTTGTTGTTCGACAGGGAAACCTTGTTGTTCGATAGGGAAACCTTGTTGTTCGACAGGGAAAACTTGTTGTTCGATAGGGAAACCTTGTTGTTGTCCAAAAGGGAAACCTTGTTGTTCGACGGGGAAGCCGCGCAATCGTTTTGTTCTATTTATTTTTCCTCTATTTGCTTGTGGTATTTTTATTTTCTGGTTTAATTCTGATTGTTGTTTTAATTCTCGTGGTTTAGTTTTAACATTAGAACGTTTAGTTATGTTTAAAGCAAGCCGCTGGTTATTGTCGTAATTGTTATATTTTGATGAAAAAAGAGGGTCTTTAACACTACTGTTTCCTAGTGGGCTGTTTATATTATTCATCCATGATCTATTCATCCATGATCGATTGGTCCTGACCCCAGAAATGGGCAGAACACCACCAATCATTTTGTTTTTTCTCGTGTGTTTTTTAATCGATTTTATATTTCTTTTTGTTCGCTTGTTTATTGATTTGCGTTGAATTTGTTTTTTCTTCGACTTTTTGATACCAGCCATTTATATATATGACCAATAAATAATTTTTAATTTGTAACACTTATAAATTAAAAATCATTAAATCAAATCTAAACAATATTGCTCAATCTAAATCTCACAAAATCCACCAATGTTTTGTGTGATTGCTCAGTTTTATAAATGGCATCAGTGTATAAGTATTTAAATGACACTCCCCGGATGCGAATCGTCGCTAAATACACCCCAAACAACGCCAAATTCGCCACAATCGTCTGCCAATTCATGTTATATGGCGTAAGAACCAGCATCGACAGTTTCCAAATAAACACCGCCGCTATAAATTGCCATCTCATCGTATGACGACCCATGTAAAATATGTATAATTGGACGAAGAATCCGATCAATAGGGCGGGATATGGAGAGAAAATCTTTCCATCAAACATCTTATAAAGCAAGAAGTGTGCTGTCATCCAATATGAATACAAATCTACCATTTTAGTTGTTATCATGATTTTTTCGCTCTACATTTTAGGCAGAAAGTTTCTCTCCTTTGGTTGTTTTCGTTTTCTTAACCACTAGTTTTTTATTGATGCTTACTGCGTGAATTTTGTCGTGACACGCCTCACAAATAGACATCAAGTTGGCCTTGTGGTTTTTATTAAATGTCCCGATGAATCCACGTGAATCCGCATTATGTTGCTCTTGAAGATGGTGAACTTCGTCTGCGTTCTCTCCACACATCTCGCATTTGTGCTTAATTTTCCCGCTATTATATCGCGAACCATCGCTATCTAGAAGGGATTTCGTCTCAGGTGCCACGATTTTCCGCACATCATACGCGACATCCAAGAAATCCAGCGGCATATTGAGAGAACGACACACTTCCAGCCCATAATTTGTGTCTCCCACTCCATCACACATAACTCGCACATATTCCAGCGCATCCGTCTCGGCATTATACGCAACTTTCATGTGTTTCAGCATCATCCTATCGAGTGCCTTGATGGAATCCAACTTAACCACCTCATGAAAATGCGTTGCAAAAATAAACGTCGACTGGATAGAGTGAAGTTTCATAAGAGCCGCCGCGAAAATGCTAATGGCACTCACGCTTTCCGTTCCAGAACACACTTCATCACCAAGAACCAGACTGTCTTTCGTCGCCATAGTGAGAATCGTCTTAAGTTCCGTCATCTCCACGATAAATGTGCTGAGACCCTTGAAAATGTTGTCGTTGCCAAGGATTCGCGTCATAATCATCTTGTACGGCTTGAATTTGAACTCAGTCGCAGGAACAAAAAGACCTGCCTGTGCCATGACGAGAGAAATACCGATTGATTTGATGAGTGACGATTTACCTACAGAATTTGTGCCAAACAACAGGATTCCGTCTTTTTCTCTCCCCAAACACACGTCATTTGGCACGTAAATCTCATTCGTCTGTAGGTGTTCAATCAGAACATGCCGCAATTCCTTGGCATCAATAAATGCCTTATCGGCATCGCTTTCAATGTCGGGGCAACAATAATTGAACTTGGTTGCGATGTATGCCTTAGTCGTCGCCAAATCCAGTGCTGTCACATAGTTAATCACAGTCTCGAACTCAGTCACAAACATTTCAGTGAGTTGCCCGACGAATTGTTTGAATTGCTCGTTAATAAGAGTCACCAGTTTGGCTTCATACGAATGAATGTCGACCGCGAGTTGATTGATAACTGGATGATGTATGAATTTGCCTGATTGAGATGCAGTTGCGAATGAGAACTGTGATGCGTTGATTGATAACCCGTTTCCGCTGACTTTGAGAGAATCCTCGAGCAACTTCGCGCGTCTTGCTGTGAGTTTGAGATTAAGTGGCAACTTTTCAGTTTGATGAATAACAATAAGACCAGAATCTTCATCATTTTCATCAGAATCCGCTATCTTTTTGCTTTTTGTCTTGGTTTTAGCCTTAGAATCGGCTGCCTCAATCAACTTCTCCAGTTCTTTCTTAATCCCATTCAACTTGGCATAAGCCTCCAATTTTGCGGTATTCACTGTGTCCAACTCTAAATTCACTCCGCAAACAAAAATATTCTCTTCAATCCTCTTACTTCCACTGATACACTCGGCGACACGCACATTCAACGCGATGAAATTGGTGATTTTCAATAAATCATTACAGGCATCATCAACTCCAATATCGTGCTTATATTGGAGGTATTCATCCAAATCGGCGCACAATAGACGCTTAGAATAATCGGCAATCCGCACGAGGTCATCATAAAGCGTCTTGATTGTGCTCGGTACGGCGTCATTAAGAAGCAATCGGCGGTAAATCTTCTCAATGTCGCAGGTTTTCGAGAGAACATGGGTGCGAAGCCCTGAGAATGTGTCGTCGTGCTTGTTTCTCTCCACGATGTAGTTTGTGATGTTGTATTCATTATTGAGGAAGTTCTCATCCGTGGTTGGATTCAATAGATTGCTCTTGAGTTCACGTGAACCCATGTCGGTCGCAGTCTTGCTCGTAATGAAGTTGGCAACCGAGGAGAGAACACCGCTTCTAGTGCTGACCCCGTCTCGAATAATGTTCAGTTGTTGGAGAGAATGATTCGCCAGGATGACGTGTTTGTTGTCAGTAAAAAGCACCGGCTGCTTGACGTGTTTCGTCAGGTTTGCGTTATGTTCACTCGTAAATGCCAGCAAATAGCACACCGATTGAAACGCGAATTCGTACATATTTAGCATAAGACTGTCACAAAACTCGTGATAGTCCACGAAATCGTAGTAAGTCTTCATTATTTCCTCGCGATAGACCTGTTTCTCACACTTTCGCACGTTTTTAGAGAGAATATCGTCGGCATCCAGTTGAATTCTGCGAGTGCTAACGCCAACATTCAAATACTTAATGATGTCATCCACGTGTTCTCTCGTCACTCCGTCATAAACGAAAATCACCTCATTCGGCCGGAATACACTGTAAAAACGCTCCAATTCATCGTAACTGGTGGTTTGATGCTTGTATTTTTGGACGTCATACTCGTGAACAACACACTTTCCTGTGTAAATATCGAGAGAAGACATGCCGAAAACGCAGCGTTCTGCAGTGCGAACATTGGGTGCCGTGCGTTTCATCCAGATACACATGATGTTATTAGTAATAGATTGTTCGCTTGTGAAAAAAGAGGTGCCCGGAGAGAAAATGCGGTCGAGTTTGCGTTCCATGTGTTTCTCTCCTTCAACATCGTATTGCTCGTAAACAGCCACAGTCCACCCGGATTCGTTGAAAATCGCCAGATACTTGTCGATGCTGTAGTCTCTAAAGCCGAACTGCATGATCGTCTTGCCTTTAAACTCTGCATACTGCTTCTCGGAGTAATTCAAGTGAGTAATCTTCATAATATCGGGAACACCATTACATCCAGTGATTTCCTCGGTAATATTGTCGCGAAGAGCGTAAATCTCGTAGAAAGTACCGGTCATCATCAGGACGACGGTCTTCTCTCCATATTTCTGAGAATTCTCTTTGACGGCATCAAAATAACAAGAAAGATGTGATTTTGATGCGGATTTGGGCGGCATTTTTTGGTTTTCGGATTGTTATTATAGATTCTAGAGAGAAATCTTTAAATCAGTTTCCAATCTACTGTATGCCTGCCGGCATGGGGGCTTTGTATTGTTCCCGGAAATTCGGAGTGAATTTATTATGGTGTAACAATTTTTAATAGAATTACTCAAAACAGTTGGTTGATCATAAATCATGTTGTTCTAATTGATCGAGTAAGAAAGAATAATTACAAAGCCCCCATGCCGGCAGGCATACAATATACTGTTTCGACCATCATTTTAAGTATTTTGACCGTCATTTAAATAGTTATGTAGCAAGTTCTCTCCGTTGAGGTTATTCACATCTCCACTAAGAAAACAACTTTCATATATTTGTCTAAGTATATGGTCGGGCGCACTGCTACCCATTTTGATGAATCCACGTTCTCTCAAAAAGTCTTTAACGACACCAATTGGAGTTTCTTTTAAAACGGCACATTCACGTTCAATCTTTTTGCGTGTTTCGTAGTTTTTAACAAGAACACTGATTTTTCCCTTGTGTTTGCCGAGTGTGCGATGTTTCTTGACTTTCTTGCGGATGCGACGTGTTCCTGACTGGATTGCTTCATAATTAGAAGGTGTCATTCCTGCACCTTCAATTTGAGATGCTTTTTCCTCGAGTTTTTGGTGGAATTTCTTTTTAAAGTTATCAAACTTTTTGCTTCTCTCCTCATAAAAATCATTAGTGCTTGGTTCTTTGGTTGTTGGTTGTTTTGGTGTAGACTGATTATAATCGATTTCGGTATCAATTACAATTTGTGGATGTTGTATTTCTTGTTGAACAGGCGTTTCTCTCTGAATTGGTGGCTCTTCAATCTGAATTGATGGCCGATTAAACTGTCTATATGTGGGTTTGGTACCACCCTTGAGAATTCCATAGGGAACGTGGTCATTCGACGTGATTTTCACTGTTTGGTTGTGATTCGTCTCAACATTAAGCATTGGTCTCCGCTTACGAGTACGGGATTCCTCGATATATGCAGGGGATGGTAGGCTGTTTTCGGGGGATTGCGTAATATTTGCGGGAGATTGCGACACAGATTGCGTAATTCCTGGTTTAAGATTGGTACTAAATCGCAACTTACGCCGCTCTTCCTTCTTCTCTTTTTCTCTTGCCATTTGATTAAATAGTTCCACCGATTCATCGAACTCGCTCTTCGGCTCTTCAACTACTGCCGCTTTTTTTTCACTCTCAATTCGGTCTTTATTCAGTAATTCACTGTGATATGTCTTAATTCTGTTGATAAGTGCCTGTTTTATCTTATTCGGCTTTAATGTCGTGTTTCTAGGTGGTTTCGCTCCGCTACTACTGCCACCACGACCTTTTCGTGTCGACAAAAAATCACTATTTATTACAATGCTTTTACTCATTATAATAAACAGTTACTTAATATAACGCTATTTAGACGATTAATGCCCTCCTTCCCAGAGAACACACACCATACCAGCAACAATGAGTGCCATACCAATCTTATCCATGTTCGTAATTTTCTCTCCAAAGAACGTTATTCCAACTGAACAAATAACCAATATCGACATACCACTCCATAATATGTTAACAAGCCCCATGCCCTTGTACTTGTATGACATTATGAGTAAATAGCAAACCATCGAATAAAAGATGATGGCAATGAAATACAAATACTTCTTATCAGGATTAACAAACAACTTCTTAAGACAACTCTGTCCGGCGGATTCACAGAGAGAAATAAGCAATATAATCGCAATTAGTGCCCAATTATCCATAATCGTATATATTTAAATTACATAAAAGTAATTTAATGGTTGATTTCACATACCATGAATTCAAATACATTGATATCGATATGCGCAACAGATATGAAACACTCGCCATATATTCAAGGAACGCCTATGAATAGATATGCGTCGGGCGTGAAAAGCATTGAATTGACCAAATCAGAGACTGATGAACTGACATTTTCGGCGGACATAATAGAGACAATCGCAAAACAATGTGACATTTTCTCAATAACCCATATTCGCGTTGATTATGATGGTTCAGGCAATATAGCCGACGATGTTTTAAAGTGTTACGCCATAAAATGTGATAATGTAAAACACGTATGGGGAGATATAAGCGATCGCCTTATGCTTACGGGTGATATGCAGTTTTTCAAAGATACACATCCAACTGATTATGTCAAACATTATGAAGGTTCAGCAGTTTTCAATACTTATTTTGATTATTTATGCCCAAATGGTATATATTCGCAATTTGTCAGAAAAGACATATCAGGAGCATCATTTTTACTGAAATTGAATAAAACAGATGGAATTGAAATTAAAGCAATCCATATTGTTGTAAATTTCTGTTGTTTGGACTATGAATATCGGAGAAAACTGGCAACACATTACAACACAACTAACATAAACATTAAAACACCTGAACAAACAGATTTCAATAAGATTTATGGAAACAAATATGTATGTAACAGAACACACACTCATGTATCAGGCAATTCAAAGACAACTACATTCATAAGAATCAACGGGATTTGTAACGGATTTTTTATTAAGACAAACAATAATGGGTCATTGAGAGAAATTAAGTTGATAACTAATTCAACCGAATTTTTATGTTTAAGCGACAAAGTGTGGATTAATACATACACCACTCGGTTTGGTGATTGGTTATATATCCCGATTGACACTTATAAACGCGAAATTAAGGAAATAAAAGATTGTTTTCATTTTAATGCTAATGGAGCACCTGATTTATCAAGAATTGACTGTTTTACAGTGTCAATTTCGGCGGAGACTGAAATAGAATTTGTCGATTA
>Ga0194133_10007627_pt1 | contig 12882 bp, 10 predicted proteins | sample TA2KigOf40mmetaG_FD_155448 | JGI IMG/M metagenome (GOLD analysis project Ga0194133, IMG submission 155448) | Freshwater microbial communities from Lake Tanganyika, Tanzania - TA2015055 Kigoma Offshore 40m | ecosystem: Environmental > Aquatic > Freshwater > Lake | place: Tanzania: Lake...
GTGGTTTCCATTAGCATAATCACCGTCGTTATCATAATTGAAGTCATCGTCGTCAGGAATATTATGCATACTATATTCTTCAGCATCTATAGCAGCATCGTTCAACATTTGCTCATCCATATCTAAATCATATATTTCTTTGTTCATTGCTGTAACATTATTATTTTGCTGTAGTTTTCGCTCTTTTAGCGCTTGCTTTTCTAATGCCTCGCGCTCTTCGTCGTAGTTTGCTTTTACATATTGTGTGAGACCCTTTTGCATTCCTATATTCCACTTTTCCAGTTTATTATTTTTCAAAATATTTTCAATTTCGCGCTCTTCATCAGAGAGATTTTTGAGGAAATCGGTAATTAGCGTTTTCTCCTTTTCTTTTGCCATAACAATTTTTTCTTTTACTTTAGCATAGCCATTGCTAATTAAATTATAATGATTATTCATTATGCCCGAATAGCACATTATATAATTTATAATGTGTTTATTAAAATCATCTTTATTGTAATCAGTGGTTTCCACATTTTGTATTTGTAATATAAAGTCTTGATCTTCACTAATGCTTAAAAGCTCATTAAATATATTATAAAATATATAAGTATAAAAATAAGTTATTAATTTGTCATCAAATATGCTGTTTATTTTTTTTAATGTTGTTTTATTTATACTAAGTTGTTCAAAATCTTGCATTAACGATTTATTATATAAAAACACTTTCATTAATTTTGTTAATATTTGTAATTTTTTTGCAACTATTTTAAACGCAACAGCAAGCTCATCTTTAATATTAAAAGTATTTAATGTCACATAATATTTTTGTATTATATTAAAAATATCCGAATAATGAATAGTTGATAAATTCCAGTGCTTAGGAATTGCACCATAATTTACATTCTTATTCATAATGATTGATGGAAAAACAGATAGTATATTAATAATATAATTTTGATAAAATACTACGTTTTCGGGATCAATAGACATATCTAAACATTGACTAAAACTAGCAAAATCACTTTTGCTAATACTTGTTTGTGTATTTACTGTTTGTAATATTTTCTGTTTTAATAGCATATTAGTGCGACCAAAATAATTTTTTAAATCCCGCAATTCATTATTATCATCATCAATAATAGAATAAGAGTCTAACAGTACTTCTAACTTGCTTATAAATATATCATCCAGTTTATAATAATTATTATTATGATATGCGTCTATAATTATACGAATCGCTTCCACATTATTAATTATGGCAAAGTTAATTGGCATAATTATAGTATTATTTTTACTCACACTATGTATTAGTTCAATAAACATTGAAAAATTATAGACTTTGCCTTCATTTTTGAGTGTTTCAATTAATTCTTTTATTGGTTTACTTGGATCAAAGTTTTGCGGTTTATCCATGCATAATCCTTTTAATTCATCGTCTATTGGTAATTGATTTGAAAAGTTACAAAAATAGATAAATGCTTTGTATATTAACTCCTCGCTAAATGCACTATATTGTGTTATAATTTTTTGTTGACTATTTAATGGAACATAAATTTGCGACGAATATGTTAAGTTGTCTATTCCTTTAAGTATATTATTGTAAAAACTTGCTAAATTATTATAATCTATTATACTTTTATTGGCGTTTGTGAAATATTGTATAGTATTTTTGTGTGAATTACAGCACGCGTTTTCCAAAAATGGATTATCATTAGAATTTTTTAATAATGGAGTATTACTTTTTACGACATTTTGAATTAATTCTATAATATGATTTGCACAGCTAATTGCTTTTGATTCGACCAATTCTTTAATATTGTTTTTTGTACCTCGTGAAAATGTATCATATAAAGTATTTTTAAAATTCACATCTAACGGCTCTAATGATTGAGAGTCTATTTTAATGTCTATTAGTGGAGGATTAAATGTATGCCATATGTTAATTGATAAATATTCGGGTATTGCATTACTTCTACTATCTTGTGTTAATAAAAATTCGCGTTTTTTGTTTAAGTGTTCTCCTAGTTCTTTATTTGGTATAATGTATTTTGTAATTAATTGTTCAATGTTTTTAATTAATGTATTTTCCGACATTTTTAATATGCTATTCCACGGTACAATTGAACTTTTTATTTTATTTGCTATACAAGCTACATAGGCGATTGACGTCTTGTCTTGTTCTCCATCTAACGGATAACCTATAAATGATTTAATACATCCAGGAAATGTTTTCTTTGATGTTAATGTTGGAATATTTATTTGAATTGCATATACTATAAATGCCAATGTTAATAATAATAGTGAAGAATTATACATATCGTCATAACTCGGATTATTTTTTGCTTTTCCTTCTTTTTTAGCTGTTTTTAGCAACATTTCTTCATATTTTTGTTTTGTTGGAATGTTTGAATTTAAAAGAGCCAGTACATTATTTATTATAACTTCATGATTATGTGATATGTTTATTCCTATCATTAAACTGATTGCTTTTATAATATTTATAATCATCTGAATGTTTGGATTTAATGATTTTGTAAGGGGAGCTGTATTTATAGCATAATCGTTTTCTACAAGTTCACGACTAAATATTTTAAAACCTTTCTCGTCATATCCTTCATCGTTGTCAAATTCAATGGTTTTTATAATATATCCACTATGTTTATCTACCCAAAAATTATTATCATCGCTAATAGTTCCTTGTAGTGCACATATTGTATCTAACTCTAATACATAATTTTGCTTTGTTAAAAAGGCATTTGCCAATCTTAATAAAAATTGTGGCACTAATTTTACTCGCGTTTTTATGCAATATAACCAAAACACATTTTCATCATTTATAGCATTGCGTGTATAATTCAAACAAAAACGTTTTAACAATTCATATTTTAGAGATAAATCTTTTATTTTTAATAAAGTATCTCTCACGCTCTCGTACGGAGAGCTCAATACTTTAGATTCATATACTTGCTCTAAACTCAATAAATAATTGTTATTAATTTCTCTCTTAGATTTATTGAGGCTACTTAATTTTTCTATTCTGCGTTTAGCATTTTCATAATTATTATTTATTTTGCCTTTAATTTCTTCTATGCTAAAATTATATTTGATTTGAAATGTTTTTAAGATTTCATCAACCTCAACATTAATATTTGACTTTTTTGCTGTATTTATTGAATTACACTTATCATCTTTGCTTATACAATCTTTAGTTGAATCGCAAAATATTTGATTATTTTCAATATAAAATTTGTCTTCAAATTCCGGATCTAATATCCATATATTATTTTCACGCTTATAAATATAGTTTTTTGAACTTATTTTATCTTTTAATATTGCATAATCACCATCTATTATTTCCCGTTTTTCTTCTATTATTGATTTGGCCTCTCTCATGGCTTTGGCTTTGGTTAATTTCATAATAGTCATTAGTTTAGTAGTTAAAAACTCAAAAAACGCATTATTGTCCATGGTTTTATTTTCATTTTGAAACTCGTTTAACATACTATACATAGTGGTATCGTATATTGAATCATAAAATATTAACTTATTATTATCATTTTCGAGAGATTGAAGGGTCTTATATGCTTTACTTAAAACATAAGTTTCACAAGTACTTTGAACTTCATCTAGCTCTTTTAGTAACATGTCTTTTGATGATATTTGGCTGTCTGGATTTGCTGGATTTGTTGGATTTGCTGGATTTGCTGAATTAACCAATTCTTTTTCGCGTGCTTTAATAAAATTATCAAGTAAATTTCCAACAACTAAATCCATTATATTTTTATTTAATGATTGTAGGAAAAATTCACCACAATCAACATTATATAAAAAGCTATATAATTCTTCATAATTATTAAATAACTCTTCTTTCATATTGTAAAAATTAAACAATTCGTCTTTTAAATCTTTTGCTAATAAATCAAATGAAAAAATAATATTTTCATCTCTACTTTTAATTGCATAACTATTTGTTGCTTTTATATTGAGCAAAAATTTAGTAAAATTTGCTTCATTAGACTTATAAAGTCTTTTATAAACTTCAATATTGTCTTGAACAATCGATCTTATAAATTTATAATCGCCATAATGTAAATTGTTTAAATCAATATTTAAACCTTGTAAATCATATATAAAGCCAGTTAAGCTATATTTGCGATGCATTAGCGAATCAGGATTGTATAACGCAATATATTCATTTATTAATGCTTTGTTTGTTGGAATAAATGATTCCAGTAAATAGTTCATCTTTTCCAAATAAGGCAAGTCTAGCGATTTATCAATTGTAAAATAATTAATAGTTTTTAAAAAGTTATTATTATGTATATTGGTATGACTATTTACATAAGTATTAATATTATTGTTTTCTAACACATATTTATTATAAAAAGTAGTATTATTTAAAAAATCACTAATATTTATAAAATCAATATTTAAATCTGCTTTGTCGTATATAGTTGTATACTTTGTGTTAGTAAGTGAAAACTTAAATAATGGTAATGGTAAAGTAAGAAAGCCTATTATATTCACATAATCATTTGGCGTTAATTTTGTGGATTTTGTAAATTTTTTATTATTAACATAATGAGATGATAACATAGTTAAACCTTCATTATATACATCAATCATAAAACGGCTTTTTGTCAAAGAACCTTTAACTATGCTATAATTGTAAAAATCATCAACAATATCATTTATCATCATTATTTGTGTGTTAACATTTATATTTTCGGGACTGTTATTTGAATAATTATCAAATAATTTGGAAAGTGCGTTTATATGCTCTTTATAATTATTTATTTTCTCTTTTGAACTATTATTTACCCATTTTAGTGCTGTAGATGTTAACATTTCAATAAATTCTCCCATGGACTGATAATTGAATGCTGTTTCACCCGTTAAATCATCTTTATTATCTTCATTTTCGCTTATTAGTAAATTTCGCGTATTGTCTAAAACTGGAAATAAAAAACTCATTTTTTTGTTTAAATTAAAAATTTGGTCTTTTAAATATTTATAGTGCTCACCGCGCTCAATTGGCAGCATTGGATAATTATTTGCATCAAAATTAGAATAAGTGCTGCGTAATTGTATATAGTAATTTATTTCATTATGAATTTGTTTTATTACATTATCAGTACGTTGTTCTGGTAAATAAGCATTTATTAATTTATCTAAATAATCATTTGTTTGTTTATCTAAACTATAACGTTGCTCGTCATCCGAAACATTTACTTGATGTTCTAAATCATCTAACTCGACACCAAGTTCAATATTATCAATTATTATTGTTTCAAGTAATTCTTTTGAGTCATAACTTTTTAAATCATAATCTAATTCGCTATTTGGGTCTTGAACTAACACTGCGTCGCTCGTGCTAATTTGAGAGTCTGTTAACGATTTCATTTCATCATCTAAACTTGCTAATTGTGTTTCATCTACTTTATCTCGCACAATAATTTTATCAATATTTAAATTTTCAGGAATACCAGAATAAGCAAAATCAATATATATTATAGTAATGTTACTTCAATCATATCATTTTCTATATTGCTTATAAAGCCATTTACAACTTTTGGCAATGGTTCTCCAAAATAAATAGATATATATTTTTTTATAGCTAAGTTATTTTGTACAATAAAACTTGGACTACTAGCCCTACTTAAAATAATTATATTTGCTATTGACTCTTCTTGCAGTTTTCCTAATTGTGATATAGTTAGAGTTAATGAACTATTGGAGTTTAATAATACAATTTTAGCACTATTTATAAATTTAATAAAATATATTTTATCATGTAATCCGCTATTTGTTGGAGCATCTAATTGAATAATATCTCCCAACTGAAGATTTAATGAACCTACTATTTTAGGAAGTTCGCTATTTGACATTTTACTTTTAATAGTAGTCATAATATATATTTATAATAGTATAATAAAAATTATAATAAGTTTAATTTTAATACTACTTTTTGTTTCTAGTTTAAAGGTTTAAAGGTTTAAAGGTTTAAAGGTTTAAACCGTTTAAAAGTGTATATTTAAATGGTTTAAAGATAAAATTATTATTAATAATATTATCATTATTACATGGTAAACATTGTAAATTCAATTAATCTTAATGTTACACATGCTTTGACAAATAAAGACAATTATTTTAATGTTAAAAAATACACATTTAATAATAATGAATACAAAATTATTAGATATAATAAAGCAAAATTAAAAGAATTGGATATTAATGTTGATCATGAAAAAGTTATTACTATTTCTAAATTTAGGTCGGTCATTATTAGAAACAACAAAGTTGTGTGTTTTGCACCCGAAAAATCAGTAGATTATTCATATTTTGTCAATAAATATAGTGCTGAAAGTAGTTGGTTAGAAGATTATATTGATGGTACAATGATTAATGTATTTTATGATAATATTAAGGAAACTTGGGAAATTGCCACACGCTCTAGTGTAGGAGCTAACATTGTTTTTTTTAATGATGTAAAAAATTATAAATATTTTGATAATAACAATTATTTTAAAGACTATTATAATCTCACATTTCGCTCTATGTTTTTTGAGGCATGTAATAGTAATAATTTTGATCTTAATCTTTTAGAGAAAAAATATGTATATAGTTTTGTTTTGCAACATCCATTTAATCGAATTGTTACAACTATTAGTGCTCCAACCATTTATTTAGTTAAAATATATGAAATTACACACCCTATTAATAATGTATTGAGCAGTGATAATCTTAATCATGTTATTGTTAATGAAATTGATATTCAATCACTTATTAATGTTCCGCCATATATATTTCTAAATAGTACTGTTAAATTGGTTGGTAAATATCCAGTATCTAATTTTCAAGAAATTAAAGACTTTTATGAATCAAACAACGCATCCTATCACTGTGTTGGGTGCTTTTTATACAGTAAAGACGGAACTCGAAGCAAAATTAGAAATGTAAGTTATGAAGAAGTTAGAAAGCTTCGTGGAAATCAACCGAAATTACAATTTAATTATTTATCCCTAAAACAGCAAAATAAAGTTAAAGAATTTTTGCAATATTATCCAGAACATACTTTAATTTTTAATAAGTTTAAGATTGCACTCTATCATTATACAAGCAATTTATTTATGAATTATGTTAGTTGTTTTATTCGTAAAGAAAAACCATTAAAAGAATATGATTTTGAATACAAAACACATATGTATAAACTGCATGAAAAATATAAAAATGAACTAAGACAAGAAAAGAAAATAGTTGATAAAAAATTTGTTATTACTTATGTAAATAGTCTTCCACCTTCTCAGCAAATGTTTCTTTGCAATTGTAAAAACCATAAAACATCAGAGACTAATGTAGTTGGGGCAGCAGGAAATTGTTGTGTCGACACTGCTACTACTAGCATGAATGTGTGTCCATCATCACAAATGACAAGTAGTTCGAATGTTGAAGAATGTAAATGTAAATGTGAAGGCGGTGAATGTGAAGGCGAAGAAAGTGATTGTGAAGAAGGTGATTGTGAAGATGTTATGGTTTATTAGAATTAAAAAAGAAATATTATACTTTTTATAGCTTTTTATATTATTTTCAAAAATTATTTAAAAATAATATACTATAATAGTGTATACATTATGGGAAACTTTTGTAGCTTTTTAAAGAAAAAAAGTAATAATGAACCAATTAACACTAACAATAGTCCGTTCTTAAAAAATAATGATGCAAAAATAGACATATACTTAGATGAAGACGATAACAAGGACTTGCCTGCTTATAGTCAAGTATAGCACTTATTTTAATCATAGCTTTACACACGGTACCAAGTGGATGGATTAATGGCTGCGTTCAACGCCCGTCTTGCCTCCTTTGCAGCACGTCTTCTTTCTTTTTTCAGTCGCATTAGCAATGCTGCATCTAAAGCAGCATACGTGGCATCCAAAGCAGCTAGACGCGCTGCTCGCCCTCTTGCTGCTGCTTGTATGATTGTTGCTGCCCGCTCTTTAGCACCCCATATTGCAAACTCATCAATAATGTTAGTGTCTTCATCACCAAAGAGATAATTCGTTCTTCTTGTGGGATGTATGTAAACTCCAACTTCAGAGTCATCTGAATCATAAGATTCGTCCGTGTCTGTCTGTGATGCTGCCTTAGTTGTTGTAGATTCCCGTTCTTGTGCCTTTGCTTCTGCCCATATTAATGCTGCTTCCCATGCCTCTTCAGCCGAAATAGGTTTGGGTTTAAAAGAGACGTTTATGTGCGCCCCGTATACCTCTTTCCAACGTTCGCACGGGTATTTAGTCGCCTCTTCACATGCCTCTTGATATGAACGGTGTTTAATAATATTTTTAGCATCAAGAGGCTGTAGTTGTGGAATTGGAATTACTTGCGTTGTTTTTGCTTCTTGAAAGCAAGACTTAACAATACGCTTTGCCATTCCAACATAGCAATTCATTATTTGTTGCTTTTAGTCTTATTACTTTTAGACTTATTACTTTACTATAAAAAATATATCAATTTTTTTTTGCTATACTATATAGTATATTATATAGTATATTATATAAATTTATTAAATAAGAAAAAAGAAAAAGACTATTTATAAGGAATTTCAACATCAATTTTTTTAACTAATACACAGGGTTTAGTAGGAGGTTTAACAATGCCTCTATGCATTTTTTGCTTTTGCGATAAACAATCATAATGAACTTTCATATAAATTGTTGTGCTGTTTTTTGTTACTGCAATAGTGTAAAAAAGAACCATATATAAGTATAGTTTATATACTTTTTATATACTTTTTATATACTATTTCCGTATTTTTATATATTATTTCCATAGTTTTTATAAAAATATAAGCTGTTCATTATTTTGAAGCAAAATATTCTTTAACAGAATTAATTACTAAAATAGCAGCATTTACACACTCTTCCAGGTTTAATAATATGTCTTCTTTAGTAATTTGTGTTTTATAGGAACATTTAATAATACTAAATGTGTCATGTGGATGTTTTTTTAGAAAACTTACATAGTTCAAAGTCTTTGATTGTAAAAAGTACTTAGTGTAAAAATTATATTCAAGAATTTTTCCAATACTATAGTCTTCATTTTCAAGAGTAATAGTATAACAATTTTCCATAGTATCTTCACATAGACTAATAAAATCGTTATTTACTTTAATTTTTTCTAATGAACTATATAGTTTTTTAATCAATATTGCCGCTGCTAATTCTACAATCTTAAAATTATTATATACTCCTAATGTTTCTACAATAAAATCGAAGCTATCTTCAATGAAAATACGCTTGGCATCTAAAATCAACCAATCTTTTTTAATAGTTTCTATTTCTTGTTTATTATATTTTGTTGCTAATTCTGTTGCTTTTAATTCCCATGCATCTTTGATTTTAACAGTGTCCAATGTATTACCATAACTACATGTGCTTACTACATTAAACATGCCATCATTTTTAGCATTACTTACGCTAAATTTTGCTTCTAAATGAAGACGTTCCTTATCCATGTTTGATGCTATTTGTGGTCTTAACCTTAATAATTCTACAAAATCTCCACTAATTGGATCTGGAGGAAATATTTTTCCTACTTCTGCATTGGTCAAATATTTATTTGTTTTAATATTTTTGATTTTGAAATCTTCACTTGTAACATAAATAATTGTATTTGCATCATTTGCCTTGTTTACTTCTAAAATATAGTCTTCATATGGAAAGTCATCCGGACTATCAATATGAATTGGAATACTGCTTAAGCGCTGTTTGAGTAATTCATTATTTAAACGCGATTTATTAGTGTATATTGAAACATTATTTTTTTCATATGGATAACTTTCAATTACTAGTGTTGGAATTTCTGACAAAATAATTCTACGCAATCCATTTGCATAACTAACATTTACATTACTAAGTGTAAATGTTAATGTACCATTTTTTTCATCAACATCAGATATGCGCGCTTTAAACGACATTTTATATAGTATAATAATAATTAGACTTTATATTTTTCAATTTTTATTATATTTTTATTTAATTTATTTAATTTATTTAATTTATTTAATTTATTTAATTTATTTAATTTATTTAATTTATTTAATTTATTTAATTTATTTAATTTATTTAATTTATTTAATTTATTTAATTTATTTAAATTATTTAAATTATGTAATTAATTTAATGTATTTAGTTAAAAATAATATTAAAAAATATTGCTAAAAGTAATATAAATAACATGGGTTCAATATTATATTATAGTAATTATTGTGACAATTGTAAAAAATTATTAACACTTTTATCTAAATCAGGACAGAAACATACTATTCATTATATATGTATTGATAAACGCATCAAAAAAAATAATACAACTTATGTTGTTTTAGAAAATAATCAAGAAATATTACTTCCACATACTGTTAGTGCTGTTCCTGCATTAATGATAATTAATCAAAATTATAAAGTATTATATGGTAATGATATAACTGATTACTTGAAACCAGTAGAGCAGGCTATAACAGAAAAAGCTACTAATTACAACGGGGAACCAAGCGCATTTAAATTTGACGGAATGTCATGTGGTGTAGTTTCTGATAATTACAGCTTTTTAGACCAAAATAGCGATGAACTATCAGCAAAAGGTAATGGAGGATTAAGACAATTATATAGTTATGCTACTATTAATCAAAGTGATAGTATAGAAACGCCACCCGACGATTATGTTCCTGATAAAGTAGGGGAAGTAAATATTAAAAATTTAGAACAACAACGCAACTCCATTAATTAACGTTTTTTACAATAATTTTTTCTTTAGTGTCTTCTTTTTTTTGTAAATCTACGATGCTTTGTCTTTCTTCCTCCTTTTTTACTTTTTTTTCTGCTTGAATATTCTTTTGTTTTATATATATCCTCATATTTTGGCAACGTAGGCAATTTACTTAACAAACTTATTATTGATATAGCATTTAATTGATTTATATCACCTAATTGTATATTAAGTTCTTCAATTGCATCATTAATAGTATTAGAATTTCTTGCATATTCTTCATACTCGTCTTTAGTATTTATAGTGTCACCTGTAGTTGCCTGATCTTCTAGAAGGTTTATTATAAGTTCTAGTCGTCTAGGAATATGTTGTTTAGGTATTACAAGTGTTCCATGTTGTATATTTTGATAATGTGGTAACAAATTTTCGGCGTTAAATATTTGTTCTACGACCTGGTGAATATAATTATTCATTTCGGGTGTATATTTTGCCGAATATATAGGTATAGTAAATTTTGATGCCATAGTAAAAATTGATGCCATATTTATTTATATATTACTAAATATTATAATTTACTATTTAGAATGGTTTTTTTACCATCTTTATAATCGTCTTGATTTTCTTTTTCTTCGTTTTGTTCCGCCAATTCTACTTGACCGCATACTCTTAATTGCATTATCTATAGTTTCCGGATTAACTTTAAGTCCTAATTCTTTAATCTGTTCTCTTGTTAGTTCAGTACCACCTTTTTTGCTACGAGTTCTATGTTTCCTTTTAGCACTTCTTTTGCTTTTATAGCCCATTATATATTACTAAATATTATTATTTGCTTTTATAAAATTATAATAGTGCACTATTATAAATGGACAAAAACATTTATTTATTTATTCCGTTAGTTTCTGTTAATAGTGTTGCTTATTTTTATCCAATATCTAAAGATAGCGGAAAGGAAGTATGGTTTAGGCCACCGCCCTATGTTTTTATGATAGTTTGGCCAATATTATTATTATTAATTGGATATTCATGGTATTTAAGACCCTATTTAGTATATTATTATGCATTTTTAACCTTTCTTCTATCATCTTGGTCTATTGTATGGAACTATAATAAATTTTATGCTTTTATACAAATTATTAGTACATTATTATTTACATTATTTTTAATATTATACAAATATGTTAGAAAATCCTCTATTTTATTAGTGCCGCTCTTTTTATGGTTAAGTTTTGCTAGTTTGCTTAGTTTTTATAGCATCTAATAGATTGGTTTTTGTTTCAAGTTTTGTTTGTTTTGTTTATTTTGAATTATTAATTAACAATTTACAGTTTATAATTAATAACTAATTTTTTATTTAAAGTTATAATACTACCTTTATTAATAATGACTACTATTAGTAATAATGACGCAATAATATTACTTAATTTTTACAAAATTATTAAAGATTTACTAAATGATTTAAATACTAGTTTTAGCGACAAAACTACTGCAAAAATAGCAAATAATCATGATTATCAAATTATTATTAATTATAACTTGCCCAACTATAGTAATGATATTAATATTGATGAATATGTTTCTAACATTGATATACAAACCATTGATAGTGGGTTCTTTAAGTCACTTAACAATATATATACATATTGTAAGACAACATTTGCTTTAAGAAGTATTGATATTTTATATCAAAATGAAGATATTTTTTTAAACAAACCAAATGTTAAAACACATAACAATTTAGAAGATAGTAAAAATATTATTAATACTGTCTTTTTACCTGATATTGATTTTTCTGATTTATATTATGATGATACAAGTATTCAAACCAAACAAACATTATGGAAATATTTGCAAGTTATTTTATTCAATATTATTACTTCTATTGATGATGTTTCTTTTTTTGGTAACTCTTTAGAATTACTTAAAATTATTGATAGCAATAAATTTTCATCCAAACTGGAAAGCACAATTGAAGAGTTATCTAAAATGTTTTCATTTCCAGCAAAAGAAAAAAAAAAGAAAGAAACAACTAAAGACAAAGATAAAGACAAAGATAAAGACAAAGATAAAGACAAAGACGAAGATGAGGATACGGATAAGGATAAGGATGAGGATGAGGATGAGGATGAGGATGAGGAT
>Ga0194133_10007630_pt1 | contig 12878 bp, 5 predicted proteins | sample TA2KigOf40mmetaG_FD_155448 | JGI IMG/M metagenome (GOLD analysis project Ga0194133, IMG submission 155448) | Freshwater microbial communities from Lake Tanganyika, Tanzania - TA2015055 Kigoma Offshore 40m | ecosystem: Environmental > Aquatic > Freshwater > Lake | place: Tanzania: Lake Tanganyika...
CTGCCTCTCTTTTTCATCTTTTAGGATTAAATGGTTTTATCTGTAAGAAGCCCCAAAAAGCTCTCCTCCTATCAACCTTAAAAGAAAGGATTTTTTCACGGTAGCTTTCATCTTTCAGGATTAAATGGTTGCCTCAGTAAGAAGCCCAAAAAAGACTCTCCTCATATTAACCCTTGAAGAAAGGATTTTTTCATAGCAGTTATGATTACGATTGTTTTGCTCCTATTTTACAGCAATCATAATGGTAGTTTTTGGGCCTCTAATAATTCTTATAATCCCCAATCTAGCTAGGAATCAATTCAAATTTTGTAATAAGAATATCACCAAGAAACATTCTTATCCTCACTCGAAAGAGAAATGGATTCAAATGTTAGAAACTTATTAAAAAAACTTACTTTTTTGCCTTAAGCTCCTGGCATTTAAGTAAATCTTTTTTTGCACAATGGATCAAGTTTGATGAGTACCAATTTTCATTTGTGTCTCATTTTCCCCTAAAAAGCCTGAAGCTAGAAATGAGATTAAGAAGCTGAAAAATAATCTTTGCTTTTTGACATTCATTTCTTTTTGGTTTATTTTTGAAAAATATGAGCTGGTGATTTGAAACCCCATATGATATTTTGAGCTTTGATTCGAAGGCTCAAAATAAAGTTCATTTACTTCAATGATGACAAATTGAATTTTTCTTGAAAAGTTATAAATAATCGACCATACTAAACAAAATATTTTCTATAGGGTTTCATTCCGACAAGATACAGTGATTAATTATTACTAGGACTTCTTATCTAAAGCGAAGCTTGTTGCTAGGATTTACGTCGCTCGGAGAACTTGTAAAAATATCTCAATTCCACTTTTTATTGATTTGGGTTGGCTTTTTTTCTCAAAATATTTGAAGTGGAATTCAGGTTAGGAATTGCAAAAAGGCTTTCTAAAAACAGAGAAAGGTGATCTTAAGAAACAATATTTTTGTTTTAAAAAATTCTTATTAAAAAGAATGAGTCTTTTACCCTTGATAAGATTGTTACAACGATAAAAATATACCCTCCAGCTAAGAGATCATGACCAATGACGACAACATCTTTTCATAAATATATCTAACATAATCTTTTATTCTATCAAGAGAGAGGATATTTACACAAGTTTAGTTCCTGAGATAATTAGCCTCTGAAATATTAAAATGAGCGTGTTCGATGCTTCGGCGTCGGAATGGAGGCAGAGAACGGAACGGAAACGGGAGGAGATGTGAACGTTAAGCTAAAATCCCAGTGGAGACCTTCCCAATCAAGAAAAGAATCGATACTGAACTGTTTATTAATGGGAAACAGGGGTTTATATACAATAGTAAAGGAAGGATCGGATCAAGGTAATTGGATCAAGAAATACCGGACCTCTTGGAAGAGGGTAGAATATTGGTGGGAAATAAATACGCGGGAGTGAGAACAGCGGCAGCCCGGTTAGGTGAACTTACTATTACTTGGAAGGGAAGCTAAACAACAGCAGCCTGTTCGAAAAGACTTTGAACCTTTTGTAAAGTGAAAAATATCGTATCGCAAAAAATAGGGTAAAAGAGCGTTTACTATGATAAAATGCAAAAATAAAGTAAATGCACAATACAAATGCAGTTGAAGTGTGTAAAAAGTAGAAAAAGATGAATCTGAATCTATAACTGTTAAGTAATTGATTGATTGGTTGACAGCTTTTGCCGTGTAACTGATAATTCTAACACATGATGGTATGTATTGACTTTACATTTTAGGCCACAGCGACCCCTTATGTTAGTTTTAGAGAATTCCTAACCATCAAGCATTAGTCTGAGCTTTTCTGAGAAGGTTAGCAATAAGATTAATCCAATTGCTAAAAATTGGTTAATTTTTAAATTTCTGTGTTTATGAAGCAGCATTTTTCTAATAATTTAATTTTTTCACTTTTTCAAGACTTTAGATTAAAAAGGATCAATAAAAATCACAAAGTGGGGACTATTTTAATGAATATAAGGGGACTCTGGGGTAACTTAAACTTAAAGGGGAAACGATTAGATTTCAGGAATCCAGGAGCTGGATTCTAAGAGCAAAATTTGAATTTCACACTCAAGACCTCAGCAAACTAACACCAGTTGTTTGATTCTGATTTCGGATTCCTTGTTTTCTAAACACCTTTCTGAAGGCTGGAATCTACAAATTTAGAAAGAAGAATCGACTTTAATTTGTTGAACAAACCAAACTACTTAATGACTCCAGATTGCAGAGGAAACAGATTGATGGTTGAAAAGCACCATCCAGAAGTTTAGAAATGTTTCTATTAGTCCTTGGTTTTGAACACTTGAGAATTTTGCATACATAAATCCAAGAGTAAAGAGACCAAGATGCTTATTTTAAAAACTTTTGTCTGTTTTATAATTTTTGCAAAAATTGAGCGAATTTTGAATTATATTAAAATGTGTTAAATAGTTTCTCATTAATTACTTTGAAAAGATAGTTCAATATGGTCTGTACGTTAATTCAAAAACTTTCCAACTTGATTGCAATCAAGGTTTATTAACAAAGTCCACAGCAATTTTTTTTCTTATCATGTTGATTATCAAATGAGTTTGTCAATAACATACAATTTTTCGATTTTCTCCCATGGTACGACTTTGCGGCCGAAAATGATAGATTTTTGAGATAAAATATATAAAAATCAATTTTTGTAACTCATACTTTCATCTTGTCTTTTAAAGGAAAAAGTTGTGAGGATGTGGAATACTTTATTTTCATAAGCACAGAATCTATCTATATATTTAAAAGTGACTGTTTGTACCTATGTACCCTTTTCACGCCCGAACTGCTGGACCAATCTCCCCCAAATTTTGCACAGACCTCCCCATCAACTCAGGGAAGGTTCTTAACACAAGCATGACCTCGCCAATTGACCCCTGGACCATAGGGTACTCCAAACTCCAAAACCCAAATGGGTCACTAGAGAGAAAACTTTGTGTAACATAAAATGTCCAGATGGGTGACGTAAGTTCATCAAATTTTTCCCGGGCAGCGCCGGGGCCCGGTTGGCTAGTATACAATATAAGTCAATATCAACTCAGATGCCAAAACTGAATTCTAGAGGCAAATTATTCAACACATATATATTATGGAAATGAATCAGTGAGAATAACTATTAAATATAAATACTCAAGCTTTTTTTAAACATTCAAGCTCAGTGATCAACTATGCTCCAGATAGATCATTATTTGCTGATGTTTTTGAATCCGGGGTTGAAATATTTCAGGCATGGCTGGGGATTGAGTCTCACAATCTTAGATTTTAGTTCTCAGGTAGGTGCCCATGACAACCCCATGTATCTGGACAATTATTTGAGATTTTCCCATTCCAAAAGCTTAAGTTTTTACCAATCCTTAATAATGTGAAAGAACATGATGAATTTTGAAGCAACAAGTAGCTGAAAGGGCTCATATAACGAGGCAAGATAAAACCTCCAAAGTAATTATTATTTTACAGAGGCAATAAAAGTATGATTTTGAATTTTTGTAAAGGTCGTTGCTGAAAACATATTATCTTAAACAATCAGCTAAAAAACCTCCTGGAGTTTTCTTTGCTTTCTCTTATCTATACAAAAAAGCTCCAACAAATGTTTGGTATTTAGAGAATGGCTGTCTTAGCAACCAAACTTTTTTGTTCAAAAGTGATACAACACAAGAAAACTTATGAGTTTGAACATAAAAAATAACCGAATTTATTTGCATTGGTTTACTTCAAAATCTGATATTATTTGATATGGCAAAAAGTTGGAAACCACAATTTTGTTCTTCTGTCTGTTGTTTCCTGAAAGCAAAGCTTTTGTGAATTTCAATTCTGTCAATTCATGACAAGGGAAGAAAGAGGCAACACACTTGAAAGTTCAAGGAAATAATGGGCACTTTGATTGGTCACATTGTTCCTGGTAAGTTTCTGGAATGAAAAATGGACATGAACAATAATGAAATTTGGTTATTATAACCTAGGTTCATTCTTTCTTATTTTTTCTACTTGGTGGTCATGGAATATATTTGCTAGATATTTCCAGTGTCACTTTGAAGAAAAACTTTTTGGGAGATGTAAAGTTCCAGTGAGTCCTTTAATACCTTATTATTTAATTCAGTTTGAATACTTATGTTCAATTGAGAATTTCAGTACAAAAATTCATGCTCATTTTTGTGGAAAAGAAATTCTGACAATAAAGCTGTACCTTTGGAAAGTTGGCTGAAACTTACTGCTATATTTATTGGAATAGCAGGTTAAAATAAATTCTTTTTTTGGCTAAAAGTGGTCTTCTCTGTTGACTGATGGAATAATTTATCTGTTGACAGGCGAGTTTTTCACTGGATTTGACAGTTTGGGAAGATTTGAGTTGCACAATGGTCAACACATGATAATGTTTGGTTTCTTTGCCATCAATCCAATATTCGAGTTGATGTATTTTTACAAGGTTCCAGCGATTCCACCTCAGCTGGACTATGTTTCAGCCATTGTGGCCTTGGTTGTTGAAGGCTTTCTCTTCAAGTTTCACCTCGAAGGTCGCAACCATATTGACCACCAAGTAAGATAATTTAAATTAGTCAACCTTTTGTTCTGGTGGTTTTGAATAATGAAAGTTGACAGGGGTCATTTTAGCTCATGGCTATGAAATCTGGCTGTGGACTGTGAGACTGGGGCTCAATTCCAGGTCAGGGCAGATCTTTGACCCGAGGATCTGTCTTAAAATAATCATCTAACATGATGGTTACCACAGTCAGGATTTTTGGTTGGGCAGATCACGTGAACAAAAAACCTTATTTAATTATTAAAAACACAAAACAATTAAATCAGAAAATACCATTCCCAAAAATTTAACCAGGGATAGTTCAGGTGACTGTAAGACACAATAATAGTGAAGGGAATTGTTGTAAAGTCTGACAATTCGGTATTCGAAGAATCAGTTCCCCAACTGACTATAAGTTGTCAATCAATCAATCAATCAATCAAAACTTGAAAACAATAATGGACAAAATTGATTGACCTCCAATATCTAAAAATAGATTATTTTCAATTTTAGGTACACACCTTTCTTATTTACATCATTACTTTGTGCTGTCAGGAATAGGAGAAATGATGAGACCTTTTGATATTAGACCTGGTCTGGGAAGGTCTGCTTTTACATTTTTGCAGGTCAGATTTGCCTTCCAAAACAAAAATATTTCTCCATTGCAGCTCCCTGGAAATGAGAACCTAGTTTCTTAACACTTAAGTAATATTGTTGATGAAAATTTCAGGGTTCGTGGTTTATTCACATGGGATTCATTCTTTATCCTCCATATTTTATGGAACCATGGGACTTCGGTGATCATCAAAGCACGATGTTGGTGACAATTCTCTTCACAGGGCACATTGCTTCTGTACTGATAATCATGTTTATGATCGGATTATTAGTTTACAAAAGTGAAAGAGCCAAACTAGGAAATGAACATGCATTTGAAAAGCTGGATAATATTGAAGTGAGTAAAATAGATTCGCTTTGTTTGCGATTCGACACATTTTTTATGGTCCTAACTGGAAAATCAATTATGTTTTAATTGTTACTCTCCTATAGGACAAACTATTGGACAATGAAAATGTTACAAAGCTATCAATTGAGTCAGACAGTGATGATTTGAGCAGCATTTAAATTTGGTCATAACTTTCAGTAATTTTTCCAAGGGTGTTATAATTAACAAAAGAAATTTGATTTAATAATAATTGTTTATCAATGAACTTGAACCTTTAGTTTTTGATTTAAGAATATTACTTTTTCTGTTCAAACAAAACATGTGTTATTTGAAAGCTTCAACAGCATTTTTACCATTTAAACAATTACCATCCTTTTAGATAAAAAAAAGTCTCATTCTCAAGAATTAAAAATTCTTATTTTTTTGTGATTAAAACAAATATAAGCTGTATTTACTCATTATTTTCTTCAAAGTACTTATGGATTCCAATGAACTTGAACCTTTAGTTTTTGATTTAAGAATATTACTTTTTCTGTTCAAAGAAAACATGTGTTATTTGAAAGCTTCAGGAGCATTTTTACCATTAAAACAATTATCATCCTTTTAGATAAAAAAAGTCTCATTCTCAAGGATTGAAAATTCTTATTTTTTTGTGCTTAAAACAAATCTGAGCTGAATTAATTCATTATTTTCTTTAAAGTATGTATGAATTCCACCTTTCCCAAGTCAACTGTGGTCTAAAAATTGTCCCTCCCCTCTTTTTTAGGACGAGTCTAAGCTAAAAATGCCAACGTTAAGGAAGGTCGCTGACAAAATGCTGACAATTTTGTGGGATCGAAGAACAAAATTGGAGCTGCTAATTTGTTCAGTAGAACACATTTCAAAGCAACATTACATCAACTAGAAGAAAATTTGGATTAAAAATATTTTGAAACTTTTTGTTATAGTCAAAAAGGAGATAGATTTGAGTCTTTATGGTTAATTAGGCAAAAAGCTATTTTTTCTATCTTTTCCTTTGAAAAATAGCGGAACTTTAAGTGATCAAAAATGAAACCTCGATAATTTAGTTACTAAATTAAAAAAGAATGGTAAAAAATAGGAAACATTTCGATATTTGTATGATCTGCCAGCGAAGAGGCAAGTTTAGAAAAATCAATAGGCTAGCGGTTGTCTGTCCATGCATCTCCTCCCTCATTTTTTGAGCTATTTGGAATATTTTTGGATTTTTGGATAGCTAATTTAAATATCTAAAAACAATTGGATTTTTCCCCAAAACTTTGACCAGGGGGCTAGCTATAAATTTTTGCCCTTTTCAATAGGATCATCAGGGACACTGTATCCTAACATACTGGGCATTTTTTTTAAATTTTTGTCTAGAAGCTGAAATATTTGAGCTCAAAGTGCAAAGAGCTATGGTCAGAAGACCCAATTTGCCTGACTTACTTTTATGTTTCTTTGAGAGTCAGGGTGGTACAGTGGTAGAGCGCTAGATTTCCATCCCAGCAACCCGGGTTCGACTCCCGCCCGGGTAAAAGCACTACAAAAAAAAATTATAAAATTAATTATAAAAATAAAATAGAAAAAATCACCTAGTGTGCCTTCATGACCTTGAGTCGCTAGGCGTACTAAAAAAAACCAAGTGTGCTGAAAAGCAGATTTTTGCTTAACACTATCAGGGACACTGCAGCCTGACACCCTAGGATGTTTTATTCAACCTGCAACCCCCTGCCATTATTTGACCTCGGGGGGGTCCACCCTGAGGATCTTGGTATTATGGTGGACAATAAACAACTGCTGTTGTAGGAGAAGGTCGCTAGGGAGGGTTCAATATTTAAAAGACTTTACCTTGGCTGGGATGGATTTGAACCCTGCTCCCCCAGCTTATCAGTTTAGTTTGCTAACCACTAGACCACACAGTCCACATCTGCAAATGTAGAAAGTAAGAAATGTAAATTTAGTTTGAAACTTTTTGAATAGTGACCTCCCGTTTATTCAATTCTTGAATCATGGGTGGTTTAAAAAAGCCACTTTCACTAAAGGCATTTTTTGATTTTTTTTCATTCAAGTTTTGAAGCAATCCATGGGTTGGCTAAATATTCCTTATGTCCTTGCAAGATGGCGGTTAGGTGTTTTTTCTTGGTCCAAAAACACCTGTCTACTTAATATGAAATATTATCTACTGTAAAAATTCTTTTGAATATTACACCCTAAAGAATTGAAATAAATCATAAATGTAAATAGCTTAGGATAGAGGTTTCCTTACTTTTTGTATATAAAGCCCCTTTTCACCATCAATAAACAGTTCAGTATTGATTCTTTTCATGATTAGGAAGGTCTTCAGTGAATTTTTGCTCTTCGCCTACATTCATTCAAACGCTCGCAGTTTCCGCCTCTGGATGACTCCTCCCGGCGCACCTGACTCGCTACTAGTGTCTGGACAGAACCAATTGACAGAAAAACTTTTGTTTTTCCTCGAAATTCTTAAAACAAAAATTTTCAATAAAGTTTGTTCAGACAGAGCCATATTGTGTTTTCTACCTAACATTTACTTTTTTGATTCCTGATTGTAACATCAGAGTTGATTGCAATTTGATTAAGTGCTGGAACCAATCTGGTTGACAGCAAAACTGATAATTTTCTTTATGATTATCAACAGAGTGTCTATCAAGATATTGAACTAATAATTTAATCACAGATTGAGATGGAATTCAATTTTGGAATCAAAGAGTTTAGGAAGTTTGAAAAATTATAATCCTAGTTGTGGCAAACCCTATAAAAGATTGGATGTTTTTCAGAAAGCCTTCATTGTTATGTAAAAATTTGATATTCACATTCAATTTCTTTAGTCTTTCATCCAACAGTTTTTTAAATGTTTGAACAAAATTGTATCTTTTATAGGAAACAAGAAGAGATTTATTTTGAACAACTTTAATCTTTTTCACAGTTTTAAAAGGTCTAAACATCTTTGATACAATTTTATGGGCTAACAGATAAAAATAAAAAAATAATCTTATTATGTAAAGATCTAAAAATCCAGATCTTTTATTTCATAGATATAAAACTTTAGGACCTCCAAATCTGACAATTTTACATGAATTTTTGTGACAAAGGAAATTTGAGTATGCTTTGTGATCATGAGGATTTTGCTAGAATTTAATTTTTGCAGTCCTGAGGGTTGTTGATTGGAATGTTGATTTCTGTTTTGATAATTAAATTTTGGCTGTTTAATCACAATTCCAACAGAAATGACTGAACTAGATGTTGATACAAAAGTCGACAAGTTTATTTTGTACTAAGTCTTTGTGAACATTAATTTGTGATCTTTGAAAGAATTGTAATCTTTCCGTTGGTGAAAACTCACTAATCACTACTCCTTTGACAGTGATTTCACCATTACTACCCATGATGCTGCAATTTTCTGAATGACAATCAAAACCACTTTTCTTCGTTCTTGGACAATCTCTTTCTCTTAAAGGACTTGATTGACTGTGTAGGTAACTATTTTCATCAATATTCAAAATTTGGGGTGATGTAGCCTCTGAAAGTTTGCCTTTCTCTGTCAAAACTAATAATGAATTTGAGGATCTTGACATTTGTTGTCCAGTACCCGAAAAATTACTTTCTGTTTCTGAATTGGTTTCAATTTTGAGATTGTGCAGACATTCACACACCTCTTGGTCATCAATCTCTTCATGATTAAGTTGATAATAATCATCTTTTGATTCATGTTTAAGCCCAAAGGTATCATTCTCCCTATAATAATCAAAATCAAATTAATTATTTTTCTAAAAAAGTATTTCAACATGAATCAGGCACTTTTTTGTTACTCCAAACCTGCAAATTGCTCACCTTCTTTCATGGTCTATTTTATTTTCTCCAATATGATCCTGGATGTCATCAGAGTAAAGACTCATTTCAGATTGGCTGACACTTAAAAAACCTAAAATTTGAAGGATGGCAAATAAAATGATAATAAAACTTCGGTCTAGATTCAAATAAGTTACTCAGACTCTTTGGCTGTTGAAAAATATCTACACTAATGGAGGATATCAGATGGCATTTTTGCTCAGCTTCCTCTTCCTCATCTACAGCCTCTTCAATGACTTTCAGTTTTGTTGATTCTTTTCCCCTCTCATAAAATCCTCTGCTGTCAGGACCTCCTGTTTGGAAGAGTAATTTCCTTTGGATCATGCTTGGATTTCCGAAACCGGAGTTGGAAAGACTCAGCCTCAAATTTTGACAAGATATATTTTCAAACTTGAAATCAATCAGCACCTGAATTACAATAAGTTATATTTATTTTACAAGGAGTTTAAGGATTTGGATGAAAATTACTTGGTGTAGCCTTTCTTGTAACTTAATTGACATCTTCTGTGCTTTATTCTTGCTTGAGCATAGAACTGCATGGCAACGTAACTCCTGTTTCATTTTCCTCCCATCATGTCTGAAATAGATGAAATTATTATATCCTTAAGCCTTGATATTCTTTCTACAATTCTCAATTCAAATGACAATTAAAAAGTAAAAGCATTTTGTGCTTGGTTAAATCTTATGTGTGATGATAAATATAAACAAATTTTTGTCTTTTTTTGTTATAAAAGTTATGCATGAATAAATTATTTGATAGTTTACTTAGGAAATAGTTTCAGAAAATTCCTTGTCATCCAAAGAAAATCTCAAATCCTATCTCAGCTAAAACTCAAATAGAAAACCCAACACTAAGGAAAGTAGATTTTTTGTGAAAAGTTTCTAAAAAGAGGAGAGTAGTAGATATATTGAAAAATTATCTTGAGGACTGGTTAATTTAATGTCAAGCATCAGGTTGAAGGTATAGTTGTGACTTTTCAGTCCCTTAACATTTGTGGAGGTCATTATTGCCCATCGATCATGATTCATGATTTTTTTAATTTTCACACCTTTAATATGATGATTGCTAATACCCTGAAAAAACTTATCTGACTTCAAATGCTAACTCGTGGGTCCAAAATTCAAATAGGCCAGATAACAAATCCTTTAACTGGCAAATTCAAAGACAAGAAACAGATTCGTAATTCGGTATGGAGAAAATTTTTTGAGCTTGTGGTCGAATTAAATTTCAAATATCAAACTATTTAAATGTTGAATATGAATCATAATAGTGAAAAACAATTTTCATCATGAAAAAAGATTCCAATCCATTATTATAGAGTAAAGTAACTATGTCTGTTAAAAAATTGCTGTAAGTCTTGTTGCTTTCTAAAACCCACAGTTTAGACAAAAAATATTCAAGGAAATAGATGAATGCTTTCTTTGGAGAATATATCTTCATCAATTACTACTTGTTTGCTGATCCTTGAAAAAAGTCATCTGAAATTTTTTGCAAAAGAAGTCTTTATGGTTGAATAGAGGAATAGAATTGACGAAATAGTATTGCCTTTGTATTTCAGATCATCTCAAAACTTTTCTTGAGAGCTCAAGTATTTTTATCTTTTTGGAACTTTGAACAATCAACAATTGTAAATACCGCCTAGAAATATAATAGATAAAGAATTAATTTAAGCTAAATGAATCTAATTTTGATCTTTGTTTCTAAGATACTTCACACTTTTCTAATGAAAGCTAGTTGCACATAAAATTGTTGATGTTATTATCTTAAAATATCTTAATTTGTTTTAAATCATAATCCTTACTTTGCAAAACTGCATGCTGTTTTTTCTTACAATGTGTTTTCAAACCTCATTTAAGTCAAGACTTTGACATAAGGAAATTGGATTTCTTGATCAGATTGCTTCAAATTTTTTCACACTTGATTTGAATTTAGGACGATGAAACACATAAGTAAAAGAAAAGCTAATCTTTTATATTTCCAAAATGTTAGACACCCAACTTTTCCATGACATTGTTGCAACGCCCTAAAACTGTCCATGTTCATGATCTGGTACGGAGTTCATTACAAAAAGTATTCAGTTATCATTAAGGCTCAAAGTAATATGCTGTTAACCATTCAGTTTTGTATTTGTAAAATCTTTTTTGCAGTTGTAAAATCCTTTGAATTTTGATAAACCATGGTGAGAAAACTTCATTTTGGAATAAAAAATCCCCAAAAGAGCTATTTACATTCATTTGGGAGTTCAAAATATACTTGAGTGCATGTCATAAGGTCTGAGAGCTAGAGTTGAAAATCAGTGGGGAGGGATAAATCAAGACAGAGCTTAATATCGAAAAAAATCATTTATTACCTGTATATCCAACAGAAAACTCTTGGATAGTCCGGGTCAGCATCACAAAAGGTGATCCTGTTAGCCCAGTATTCTGTCAGACCATGCTCTTTGGTCAAAGCCCTCAACCCTGGAGAGAAAATTTATGATTTTATTAACAGTACTGTTTGAGCTAAATTGCTGATGCTTTACTTTGACATTAAAACTAATATCCTGTGATTTTTTTAACTACATTAATTTCTAGATAGAGACTGAGGGTTGATAAAAATACCAGAACTAATTCAAATCTTTTTGTATTTTCTTTGGATGTGAGCATTAAAATTCGTTTATGAGATTTGCCAAGCTTTTTTATGCATTGAAAATATCCTGGCTGAATTCACCAGATAAACTTCAAAGCCATAAAAATACCCATTAAATTTTTTATGTTTCTTGCAATATTTTTTTCTCCATACTTTTAAATTTGTTGTCTGGATGGTGAAGAAATTAATTGGTGCTCCCTGTTATAATTGAGACAACTTCTTTGAGACTTAATAAGGGAGACTATTTCAAGAAAGCAAAATACTTTAAGTGAGATGGATGACCTGATGAACAGACTGAGACTTTCATGATGATGTTGGGCTTATCAGTGCTGGAATAGTTTTTCCAAAGAGTAGACAATGGTTTGTCAGCACATCCATCGCCTGAAAAAGAAATTGATGCTGATAAAGCAATGTTTTAATTACTGTTCAACACGACCTACTTCTGGTTCCAGACAAAGGTTGGGACTCTTTTGAAATGTGACTGACTTTGTTAGTTTTCTATTTGATTATATATCATTTTAAACTCAAGTGTCATTGTGAATGACACTGGATGCAGGCTGAGACCTGGGGTCAGAGTTTATCAGTTTGGACATATGACCCCATTTGATCCCTGGTGCATTTAGACTTAAACAATTTAATAAAAACAATTAGATAAAACTCTTATCTTGAGGCTGGCACTTTCCAGCATTCATCTGAACAAAAACAATTTAATCTTATAGAAAGCAGAGAAGTAAAACTTCAAAGTGGATGATATTTGTGAATAGCAAATATATTTTACAGCTTTTGAATTTGACTGCTTATTCATTCTTCATAGTTCTTCATAGTTTTTATTAAATCTCTTTTTTTGAAAGAGATAAAATTTGAAACTATGATTAAAAAAAGCCAATAAGA
>Ga0194133_10007633_pt1 | contig 12870 bp, 16 predicted proteins | sample TA2KigOf40mmetaG_FD_155448 | JGI IMG/M metagenome (GOLD analysis project Ga0194133, IMG submission 155448) | Freshwater microbial communities from Lake Tanganyika, Tanzania - TA2015055 Kigoma Offshore 40m | ecosystem: Environmental > Aquatic > Freshwater > Lake | place: Tanzania: Lake...
GCTTTGTAGTGTTTCGGGCGAATAACTATGTGGGTATGCCGCTGTGGATTGCGATTGCGCTGCAACTGGGATTGGGATAGCGGCTAAGGAATCCTTTGTGTTCCCAGACATGGCCCGTAAGGAAGCTTGTATCTGGTCAATGATTGATCGCGAATGTCATCTCGCGCTACCCCGCGCAGCGGAAAGGTTTTGAGTTTTTCGCAATGATCAACAACCGCATTGACATAGTTGAACGCGATAATCGTATCGGCCTTGGCCGCCAGGAACCGGTAAAGACCGACCAGTTGTTCACGAGACTCTGGCGAGAAATTAACAATGTGAACATTCAATTGCCGCTGCTCAGTTTCTTATGCTCGGCCGCAAGCCTTGTGCGTACGTCTTTAATTTCTACTGCACGAGACGGGTCGGTCTTTAGCGCATCAAAAGCTGGCCCCACCTGGTCTTTGAGCCAGCTTTCCACCGCGCGGTCTTGGGCCAGCAGGGCGCGCAAGCCTTCGCGAATCACTTCGCTTTCGGTGGCGTACTCGCCGGCGGCCACCTTGGCGCGCACGAGCTCGGCCATTTCGTTGGGCAGGGTGATGCTGAATTGCTGGGTGGATCGCATGGCGGTCTCCGGGATGCGGTTTGTAGGATTGAATCCTACTCTAGTCGCCGAGCTGGAGACAAGGACGGAGAGAGGGTTCGAGGGGCTCGCAATGAACTGGCTTGAACAAGTGCGCTGAAGACACTAATTTTCAATACATTTACACAAACCCACATTTGTGGTTACTATTAGCAGGCCGCAACCCACCAAGTCCAACACATGAGTCGATTAACCATTGACATGACGGAACAGCAGCACCAGGCGCTGAAAGCCATGGCCGCGCTAGAAGGAAAAACAATCAAGCAATACACCCTTGAACGGCTCTTTTCTGCGCAGCAGCCCGACCATGACGCGTTTAACGAAGTTCGGGCCTTGCTTGCCGAGCGAGTAGCGCAGGCTCAGCGCGGCGAGGTGGTCCAAGCGAGCATTACTGAAATTGCGGCGCAGGCGTTTGATGCAGCCTCGAAACACCAGGCCTAGGTTTTGGCGGCAATATCACGGCCCTACATCCTTACGGCTGGCGCGGCTGACGATATTCGAGAGATTGCACGCTACACGGATCGACAATGGGGCAAACAGCAGCGCGAAGCCTATGTTGCGCAGCTTGAGAAAGTCGCGACTGATCTTGCCTTGGGTAAGGGAGTATTTCGTGAGCGAAACGACGTTTACCCGGGCGTGCGTGTGCAGCTGGCCGGCCATCATTTTGTTTTCTGTTTGCCCAGGAAGGCGGAGCCCGCGTTGATTCTTGCGGTGCTTCACGAACGTATGGATCTGGTTGCGCGTCTAACAGGGCGTCTGCCCTGAGTTTGACCATCCAAACGGCCTATTAGGGGTGGGAAGTGACAACAGATCGGCAGCAAGCTGCCTCACTACAAACGAGCCACTGCTCAGCTTCGCTTCGCAGTACTTTTTGGATTGCCACAGCCCCTTTGGGGCTTCGCAATGACGATGTCTGCCTTGGGGCTCGCAATGCCGGCTTTAATCACCCCACAACCTCCATGCGCACCTCAACATCTAACGCCTCTTGCAGCGCTGCAAAGATCGCAGAGATGTTGGCCATGGTGGGGTTGCCTGAAACAGAAAGCATACGGTGCACGCTTTTGGGTGGCTTTTCGATCCGCTCAGCCAAGGCCTGAAAGCCAATGGTGGCATTGACAAGATCACGCAAGACCAATTTTGCGGTGTCGTGCTCGCCGTTGATGAACAGTGTGATCGCCTTATCGAGCAGGGCATGGGCGAAGGCTGGGTCTGCTGCAATGCCGCGCCCAATCTTTGATGAGCTACTTGGTCTTATATGAATCGCGCGGCGGTTCAGCGCGCTTTGCGTTTTGTTTTGGTTTCAAGTTGAGCAAGAAATTCTTCCGGTGCCTGCCCCTTTCTGCCCGATTTCAGCAATTGGCGGCCCTGTTCAAGTGCTGCGCGTGTTGTGGGATTGGGTACTTTCACAGAGAAAGGCAGGCCGCGCTGAGTCACCACCTGACGTAGAAAAAGACGAACCGCATCCGAGATATTCAGGCCGCAATCCGCCAATACAGCGGTGGCCTGGGTTTTTAGTTGCGGCGAGATGCGGGTGCGAACTTCGGCGGTCATGTTCTGGGTGTCGGGTGTTGAAAGGATGATTTCGGACTCCGTTTGTAGTTACGTTGACGGAGTTTATCGTGTGTCATTTTGAGGCACAAGGGCATGTTAAGGTCGGCCGTGAGGTCTGAAAATCGGCCAGAAAGCCTAGGCATGGATTGCCACGCCGCCACCCGTCACCCCGACCCCCACGGCCTTCGGCCTCGGGGTGACAGGCGGGGCGCTGCAGAGTTGACCCGTTTGGCAACATGATTTTTTCGGGAAGCAAATTTCTTGCGAAATGGGATTCAGTGAGGCGTATTCGCCCGCTTGCGGCATGCTCAAGTGCGCTGGTGCGGTTTAACCGCTTTTCAGGAATTGCGATTCTTACTTCTTTAGCAGGAAACGACTGCCGCACCTCACGAATCGCTGGCGCAAGGTCGGTGTCTGCTGTGAACACAATAGCTTTGTCGAACCCGTTTTCAAATGCGAGCTTAACCAGATGAACCGCCAGATTCACATCGCTTTCTTTTTCGTTGTAGCTGTGCCATTGGTGTTTCGGTTTTGTCTGGTTTGTGGGTCGCGGTCTAGGTCGTCGATTGAGTGATACAAATTGAAACCATCCACAAAAAACGCCACGCGACGCTTTCTGAAATCAGGCCCGGAAATGAAACCGGCCGCGCTAGCGGCCGGGGCCTTGGGCGAACCCTCGGGTGGAAAATCCGGCGCCGCCAGGCGCCGGGACCCTGCAGCATGCTGCCGGGGTGGAAATTGAAAGGAAGTGTCGACGATTGGCGCTTGCATGTCAACGACTATGGGGCTTTGCCTGATGCTTGAAAATCAGCCAAACGGCCTATCCACCCCGTCATTCCGAGGCTGCGAAGCAGCCGTAGGGATTGCTACGGGCCCGACGGGCCCTAGCAATTACGGGTCTACTTGCACAATCTACGCAAACACAACATTCGTGCGGCCATCCGCACGAGTTCGCGAGGGGCTGCGAACCACGATATCGATATCTCTGCCCAGTCGGTTCAAACACTCAAGCATTTTTGCTTCGCTAATGCCACGAAACTGGCCTCTTAACAGCGCAGATACCTTGGGCTGGGGAATGCCCAGGAGTTTTGCCGCTTCAAGTTGTGTGAGCTTTCGCTGCGCAAGAATTTCACCGATCTTGGCTGCGAGCGTTGCCTTAATGAGCATTTGCTCGGGATTGGCAACGCCCAGGTCTTTGTAGACATTGCCAGAGCTTTTCTCGATCTTTGCCATTTCAAGTTCCTTTCGCATGCGCCTGTGCCGCTTTGATTCGGTTGCGAATCAGATCCATATCCGGTTTCGGTGTTTGCGAACCCTTTGTGGATTTTTTCTTAAAGCAGTGCAAAACATAAACAGCCTCGCCAATGTTGATCGTGTACACCGCACGGTAGGTGTCACCAAGGTGATCCTCAACAACCTCCAGCACGCCAGCGCCATGAAACCCTTCCAGCGATTTGGCTTGGGCGTGCTTGCTGCCGGTCTGGGCTAAATGCAGCGCGTAACCGAACACATCAATCACATCAGCAGGCATGGCCATTAAGTCCTTCTTTGCGGAGGCCAACCAGAACAGCGCCTTGGGTTTCTTCTCCTTGGGTGAATTATATCCATTTGGATATAAAGAAGGGTTCTTTCGTGGTTCGATCGCCATCCCGGCTAAGTTACGGGGGTGGGAAGAATCTGAAAATCAGCCAAAAGGCCTATCCACCCCTTCATTCCGAGGCTGCGAAGCAGCCCGGGGGTCGCAATGACGGGTTCGAATCAATGCCCTTGAACCCAATTCTCAACCTTCAGGCCTTGAAACTCCCGAAAATCCGCCTCGCTGTTGGTGACAAGCGTCACACCCAGCGAGACAGCCTGCGCGGCGATCAACTTATCCAGCGCATCTTTGTTGCGATCTGATTGCGCAGCGCGCAGCGGTCCATAAGCTTTTGCAGCGCGCGCCTCAAACGGAGCCACCAAAATATTTTGCAAAAATTTGGCGAGTGCGGCTTCATTCGTCTGCCGCGTTTTTTCCGAGCACGCCATCCCGAATTCAAGTTCAGCCAAAGTGATAGCAGAGATCACCACATCGCCCACAAAACATTCGGCAAAACGCGCGCGGACCTGCGGGGGCTGATGTTTCATCAGATAGATACAAATGTTGGTGTCCAACATGTACTTGGGGTTCATAGGGTCTCGCGCGCGCCCTCGATGTTCAGGCCTCGGCCTTCACTCATAAAGTCTGGTGAAAATTGTGCAAGTGCGCCTAAAACATCGCCCATGCGGCGGCGGGCGGGCCGAATGCGCAGCTCATCGCCTTGGCGCTCGATCACCAGTTCCATATCCCAGCTGCCGTAGGCAAGCTCGGCCGGGATGCGCACCGCCTGCGAGTTGCCGTTTTTGAAGAGTTTGGTTTTCACAATGGCCTACCTTTTGATAAAGATGTACATGTACATCCTAAGCCTTTGCAATCAAGTTGTAAACACATGGTTGTACGCCGACCAGGGGATCCCCGCGCTCCAGCCCCTATAGGTGCTATATTTGTCCGAAATCAAACAAACCTTCACATCAAACGTGGAGGTCGCTTCCGTCCTGCTGACACCCCCCTAAGGTGGCACCGCAAGGCGGTAGCGTGCCAAAAATCCCATGAATCGCCGCGCCAAGCTCCAAGAAGACACCAACTTTCGGGTGATGCGGCTGCTTGAAGAGAATCCGGACCTGACCCAGCGTGAGTTGGCCGAGAAACTGGGGGTTAGTGTTGGCGGCCTGAATTACTGTCTGAAGGCCTTGATGAAAAAAGGCCTAGTCAAGATGAGGAACTTTGCTCACTCTAAAAACAAGTTTGGGTATGTCTACATGCTGACCCCGAGCGGCATGGCAGAAAAGGCCGCCATCACCCACCGTTTCCTGCAGCGGAAGATGGAAGAGCACGAGTCGCTCAAGGCAGAGATCGATGCACTAAAGCAGGGCTTGAACAAAAAATGAACCTCAAAAACCTTACCATCGCTGTCCTTGGGCTGGGCTATGTCGGCTTACCGCTAGCGGTCGAATTCGGCAAAAAGCGCCCAGTGATTGGCTTTGACATTAAGGCTGATCGTATATCGGAACTTGAGGCTGGGCATGACCACACCCTGGAAGTGTCGGAGGAGGAACTGCGGTACGCGAAGCATCTCTCGTTCATAAGTGATCTATCGTCATTGCGAGGAGCCCGCAAGGGTGACGTGGCAATCAGAGCAGAAGAACCAATGGTCTTCATCGTCACCGTCCCCACGCCGGTGGACAAGGCCAACCGCCCTGACCTGACGCCGCTGACCAGGGCCAGCGAGACCGTGGGCCGGGTGCTCAAGGCTGGCGATGTTGTGATTTACGAGTCCACCGTGTATCCGGGAGCGACGGAGGAGGTGTGTGTCCCGATCCTGGAAAAAGAATCTGGCCTGACATTTAACAAAGACTTCTACGCCGCCTACTCCCCCGAACGCATCAACCCTGGCGACAAGACCCACCGTCTGCCAGACATCAAAAAAGTAACGAGCGGCTCCACGCCCGAAGTCGCGCAAGCCGTGGATAACCTCTACCAAGAAATCATCACCGCCGGCACGCACATGGCCAGCAGCATTAAAGTGGCCGAGGCCGCCAAGGTCATTGAAAACGCCCAGCGCGACTTAAACATTGCCTTTGTCAATGAGCTCGCGGTGATCTTTAACCGCATGGGCATTGACACCACAGAGGTGCTGACTGCTGCTGCTACCAAGTGGAATTTCCTGCCTTTTAAGCCGGGGCTGGTGGGTGGCCACTGTATTGGCGTAGACCCGTATTATCTAACGCACAAGGCCCAAGAGCTGGGCTATCGCCCGCAGGTGATCCTTTCAGGCCGCGCGATTAACGACAACATGGGGCGTTATGCCGCGCGCAATGTCATTCGTCTTATGCTTAAAAACGGCATTAACGTAGCCAATGCAACTGTAGGCATACTGGGCATTACCTTCAAAGAAAACTGTCCCGATGTGCGCAACAGCAAAGTCATTGACCTTATTTGCGAGCTGCAACACTGGGGACTAACGGTTAAGGTCATGGACCCCTGGGCTAACGCCCAAGAAGTGCAGCAAGAATACGGCGTAACGCTTACCCAGATCACGCCGCAGGCCCCAGTGGATTCACTGATCATTGCCGTGGCCCACAATCAGTTTGCGCAGATGTCGCCAAGCGATCTCAAGAAACTCTGCGCCACTCACAGGAGGCCCGTAATTGCTGATCTCAAGGCCTTGTACGACCGCAGGAGCATAGAGGACCAAGGATTTATCGTATTTCGATTTTAAAGGATGGCGAACCAGATCTCTATTTCAGTCCATGTAAGGCGTCTTTGGCGCCACCTGCTACCCCAAAGAAGAAGGCAGCTTGCGTTTTTGACCTTTATGATGATTCTTGCATCATTCGCCGAGGTGATAAGCATCGGTGCGGTATTACCGTTTCTGGGAGTGCTAACATCCCCAGATGAGCTTTTCGCCTACGATCTAGCTCAGCCCTTTGTTCAAGTGCTGCAAATCCAGTCTGCTCAAGAACTGCTTCTACCGGTTACGCTAGTATTCGTAATAGCGACGATCCTTGCAGGCCTCGTGCGAATAACGCTGTTATGGGTCCAAACTCGATTTTCAATGGCAATTGGCGCAGACTTTAGCGTGCAAATGTACGAACGTACGCTTTATCAGCCTTATAGCCTGCATATTTCGCGTAACAGCAGTGAGATTATTGCAGGATCGCAAAAAGCTAGGGAAGTGGTTGGGCGCTTTATCCAGCCGATACTCCTAGCCTTAAGTTCTTTCGTGATGGCTGTAGCAGTAATCGCCACCCTTATTGCTATCCAGCCCATTATCGCCCTTGCTACGTTTTTAGGCTTTATGCTTATCTACGTTGCTCTCGTGATCATTACAAAGCGGCGCATCGCCAAGAACAGTCAGATAATTGCAAACCAGCAGGTTAGGGTAACGAGGGCTATTCAAGAGGGCCTGGGTGGCATCCGAGATGTAATTATCGATGGCGCCCAGCCAGTCTATTCCAAGTTGTATAAAGACGCGTTTATACCCATGCAGACGGCTCTGGCCAGTAACCAGGTGGTGAGTGTTAGCCCAAGATTTGGGATCGAGGCCCTGGGCATGGCTCTAATTGCGGGTTTGGCTTACACATTGGCCGCCACGAGCGGGGCGGCAGGGGGCTTGGCGAACGCTATGCCTGTTCTGGGTGCTTTAGCTCTCGGTGCACAGCGGCTTTTGCCGCTGCTGCAGCAGATATATAACGCCTACATCATTATCAAAGGTAACCAAGCCAGTACGCGAGATGCGCTGGATCTGCTCGATCAGCCAATGCCAACGCATGCTTACGTACAACCTGCTAATCCCATGGAGTTCCGCTCCGCGATTACTCTAAACAATACTGGCTTTCGTTATAGTCCTGTGGGGACTTGGGTGTTAAAGCACATCAATTTGCGGATTCCCAAGGGCGGTCGGGTAGGTTTTGTGGGGGTGACAGGCAGTGGTAAGAGCACCTTGCTTGATGTTGTTATGGGCTTGCTTACTCCAACTGAAGGTGAACTTCTTATTGATAACACTGCTCTTACTCCCCAAAATATCCGCGCCTGGCAAGCCCATATTTCTCATGTACCACAGACAATCTATCTATCTGACACCAGCATTGCTGCAAACATCGCCTTTGGCGTACCATCGAAACTGATCGACTTGAAACGTGTTAAACAGGCCGCCGAACAGGCCCAGATTGCTCAGACTATTGAGGGCTGGCGCAAAGGCTACGACACTCTTGTAGGTGAACGAGGTGTGCGGCTCTCTGGCGGACAGCGCCAGCGCATCGGCATTGCTCGCGCGTTTTATAAGCGAGCTAACCTAATCATTTTTGATGAAGCAACCAGCGCGCTTGACAACGAAACAGAGGCTGCTGTTATGCGGGTAGTAGCGACTTTGGGTCGCGACATCACTATTCTGATCGTCACCCACCGCCTTACCACTTTAAAGAACTGCGACCAGATCGTTGAGATCGCTAACTGCAGAATCAATGCTGTTGGCGGCTACGAGCAGATGATGCAAAGAGCATCAGGAAAAATAGAGTTAAGCTGATACTCGATCTTTTAGGTATGACATGAGACACTTTGCCCTTATCGGCGCCGCAGGCTACATAGCACCGCGCCACATGAAGGCTATTAAAGACACGGGCAACACCCTTGTGGCGGCTTATGACCCCAACGACTCGGTGGGTATTATCGACTCGTATTTCCCGGATGCCGACTTTTTTACTGAGTTCGAGCGATTTGACCGACATATCGACAAGCTTAGGCGTGCAAACGTCGACAAGCGGATTAATTACGTTTCTATTGCTTCACCGAACTACCTGCACGACTCGCATATGCGGTTTGCACTAAGAAGTGGGGCAGACGCCATTTGTGAGAAGCCTCTGGTGCTCAACCCATGGAACATTGACGGCCTAAAGGAAATCGAGGGCGATACAGGCCACAAGATCTACACCATATTGCAGCTACGCCTCCACCCCGAAATTATTGCGCTGAAAGAAAAGGTTGAGAGAAGTACAGCAACCAAGAAACACGATTTAGACCTGACTTACATAGTATCTCGTGGGCACTGGTATCTGCAAAGCTGGAAGGGTGACCCAAAAAAGTCAGGTGGCCTTGCCACCAATATTGGTGTTCATTTTTTCGACATGCTTCACTTTGTATTTGGCGCCCTGCAGTCAAACATAGTGCATCATCGCGTCGACACAAAAGCTGCCGGCTTTCTGGAGTACGAAAAAGCCCGGGTGCGCTGGTTTCTCTCCGTTGATGTTAACGACGTTCCCCTCGAGCAGCGGCTAAAAGGGCAGCGCACATGTCGCTCGATTACGCTGAATAAAGAAGAGATTCAATTTAGCGAAGGTTTTACTACGCTCCATTCCCGAGCCTATGAAGAAATTTTGGCAGGCCGTGGCTTTGGTTTAGAAGAAAACCGGGTGGCCATTGAAACGGTGACTGCCATTCGCAACACCAAACCTGTGGGAATTATTGGTGAATATCACCCGTTCTTAAAGCATATCGCCGCTTGAAGAGAGTCTTGGCTCTCGTAGCGCGGCACACCATGCAAACCACTTAATGACCGTTCAAATCCACCCCAGCGCGATAATTGACCAAGGTGCTGTCATTGGCGAGGGTAGCCGAATTTGGCATTTTACCCACGTCAGCGCAGGGGCAAAAATTGGGAACGGCGTTTCCCTTGGTCAAAACGTGTTTGTGGGTAACAAAGTAATTGTAGGCAATCGCTGCAGAATTCAAAACAACGTGAGCATATACGATAACGTGACATTGGAGGAGGGCGTATTTTGCGGTCCCAGCGTGGTTTTTACTAATGTTTACAACCCGCGCGCGCTGATTGATCGCAAGGCCGAATACAAAGATACCCTCGTTAAAAAAGGAGCCACTCTTGGCGCGAACTGCACCATTATCTGCGGCGTTACTGTTGGCGAGTACGCCTTTATCGGTGCGGGGGCCGTGGTTAATAAAAATGTGAAAGCCTACGCACTCATGGTGGGTGTGCCGGCAAAACAAATCGGCTGGATGAGTCAACATGGTGAGCAAATTCCGCTGCCGATGACGGGCCATGGGCTTTATGCCTGCCTGCATACGGGTCAGAAGTATGATCTATCGAATGACGAGCTTAGGGAAGTTGAATGACAATCCTCTTTACCGATCTTAAAACTCAGTACAAAGCTCTTCAACCCCGGATTCATGATCGAATCAATCGGGTGCTTGAGCACGGCCAATACATCATGGGTCCAGAAGTGCAAGAGCTTGAAGAAAGGCTCTCTGCATACGTGGGCACAAAGTACTGTATTACTGTAGCTAGTGGCACGGAGGCTTTATTGATAAGCCTTATGGCGCTCGGTATTAAGCCGGGCGATGAAGTGATCACTACCCCATTTACCTTTGTTGCCACTGCGGAAGTAATTGTGCTGTTGGGTGCCAAGCCTGTATTTGTTGATATCGAAACCAATACTTGTAATATCGATGCAAACAAGATCGAAGAGAAAATCACAAGCAAAACCAAGGCGATCATGCCAGTTAGTCTTTACGGCCAACCTGCCGATATGAATAAGATTGCCTCGATCGCGGCCCGCCACGGTAACATTCCGGTAATTGAAGATGCAGCTCAAAGCTTTGGTGCTACTTACAAGGGTAAGAAAAGCTGCAATCTTTCCACTATTGGCTGCACCAGCTTTTTCCCAAGTAAACCACTGGGCTGCTATGGAGATGGTGGTGCAATCTTTACAAACGATGATTCAGTTGCCCACGCCTGCCAGGAAATTCGCGTCCACGGCCAAAGTGCACGCTATGTGCATACTAGGGTGGGTGTTGGTGGGCGCATGGATACCCTACAGTGCGCAATTGTGCTTGCAAAACTTGAGCGATTTGACTGGGAGGTTGAGCAGCGGGCCGAAATCGGACGGCGCTATTCAGAGTTTATTTCTTCAGCGTTAGAACCACTGCAAGTTAATTCTTTATCCATTGACCGGAGCTATCGCGGGGATGATAAGAATGAGTGTAGCAGCTTGGCGCACAGCAGCCTGAAGTTTAAAGGTGGGGTGGCTGTTATTCCCTTAACAATCCGCCCAGACCGAACTTCCGTCTACGCTCAATACACCTTACTCTGCTCCGATCGCGAAGCAATTCAAAGTAAACTCAAACAAGCTAACATACCCACCGCAATTCACTACCCTGTGCCGCTCAATGAGCAACCTGCTTACAAAGACTTGTGCTGCCCCGATTGCACACCAATCGCAAATTGCCTTGCGAAACGGGTAATGAGCCTCCCAATGGCGCCGGACCTAAGCGTAACTGATCAGCAGTTGATTGTTAGCGTATTATTTGGATCAAAGAACTAAGAGGGCTATTTAATGAATTTAAAAGGCAAAAAATTAGTCGTTATCGGTGGCGCAGGATTAATTGGCTCTCATACTGTTGATTGTTTGATTAAAGAGGATATAAAAGAGGTGGTAATTTACGACAATATGGTCCGTGGCTGTCACGAGAATCTAGGTGAAGCCCTTAAGGACTCCCGGGTAAAAATCTACGATGTTGGAGGCGATATTCTGCAGACAGATATTCTGCTCTCCGCACTACATGGCGCGGATGGCGTGTTTCACCTAGCTGCGCTATGGCTACTTCAGTGCCATGAATATCCGCGCAGCGCATTTGATGTAAACGTGCGCGGCACCTTTAATGTTATGGAAGCTTGCGTCGCCCAGGGCGTGAAGCGCCTAGTGTATTCATCTTCGGCTTCAGTGTACGGCGATGCGGTGCAAGAGCCAATGACCGAAAATCATCCATTCAATAACAAAAATTTTTACGGAGCTACTAAAATTTGCGGTGAAGCAATGCTACGGGCATTTCATTACCGCTACGGCTTGAACTATGTTGGCTTACGCTACATGAATGTCTATGGGTCCAGGCAAGACTATCATGGTGCTTATATCGCTGTAATCATGAAAATGCTCGACGCAATTGACAGAGGTCAAAGCCCCATAATTATGGGTGATGGCTCTGAAGCCTTTGATTTTATAGCTGCAGAAGATTGCGGCTTGGCAAACGTCTGCGCCATAAAAGCCGATGTGACTGATCAGTTTTACAATGTTGGCACTGGCAAAAGAACCTCTCTGAAAAAGCTGGCCGAAAATCTGGTGGCCTTAACGAACTGTAGGCAGCCGATTCAATATGCGCCACACTCACAAGCAACTTTGGTTCGAAATAGAATCGGTTGTCCCAAAAAAGCAGCGAAAGAAATTGGGTTTACAGCTGAAATTCATCTAAACGAGGGACTAAAGCGCCTAATCGATTGGCGTGCCAACCACAGGGCTGAAGTTGCCGCTCGCCGCAATGCTGTTGGGCTAATTGAATGAAAATCCCTATAGCCCGCACCAGTCTTACCGAAAGTGAAATCAACAGCGTTCTCGAACCGCTGCGCTCAGGCTGGTTGGTTCAAGGCCCAAAGGTTCAAGAATTCGAAGGTAAGTGGTCGGTTTTCACTGGGGCCGAGCACAGCATTGCTGTCACTTCCTGTACCACGGCCTTGTATCTTTCACTCGCCGCATTGGGGTTCGGTCCAGGAGACGAGGCGATTGTTCCTGCATTTACCTGGATCTCGACCGCTAACGTAGTCGAGCATCTCGGTGGCAAGGTGGTCTTTTGCGATATAGATCTCAACACCTTCAACATCGACACATCTCAGATTGAGGAAAAAATAACTTCACGCACCAAAGCAATCTTGCCGGTTCATCTCTTCGGGCTCGCGGCAGACATAAATCCCATCAAACAGATAGCGGCCACGTACGGTCTTTGGGTCGTCGAAGATGCTGCTTGCGGCTTTGGAGCCCGTTATCACGGTCATCATGTGGGAACTCAGGGCGATACTGGCTGCTTCAGCTTCCATCCGCGCAAAGCCATCACGACTGGTGAAGGCGGTATGATCACCACGCATAACGCGGCCTTAGCTGAGAAATTACGCCAATTGCGCGATCACGGCGCCGCTGTTTCCGACCTCCAGCGCCACATTGGAGCACGACCATATCTGCTAGCAGACCACCCTGATGCAGGCTATAACCAGCGCATGACAGATCTTCAAGCAGCGCTTGGTAGCGCGCAGATGGATCGGGCGGGTGAGATTATCGAGGAG
>Ga0194133_10007635_pt1 | contig 12865 bp, 11 predicted proteins | sample TA2KigOf40mmetaG_FD_155448 | JGI IMG/M metagenome (GOLD analysis project Ga0194133, IMG submission 155448) | Freshwater microbial communities from Lake Tanganyika, Tanzania - TA2015055 Kigoma Offshore 40m | ecosystem: Environmental > Aquatic > Freshwater > Lake | place: Tanzania: Lake...
CGTAGTTCAGTGTTATTTAATGAGGAGGCATTCATTTTTTGAAGGTGACGTCAACTTACCTCTGACCTCGCGCTGAGATCCTGTCCCGTTTCCGCGATGGGAGACATCCTGACGCGATGGTCTTCGTGGTGGTGGAGGTGGGAGGGGGAAGACACAGAGGCCGGGGGAGGAGAAGGGTCCATGTCTAGACAAAGTTAAGTTAACTAAAATGTAAGATCATTTGAAATAAAAGGTATAAGATGTGTTACCACTCGGCCTCAGATTTGAAATTGCTCTATTATGGTGAATGGAGAGCGAGGGTCCAGGTGGGTATCCACCGTACGGGCTACGACCAGGCCCTAAGATTATAACGACCATGATAAGATTGTAGAGGCAAACCTTGAAGGTTGAAACCTACCTGGATGGTGGTGATGATGGTTGTGATGGTGATGCTGGGTCTCTTGGCAGACTAGGGAAACGAAGTCAGAAAAGTTGTCGTGGCCTCCACCGCTGTTCTCGTGTATCGAGCCGTACTTGTTGGGGCTGTGGCCGCTGTGGTCGTGCACTGAACCATAATACGAAGAAGGAGGAGGTGGGGGAGGTAGACCTCCGTGCTGCGGTGGCAGACCTATAACCAAAACAAAATCTCATTATAAAACAAGTCAAATAATTTATGTCTTCCTCAGCGCAATGGTAGAAAATGTGAGAAATATTTGTTCCACCTTCTCTTTTATCAAAGTGTTTGCCTTTGATCTATTTAATACGGATTTTTTATTGACCTTTGCGAACTGATTTCAACTCATTTCATTTTCAAATAGTGAAGCCGCCCATGTGAAATCATGATTTGAAGTTTATCTTATGCAAATGGAGATGGCTGAATGAAAGAAAGTAGGTTGGACCACATCCACAAGTTGTAAAACTACTGTCCACTCTAGTTTTACAATCAAGATGGCAAAAAAAACGTGTCGAAGTTCTTTTATCAAATCACGATGGCAATTTCCTTCTAGACTTTATAAAAGAGAGGAAAATGAAAAAAAAACCGGCCAACATTTTTTTAAAAATGATTCTAGCCTGAAATAATTATCTGGTGACAAAAAATCCACACGCCAAGTCAAACGAAGAAGAAGAATAATTGCAAAAAGGAGGATGGAATCAGCATGCAGTGGGACAATAACCGTTAATAATAGAGTCCCGATGATTAAAAGTTCAAGATGCCTTGACTAATGTGTCTTGTCTTCATAAAACACACAAGCTAAATCAATAAATCAATCAGGCGGGTAATTAGCCCAGTCAAAAAGAAGTTATAATGCTGTTATTTATGGAAACTTTCATTTGCATGAAAGTAAAAACCTTTTTTTCCCTTCTAATGTTAATGTGAGAAATCATGAATTGTTTTGCCGGAAAGAGTGTTGTAAGTTGAATTAGACAATTTGGTCAGCAATCAAATCAGCTCTGCAATTTACCACCACAAAATATAAACTCTGGGATGAGGAAGGAAGCAAAGTATCTCAATCGAAGGAAGACGGGAAAAAATTAACATTAAAACGAAAATGCCAATCGATACTCTACTCTATGGAAAAAATTGTTGAAAAATTTCGAGACGTTATGAATGGATGAATATGATTGGAACATGTAATTTAGAAATAGTATTTCCTTTTGATCGCATCAATAATAGATGCCGTTTGCAAATTACTTTTTGTAAAATTTCTATTCTATCTGACAGGCAACACAATCTCTCACACTTGGATGCCCTTACTAAACAGGTGATAATATCAACGCAAACACAAAAATCATAAAACATAGACCCGGGATCCCATCCAACCGCGAATAAAGTAGAGAAAGAGATAGACCTTAATCGATTTTGATGAGAGAAAAAGAAGTAGCTTCATTCAATCTTGACAAACAAACAAATTGTTTCCCTAATAGCTCAGAGTCACTTTAAAACAATCAGTTATGACTCTAATCGGTGTTTGTTCTTATTGCAGATGGGATAGGATCACAAGTCCATAAAAGAAGATTTAGAGTCCCACCGATCGACCTACTTGGGAAAATATTTTCCAGTTTGTTTGAATTACGGATCAATTAAAGCACAAAGTTTTGGTGTTGAAAGGAAGTAGTAAAGTGTTTTGTCAATGGAACACGATCAAATTATCGGCGAAAAAAGTCAGCATGAGGTATATCACAGCCTTCATCTTGCAACTGGAAAAAAAGTGACAGTTAAGGGGAGCAAAAAAAGTATGATTCACTGTTGCACCCGGAGCTAAGAAGACTCACGAAATTTTCGTACGGAGTAAAAAATGTTGCTTTAGTTTTTCGAATGTCCATAAATCTAGTTCCGATTCATTTTTTAGCAACTTCCTTCCAGTTTCAGTGGTTGGAATTTGAATCAAATTGTTGGTGAAAGATAGATGAGAATTTCACACTTTTTATTTTTCTTTACCATATAATGAATGAGAAAAAAATGGAAGAATAAATAGCTTCTTCTTAAGAATTTACTTACTGTAAGCAGTTGCAAGGAGTCCATGATCGACAACATTGGGAGCTGGAGGGGTATATGAGTTGCAATAGTACCCGCCAGGACCCTCTAACTTTACCCCGTTGAGGCCACCGTGAACCCCAGGACCTCCTACAAGACCCTGACTTCCGCCGTGCATGCTCGAAACGCCAGACATGATTGAAGCTGAATATCATTGAAGAATATTGTTTAGTTTTATTGTCTTGAATAAAAAAATCATTTCCATTTGCAAACCTTTTGACAATCTCCATAGCTCTTTGGCGGTGAATACTCCCGAAGCTGAGATGGTGTCGTTGCAGACAACGTCGTTGAACGGATTCCTCGGATATCCTAAAAATTTTCAAACAGCCATTTTTAAATTTTTGAGAAAATCAAGTCTCGCCAAGATGACGCAATTATCGTACGCAGTTTTATTTTTCAACACCGCAACGAACTCGATTCAGACATTTTTGGCACTCGAATAATCTTGGCAAGAACTTCAAAAAATGCTTTTTTGGATGCAGCAACAAACCGAACAAGTCTGCTGGTGGCTGATTTTTTCATCTATCTATCGAGTTTATTTTTAATTTTTGAGACCTCTCCAGCAGTACTTTACAACCGGATAGGTCAGAGCCCAAGTTTGAAATCGTAAAATCTTTTGAATCTTGTTTGGGCAAGGGTGTTTCTCGTCTCTTTGTGGTCACAACAAGTGCATGTGGCTGAGTTGAAGTGTGACTTATCGCCGCCAACAAATCGTTGGCAGAAAAAAAGTTTAAAGATAAAAAAAAACTGATCTAACCGTGCCAAACGGACAACGGAAAAAGTGAAAAGATAAACATATAAGAAAGAGTAGATTTCAGCGAAAGTATTTTTCCATTTGGTTGAAAAATATAATTTAGTTAGAGCAACATTTGGCAAGAAGTTTTTTTTGTGTCTTTTGAAAAGCACCAGTTGACGAATACGATCAAAGTTTTGTGGCTTTTCTCTTGCACATTAAAAATACCAAACTTTATTGTTCCATCAATAAAAATGTGATTTCATTCACATCCTTTGGTTTTCATCTTAAGTACCAAGCAAAAGTGGTTGAGACCAGAATCTCTCTTATTCCTGTATTTCCCAAGTTAGGAAAATTGTTGTTAGATGTATATACCTTTAAGACTTGGACCATGATCTTCATCTTTTTCAGCTTCAGAAAGTGGCTGACCTAAAACAAAAATAAAGAATGTTTTTAACACACAGTCAAATTTTGAACGTTTTGGTTGTCACGTTTCCAAAGGGAAAATCTTGAAATCTGGAACTTTCTCTTGACTAAATTTTTTCTCTGGATTTGGTAATAACATTAGCATACGTGTAAATGGAAATTATCTTGATCAACAACTATCAATTGAATCGTTAATTCATTTCTTCAGCATTCACAGATGTGTGTTTTTAAGTGTGGTAAAAACTTGAATTTTGAATTATTTCGAATGACCTGATTGCGTGTTGGTCAATTAAAACGTGCCTCCAAGTCTTTGAGCATCATCTTAATTAATAATACTTAGATAAGATCGTTCGTTATTCTTAGAAATGGAATTCAACTTTTCGTCTAATTAAGTCTTTCAACTATTTTCTAGCAGCGTACGTAAAGGTTCAAGGCAATTCATGATTTTCAAATTTTCCAAGGAATGTCTGTTTGTCTAAATTGTTTTTATCCATGAGTTATAGAAGTCGGGGGTCCAATTTTGACTTTAGTTGTCACAAGGTATGCGTTATATCTCAATATCCAGCATGAATCTCATCATCACGTCACTCACACACGTCTGTGAAGCATTCAGGCTCAAACACAAGATCACGCAGCTCCCGAAAACGATCCTATCATGACAGGAGTTCGGACAGGGTGGATCAGAAGGTCAATCCACTGCCTCTATTTTTTGTGATAAAAAAGTAAGGCTCGTATGGGTGTGATAACGAGTTTGAGACAATTCTATCACGAACACTCAGTCAACGTTGATTAATTCTCAGTTGTAATAAAATCGACATCATTAAAATGACTTCTGATAGATCTTCCCGCAGTGGCGACTCGTCAGAAGCTTTCTTGATTGAAATATTGGTTCTATTGCTACGATGATTTTATGGGAAATTCTGGGCATAGGTTAAATTGAAAAAAAATGTTGCAAGTCAGAGCAATGCATTTAAAATAATGATCGTAAGGATGGAGACGTTAAGATCAAGAGAAAAACGCCAAAATTTGAAAATGAAAAAAAATTACCTCTGTTTGATTTTGATTTGAAATTAGATTTGAAGAGAGAAAATTTACCTGGTGAGTTGACGTAATTTGCAAGGAAAAGGTCAAGCTCTCGAACAGAAACATTGATGTGGTAGGGGTTGACACAGAGGCCAGGGTGTAGGCAGTCAGGGGACTTTTCCAGGCGTTCACCATCGGTGCTTTCCAGGGGTACTGCTTTGAACAAGATCACTTGGACGAGGTCTAGACGCCAAACCTGAATAAAAAAATAATTGCATGTTGAAAATAAAAACTATTTTCGGGAATAAAAATTTGAATTTTACCTTGTCAGCTTGTCTAAGGCAATCTATTCTACGCATTTTTCCTTTTTGGTCGGGATTGGAGAGGACGCACATGGCGGGTTTCTTGCCCGTTATGGAGAGGACAAAGTCTTCCCTGCATTCCTGCGCTATGTCTTTTCGAAGTTTTCCGAGAAGCCTCGAAGCCCATTTTTGTTTGACCTCAGGTTTCTCACCCTACAAAAGTAGTGAATGGAATCGATTAACGGAAGTTTGCTAAACTTTCTAAATGAAATTCAGCTAGTAATTAGATTGACTTTCTAAGGAAGACGTTCAGCACCAGATCTGAACTGATTTTCCTTTTTTTCCCTAGCTTTTTTCCATCGAATTTTTTTTCCGGCATACTTTGGGCCGATAAGGATCTGAACGAGTTGCGATCGTTGCCAAAAACGAAAGTCTTTTACGAAGAAAAAAATAAAAACGACGGAGACGCTGAATGGAGGTGGAGACGACTCACATATTCCCTTATCATCTTAACATTCTTCCAAAACTTGTCTATTCAAGCACCGTTAGCATTGGATGTTCTTAATTAAGAAATTACCGCACCAAAAGGTTTCTTTTTTCCCCGTACGGATAATTTTTTTTTATATTTGTTAGATGTTCAGCAATCTTATGGTGTTGGTTGGTACGTTTATCAGGTCGTAAAATAATGTGACAAAGCTAAGGGAATGGATGAAAAGAAGTCACAGACAAAAGGATCGCGAACTTTGATCGCAACAATGTAATAATGGGGTGAAACGAGAATCCTTTAGAATTGAGCCGCATTTAAAGGGATTGACCTCACCCTTTGCCACCAGCCTCTATTCTATCCATTCAATTGACGATGAGAAATCAAATGAACTCATCTCAACTTCCAACAAATACTGGTTTTTCATGAAGGAAAGATTGAAACAAATAATCTTGTCTGATTGGCCATTCCGAATGCTATGTAATTTTATTCTATTTTATTTTATTATCAACTATATTTTATCCTGAATTGCAAGTTCCCATCTTCTTTGACCGCAAGTAGGTCCCCGTTATTGACTGTTTTGATGGTGGTAGCCGCAGTAGTAGTAGCAACGATGTCGTCAAACAACGACCCATTCTCATACCCATCTTTCAACTTAGCAAACATGGTGAAGTCAGCGAAAATTCCCCCGGCCCTGGACAGTCACTCGATTCTTGTGTAATCCGAGGCAATAAAACGATTCACAGTTCAAATGGATAAAAATTTATGACCATGAACAAATCGTGTTTGATAAAAAAAGGGAGAAAAAGGGAATTTCTGTGATGACTTCGAAGGTCTTACCACAAACTTGATAAATATTGCATTCGTATTTCTTTTGATATTTCAATCTGCTAACTTTCAAGATGTGTTGTGGTAAGAAAAAGGAAATGAATAAATCATTCTTTTTGCTTAAGAACAATATATTGCAACCATTTCAATGAAGTGTTTTACTTTGACAACAGGCATGAGCAGCAGCCTTACATACATTGATTATTATTATTATTATTATTATTATTATATTGATGATTTCCTTTTGACAATTCATTCCAATCCATGGTATGAAAGTTGGAAGATGCCACGAGTGAAATTTCATGATTGTTCAAATGAGGGGTCACCTCTACTGTAACACTTTAAAAGTTTTACCATAAGTTCTTCTTTACACCTTCTTTCTTCTTCAAGGGACATCCTCTTCTCGTGCTTCTTGAAGTACTTCCTCTTTGCTGCCTGCAAGTTGAACCACGTGTAGGCAAACAACTTCACATGGGGCAACAAGGCCTCAATGAACGGGTGGAACTCATCCTGCAAAAGATAAAAATGAAAATAACTCAACTTGGAGACTGGAAAAAGAAAATTGGCGGCCAACACTCTACTACGGTTTTTTTGGCTAAGAAATTTCAAACTTGGCTCTCATTACTTTCATTGCAAGCCTATGACGCAAAGTTGCCCATATCATATAAAATTGACGCTTTTTTCAAATTTTTGGCCTTCGCTTGAACCATGAGTTGGCTTTGGAAGCTGATGTTGGTCTTAGGATTGTGTTGCCAAGGTGAGTGCAGTGTGGGTGTAGCTTGGTTGCATCCACGCGACCAGTTGGCTGCCAAATGGTTGTGGCAATCAAAAAAATGCGTGGAAGTACAATTTTCTTGGAAACTGATCAAAAATCAAAATTTTTGTTGCCAATACGCATCTTATTTCTAATCTAACAGGTGACGAAGACTTTTGATTCTACCTCAAATTAGTGCCATATTAGCACTCGTTATGTTTATATTTCTGAGGTTTTTGGTCTTTAAAAGGGTCGCGAACTTGCCAGGTTTTTATCAGAAATTTCAACTCAAACAAGTAATATAAATGTCACTTTAGATTAAGAGAAACTCACTCTCAGCTTTTTAAAATCCCTAAACTAATCGATTTCTTTACCAATATCGTTTTAATCTTATGTTTTGTGGTTGACAAGAAAAGGCGGACTGACTTGATTATTCCCATTTCCTTCAACCATTTCACTTTTCATCACAAGAATAAAGTTGTCAAATGATGCGAAAAAACATAAACCTTTCTTCAAAAGCACTAACTTTCGAAACTTTGAAAATTTAAAATAGGACAGTAAAGCGATTGAATTAAGTTGCCAGCTACCAGATCCTCATCACGATGCTTGTGTAACGTGATTTTTTTCCTTCTTTACATCCATCAATTTGTTTAGCCAGGGGCGTTTCGATACGTTGTTTGAATGTTTTGCCATAATTGGATGAGACTTTTTTTGTTGCTTCATACTGTGATATCTTAAATAAGAAAGACAAGAATCTTGACGCTCATGTGGCAAAACTCAATGCATCTCGACAGACAAAAATCCAGTTGCATTCAGCAGAAAAATCAAAATCTGAGTGGACAATCACTCATCGTGGAGACGTTAACAAAAATTATAAGTTTAATATAACGAGCGTGAAACGGATTGCCAGCTACTTTGAACATCACTTCCACTACTAACAACATCAGCATCACGAACGTTTCTAGGGTGATTGGCCCGGAGCAGATTTTTTAAAAAGTATCTTTTTGTTATGACCAACTTTTTTTTACATACCGACAATTTGAAGACCATGCGCCAACTACAAGTCTCTAAACTTTGATCGATGAGACTATTGCAAATTACAATTTGCAAGTTAGCGCAAAAAAACGAAAGAAAGGAAACGGCGTGCTTCAAATCAAAATGCTTGAATCAAATATGATTTGAATTTGCTAATAAAGTATACCTATCTCAAAATAAGATGCCTTGAAACGAATGACATGGGTCTAACTTTAAATGTGACTTGAACAGATGCGACTTAGGTGTGTTTGATGGAAAGAATGGTCAATGTAGAAAAATATTGAGGGAAAAGAAAAAACACGAAAACGAAATGTATAGATAAAGAGAATATTGAAAATGAATGGGAGGTAATTCAAGGCCGATTTTTTTCCTTTTACTGAATTCATTTGTCAAAAAAATCAGCGAATCTCCATAAGTTGAAGTTCTCAAAAACAGGAATAACATGAAAAACATATTGGTTTTTAAATATGGTTTAACATAAAATTTAGAAGAAAACAAAACAAAGCAAGTTTTTTTTGTTCAATTTGAAGCTCAAGCTTTGTTTAAATTCTAATTCAACAAATTGAATTTTTTTTCTTTTTAAATGGAATGGACATATATGAAAAAACCCATTTGATAGAGGCAGAAACACGTGTTGCTGATTAAACCATTTAATAGGTGGCCCAAGATGAATTATAAAATACTTGCTGTTCAAAATTTGGTTTTTTGCCTCATGTTTGGCTTTTTCATAGACCAATCGATTTGTATTTAATCTTCATAGAAAGTCAGACTTGAAGCTTCTTCTTTGTAATTACAGGATTATTTCATTTGAAGGTACCATTTGTAAAACTGTGATTATTCATTCGTATGGATAAAGTAAGGATTGAGTCTAAATGGTGATACTTTATTTTTCCCGTGTTTGTTACACTCAATGAGTCTCAGGGGGTGAATTTTTCGCTGCTCGTCGATTAAGTGTTGTCATCTGGAAGATGGTCTGGGGAATTCTCCAGAGTTTTACATCATTATAAAGTGTCAAAGGCAGGTCAATTAACAAAAGTTTAAGTATAAAACATTTCCAGAGGAAATAAAGCACCGAAAAAAAAAGATTCTGGAATGGTGTTTTTTTTTACAAAACCAAAGGGATATTTGTGGTGGATGAATTTGTAAAAAAATCTGAAGGACGTTATCTAAATATGTGCATTTTTTTCTGATGATAACTACATATGGTTTATCATTCTCTTTCATCCTTTTGTCCCGATGGCTGTGCTTTATTTTTATTTTTCTGATGTGTTGTGTTGTGTCTCTTATTGCAAATGACATGAAGTAAAACCATTAACTCTTCCTTTACACCCACACACTCGTCGTTGTCGTTGTAGAAGCATCAGAGAAAATAGAAAAAAACAGAATGGGATATATGGAACTAATAGATTGCTGAAAAACTGGAAAGTCTAAAGGAAGATGACTCTTGTCACTCATTGTTTTGATCAGTGATATGGAAGAAGGTTAAAAAAGACTATTTCAATTTCTAAAGTGAAGATTTTCAAAGCAGAATTTAATTTGTTGTCGATTCATCATCCATCATAGCTTCAATCACTTTTAGGGAAGAAAAACATCAACATTTTGAAAACTGAAAGTTATAAAAACCAACATAAAATGAAAGTACTTCTACATATTTGTCTTCGTTATTTACCCACTTTTGAATTTCCTGAGAATCGAATTTCTTTCCTTGAATTGATCACAAAGTTACATGCTGAATAAATTTTAACCAGAAAAGTATCAATCATCATGTGGGAACAAAACTTTTTATAGGTGATGAAGAATTACAGTGTAAAGGCTTTGAACATTCATGGTGTAAATAGAAAAATCAAATTCAGTTCACAACTCAAAGCTAGTTCTCCCTATTTTGTTGGTTTATTTTTTGACACAGATCTTGACTGGAATAAAGGTATATAAATTTATGTAAATTAGTAATGATGCAAGTGTTTATGCCAAAAAATCGCCAGTCAAGTTTTTCAGAATCATTCACTGTTTGAATCAATTTTTTTCACAACATCTCGACAGACTGGATTCCTTTCAAATCATTTCCTAGAGGCAAATTATGTCTGTTAAAAGATCATCTCTTAATCTTAAATTACACCTACTCCTCCAGGTGTTGGAAGAATTCGAGGGCAAACAAGAAGGCCTTTGAGTTATTTTTTGTTAATGTACCTAACTTGAAAATATCAATTTATATATGTTCGAGTTTAACTTTTGGGAATAACTTTGATGTTTAGTTCTAAATCAGCACCAACTGGCTCGTTGTAAGAACGCAGATCTCCTTTTGAGTAGGCCGACCATGTCGAAGTTTTCGACACCCGATCAGTCACTCGCCTTGACATATCATCATTGCATGCAGGCTTAAAAACAGATGAGATACACAACACTGCAACAAATTAGCATACCCTTGTAACATAGACAGATTTGCCTAATTCCTAAAAAAGATAGTTGCTCGGAAAACTTACCTTGCCTTAAACTCTTTCAACTACAAAACTGTCTAAAATATAAGATGGACTTTTCTAAAGTTTTTTCAAAATATTTAAAGTCAATGAGAGTTGCTTCAAGGCTGTGCCACTTCCACAAAATTGGAAGAAAAAACCACAGATTAAGCATATTGAAAATCACGAAAAGTTCTTGTTGTGATTAAGAATCGAAACAAGTTTTCCTACATCTGTTGGCTGTTTTACAGATCAGCAAAGTAAACTTTTAACTTTTAACCAAAAGCACAAGTAAATTTCACAAAGTCTGTTTAAATGTCACCCAGTATTTTTAAGAAAGTGCAAGAATCTTTTTTTTGAACAAACCTGAACTTAAAACCAAATAATTTCCATAAAATACAGCATTCTTCGAAAATTAGAAAAGGTTATATTTTCAATTTAATGGAATCCTATGGATCTTATGGTCGGTACTCGGTTGAGGAACTGATTACTTCTTTTACCAGAGTATTAGACTTTACAACAATGATGATTATTTTAAGACAAATCCTGGGGTCAAAGGCTTGCCTTGACCGAGGATTGAACCCCAGTCTCCCAGTCCAGAGCCAAATGTCATAGACTTGAGCTACAACGACCCCTAGCTGACTGGGTTGATTTTCTTACATATGAAATGTTAAAATTTCTCTGGTTTCTTTGTTTGTATCACAGGAACTTATTCTCAGTCTTCATAAATTAAACCGTGGCTTTAATCACAAGACTAAGTGTTGTGTTGAAAAGTAACATAGTGTCCAATCTTTTAATGAAATTAGTACTTATTAAGAAGCCAAAATATATATAGAGCGACAGAAAAATTGTTCTAGGTTGACTGAAGAATCAGAACGTATCATTTGATATTACTGGACCGAGTGAGAAGTAATGAAATTGCTTCTAGGAAATATCTCTAAGTAGCAAACCGTCGATCGATTAAAGTTAAGCAGAGCATATCTAGTCACATAGGATGTATTTTTGAGTTGAACTAAGTCTGTTACGAGTTGGTATGAAGAGAGAAAATCGTTCCGATCGCTGGAAACTCTGATTTCAAATTTTCATCGTTGCTTCGAGATCATTTTCAGAGATGAAAAAGGGCCTGGCCGGAGCCCAACCCTCGCGAGATAGTTTGTATTTTTCGGTCACACTTTTTGTGTCATTCAGTGTCAAGACGATTTGAAAATCAGCGAGAAACGAATTGAACAAAACCTTGAACGAGGTTCTATCGGCCCGTCAAGGCAAATACTGTATGGTTTGGGTTCTTACCTGCGAGGTATTTTTCCAGTCCATTGTGTTGATGGCGGTGGCAGGAGATACCCCAGAATACATGTCCATCAGCTGGGGATGGGGCGGATAGCCCGGCGGCATGTCCTTCATGCCACCTCCAGGATGGTGAGACACGTGCGCGGGACCCGGATGGTACGGGCCCGAAGGTGCACCCCAGCCAGCAATTTTGGCTGCCGTGTAGGACACGAAATAAGAATCAAAGAAACCGTTGGATTGTTGCGGAGGAGGAAAAGTGGTCGATTCACCACGACCACCGAAGGGGTAAGGGTCTTCCACGGTGGAGCCGGAATCCAAAACCTTGGAGCAGAAGGTAAATTCAATGTACGTTTCCTTCCTTCCCTTAAAGACACTGGGATATCTCTCAACAATCCTCTCTTTGTAGCATCACTTATTTATTATTCTATTTTGCCAAGTGTACGACATCTCAAACCAGTCTTGGCAGAATGATCAGAAAAAAGTGGCTCAGGGAAACTGGTCTCCAAAGTTTTTCTATCTTCAACCATTCGCGCCTGAATTCTGTGAGTCCAAATCAGTTGTTAGATCAACGAACGAATTTCTTCATCAAGTCCGAACGGTACTTTGGCTCGCGATCGGCCGTTCGTTGGGAAGTTGTCACTTTTTTAGGCGATTGCTCCCCTCGTGCGAGAGATCTTTTTAGCAAACCGTTTGAGAAGACGGAAAATGCCGGGGGCCGGTCGCCTGCCCGACGACCGTCGCTGTCCATCCCAGGCGCATCTCTGCAATAAAACACCAGCCCCGGGGGCAGCCACCTTCCGATCTGATTTTTTTTAACAGGATCGAGACGAGGCAACCGATTTCTAATACGTGAAAAGAGGTTTCACAACATAAAAAAAGTGTCGCCGTCGGACGGAGAACTTTTTTATCGCCAACCAGTAAAAAAACAGTCCATTTCAATTCAATGTAAAAACAACCATTTAAATATACCAATCAAATGGGTTTAAGATCTGGAATGAATTTGTGCAATCATACTTTTTTTCGTA
>Ga0194133_10007637_pt1 | contig 12864 bp, 16 predicted proteins | sample TA2KigOf40mmetaG_FD_155448 | JGI IMG/M metagenome (GOLD analysis project Ga0194133, IMG submission 155448) | Freshwater microbial communities from Lake Tanganyika, Tanzania - TA2015055 Kigoma Offshore 40m | ecosystem: Environmental > Aquatic > Freshwater > Lake | place: Tanzania: Lake...
TAAAGCTCGCCTAAACAGGCCGCAATTATTTCCCGCCACATTTCTGCCCTCTTCTAAGAGGTCCGTTATTTCGTGATCCGATCACCTTGATCCGACCACCCACCTTCTCTGTGTATATAAAGCATTGCCATTCCCTAATTAAACAGTTCAGTATTGACTCTTTTCTTGACTGGGAAGGTCTACTACTGGGTTTCCGCTACGTTCCGCTCCCGCTCTCGTTTCACTTCCGCTCCCCACTTGTCACGCCTACGCTTCAAGACGCCCGCAGCACCGAACGTGCTAATTGTGGAAAAAATTTCTGCTGTTAGAAGCCAAAACCAGCTTCAAGTTTAATATTAAACTCTAAGCCCGGCAATTAAAATTAAATGAAGTTTTGTCTTGTACTTTAGTATGATTCTAAAGATCTCTGTAATAGTATTCAAATATATATTTTTTTACAAATTTCTGGTGGTTTTTTTGTAATTTTCTTTTTAATTTGGGCTGTCAAGAAAAGCATGACAAGTTTCCTAACAAAAGCAGGTGGGCATAAAAATGGTTCCTTTTTTTGGTCGGGTACAACTTAGATGTTGAGTAAATAATTGAAGCTCTGAAAAAACTTGCATTAATTGAGAAATAAACTTCAAATTCTTGTCCAGCTTATGAATTTTAGAATGGAGTTTGTCAGGGGCACCTCTAAGGTCATACTGGTCTTTATCAGTGAACCTTGTTATCCTTAATTTCATGTAAAAACGTAAATTCTTTTGATATGAAGTTTTTATTACCTGATAACACAAAACAATTTTATGCTTTTAAGGGAGGGAGGGAGGGAGGGAGGGAGGGGTGGGTAAGCTAGGGATTTTATTGGTCCAACCACCACTTCAGGAGGAAAAACCTGGTTTTTAAATTACTGCTGCAATTACTTGATTAAAAAAAAAGAAAACTGCCCCACCAGGAGGAAATGATGTTAAGTAGTAGGGGAAAGAAACTTTTTTGGCCTCATTTCTTAGCTTATCTTTTTGATCTTTCAAAAAGCCAATTTAAGTTCAACAATCTCTCAATCGATTGGATACAGATTAGACTCAAAATTATATATTTTTTTTGCTATGAAAAATATTTGATCAGGCAATAACCTTTTCGTAATGATTAGAAAACCCCTCATATCTTAGCTAGTAGACAAAATTTCCAAAATCTGGTTGGTAATTTTTTTGGCAAGGGTTCCAAAAAATTAACCCTCTGGCTTCAAAACTGAGGGATCCTTTAGAGGTGATAAGGATGGACAATTTCTACAAACCCTATCTATCTATCTTCTATCTATCTATATAAAAGTGACTGTTTGTACCCATGTCCCTGTTTCACGCGCGAACTGCCGGACCAATCTCCGCCAAATTTTGCACAGACCTCCCCACCAACCCAGGGATGGTTCTTAGCACAAGTATGACTGCGCCAACCCGACCCCCGGGGTACCCCAAACTCCAAAAGACGTAAGCGCATCAAATTTTTCCCGGGCAGCGCCGGGGCCCGGTTGGCTAGTTAGTATATAATTGGACAAATGGACAAAAATTTAAAACCCTATAAAGGGTTTCATAAACTTTGTTTGACAAAAAGTGTCCTTAATGGAAGATAAAGTGTCTTACATTGAGATTATGTGATAGAATTCAGAGCATTATAATGTTATGAGCAAAAAAATTAAATAACAGTGATTGAGCACATTATTAGAAATTATGCTGGACAGCATAAATTCAAAATTAGAAGAGGAACCCCAAACTTCTATTAATTTTATTTCACTTCCTATTTTCTTTTATCTGGTTAAAGTCTTACCTGATACTTTTCTGTCGACGATATTGACACAAAGGGCAGTAAACTGAATAGAATTGCAATAAGTGGACGCATTTTTTTCTGCAAATAATTTTTTTCTATATTATATAAAATATATGAGAAGCTTGAATCTTACCTTAACTCTTCTTTTCAAACCAAGTTCAATTCCAAAACTGAAATCAATAATCTGATGCAAAATGAAAAGTTAAATGTTTTATGATTCAGTCATGATCTGAAAACACTTTACAGATTTTTTTTCCACAAAAAATGTTGCATGGCCATTTCCTTTCTGGCTTTTAAAACTTTAAACTAAAAGCTGAAAGTACAAATATATAAATAAAAAAGCTTTTCATTACTTTTATTAGATAAGGAAGTAATTTTTGATGAATAAAAAAATTCAAAGTTTCAAAAATGAATCGAGGCAATTATGGTTTCAAGTTCAAACCTATTTTGGTTTTCACCTAATCTTCATTTCGATTCGTCCTCGAATCTTAAGTGAGGATATAAAAATTCAAAATTGAATATTTTTTTTTCTCCAAGGAAAATGAAACATTCGTTCACAGTGGCAAAAATTGAGAATCTCACTTTAGTTGGAAAACATGGTTTAAAAAATGCCATTTGTTTCAAACTTGTTCTTATTACATTCATTTCCAAGTCAAACATCTGGATAAAATCTAAAAATGCTAAGAAAAAAAAATTAATGAATTTAGTAGAAATCATTCGCTGTCTGAAGATAATAGCCTTCGGGGTCTCTTCGTTTTTGCACCAACTTTTCGGGGTCTTGAAGTTGACGAGTCACTTTCACTCGTGTTTCCACGGCCTCTTTTTGGCGTCTGACTTGAGTTAGACAATAAATTTCCTTAAATGAAAGTAAGAATTTAAATTCTCCTGCATAAATACTTTTTTTAAACTTGCCTACCCTGAGAATTTGAGGTTTGTTTCCCCTTTTTAGATGATCTTTCCATGGGATTGGGACTGGAGCTCCTACTTCCACTTGAGAAAGAAGACGAGCGTGACCGAAGAGAGATCTTGGATGAGTTTAAAGTCTGTGAAACGTATCGAACTGAAGAGGATCGTGAAACAGAACGGGATCTTTGGGGCATGTTTTCATTGTCTGAATCTGTCTCATCACTACTTAAGAACTCGCGACTTTTGGGACATATGTCTGAAAAATTGGGAGAGGTTTAAGTTTGGCTTGTTGATATTTTTTCAATCAATCAAAATTACCTTTGTTGGGGTCAGCCTCTTTAGAAGTACGATTTGTAGAAGATAAAATTTCATCGTTCGAAGAATCTCCATCAACCTGCTTTACGGTCGAACTACTTGAATCTAAATCATCTTTCTGGGAGGGTTCTTTGCCGATCGTGGTATCCTCATCCTCACTAGAGCTGTTTAGAAAACTTTGTCTGCTCTTTTTAACTTCCAGATGGGACTTCTTTACGGGTCGTTTAGAACTTTCAGAAGGCTGCTCCATTTCTGAATCGCTTAATGCTTTACTTTCACCTTCATCAGAGTCATCACTAAGAAAAGACTTCAGATTTCGACGGGACTTTGGCGTCCTCTTGCTTACTTTCTCTATTTTAGATTTGGTTTTTGAACCAGATTTTTTGCCTGAATCTGGAAAACAAATTGACCTCATGAATGTGGTTTGTAAAAAAGCGTATTTTCACACTTAACAGTGTTTTTTAATTAATCATTTATCTATCTATATAAAAGAGACTGTTTGTACCTAGGTCCCTCTTTCACGGGCAAACCGACAGACCAATCCCCACCAAATTTTGCACAGACCTCTCCACCAACTAAGGGAAGGTTCTTAACACAAGCGTGACCCCGCCAACCTGACCCCTGGATCCCAAACTCCAAAGGGGTATCAAAGGAGAAAAAACTTTGTGTGACCTAAAATGATTGGATGGGTGCCCTTAAAATATTTTTGTCCCATGCAGCGCCGGGCTCTGGTTGGGTAGTTATTTTTTAATTTATCCGATTATCATCATTTTGTAAAAAAGCTTGCGAAAAGCATCTAAGAAGCTGCAGCAGTGGAAAATGAGCCCCCTCACTTGAAAGTTACTTATATTTTCCAACTAGGGGTAAGTAAACCAAATAGTACCTGGTTTAGGCTTAGAAGGGAAGAGTTGTTCAATCCGGGCCAGTGCGTCGGAATCTACCTCATGTCTTTGGAGAAAAATATATGAAATCTGCTGTATAAATAAAAATTACATTTAAAGCTACTCACCTCATGGGCAGCCATTTATTCGGACCCCTTTTGACCTTCTTTTTCTTTTCTGGCTTTCGGGTTTCAGTGCAACCTAAGTGTCTTAAATCGAGACCGTCAAGACTAAAGTTATTGCTTAAAACTCTTTCGAGGAAGGCTGCTTTTGTTCTCAAACTTTTAGCAGGTAGGGAACCGGGTATTCGCCAATATTGCTCTTGTTCATTTGCTGAAATAATATGAGATAACATTTTACACATCTTGAACTTTTTTTTCCATATGAATATTTTTATCAATTTTCCCCTTAACCCCCCACATCAACTCTGTTTATTTTTTCTGAAAAAGTTGTTGGTTAAATTGACTGGTTGATATAAAGTCTGTTTTTACCAGGAGGCACGATTTCTAGAAGCTTCAGGACCTGCAGAAATTTCTCTTTTTCCATTGCCTGCAGGCAGTCGTCCTCAAGAGGCAAAATGGCTACCCCAACATCTTCATCTTCACTGTCACTATCAGCCTGACTGCGGTCATCCGCCTCTTCAACTAAAGATTTTTGAAGCCATCTCAGGGGATTCGTGAAATTATCTAGAGCAAAAACAAAAAAATGTCTCGAAAGCCCAAAATCTAGAAAAATATTTTTACCTGAATCTTCAACAAGATCTTTGACTGCCTCAAGCAACTTTGGTTTGCCTTCGCTAGAGTCATCATCATCATTGGAATCAGCCTGGGAACGAAAAGTTTTGATAGTCTTTGATTTTCAGAGTTTTTACTGCGAATGTAAAACCTCATCAGAGCTCTCGTCTGATCCAGAAGAGCTATCTTCTAAGGCAGAGTCAGTCTCTGAGGCCTGCTCCTGGAAAAATTATGCCAATCAGCAGTGATAGCCTTCAACAATCGTAAAAACGTTTTTTGCTCACCAAAAATCCCGGATCACCTTCCTTTAGACCTCTGCGCAATCTTTTTTTCATCAATTTCTTTTTATCATCACAAAGACCGAGATCTAGAAATAAATATATTTAGAACTTGTGTGGAAGAATTGTTAGTTAGGATTCAAATTAAACAAACGAGGGACTCACCCATTATTTTTTCAGCTACACGTTTCTTTGGACGTTTTATTGTTAGCCTGTCCAAGATTCTGTGAAAAAAACACAATTCTTTCATATTTCTTTACAGCTAAAAGAGTATCGGTTAAATACCGATTAAGAGGATCCACAGCATCTTTGAACTCTTCATATAGGGCTCGAAGTTCAGAGATTTCATCTTGACTCCATTCCCTTGGAGCTTTCGTCTTAAGGGGTTTTCTTGTGACCTCACGTATATCCTTAAAATTTTGAAAATATTTTTAAATCCTGAAATCGTGTGACTAAACGATGCCTTGTTGAAAATATTATCAAAGGCATCTCTTAAAAATATTTTGATAGCAAACAACAGCTTTGAATATACCGAAATCAATGCCATTTCTTTTAACTTCCTTGCTACTTGGCGACGGGATTTTCCTGTTTCGACAAAGAACAAAGATATTTCATCTAATAAATCCATTTTGTCGCCTGAAAAGAGAACAAAATAAATTATTCAGAAACGAAAGATCAATCAAAATAGTTCCAACCATCACTTTTTTCCTTGCTCTCTTCCATTTCTTTCAGTTGTTTAAAAACACGGGTTAATTTTTCCTCATCTTCTTCACTCCAATAAGACTTCTTTTGCTTTCCTGTAGAAGCTTGCGTTCCATAACCATCGATAACTTCGGATGCTTCACGACTAGATAAAAAGTTTAACTTAAGTATTTGAAGGATTTTGGTTTTTATGAACAGTCTTGAATTTCTTAAAGCTTTAACCTGGTTTTCCAAAAGCAAAGCTCCATAAATATGTGCTTATTTTTGGGACACACGTCGTAAAACTTTCGCAAGAGAAACTTTGCAAACTTTGTCAGTTCTCGTAAGGTAGGATGTGTTGGGGTCAGACAAAAATCCTTGTATATTTTTTGAAAGGTTCTTGAGTTATGAAAAGAAAATGACTAAGGTTTACCAATCAGATAAAAATACTTGGTCAGTGTATGAATCACCTGAATATAGAAACGTGGAATAGCAATGCTGGAAGGGATAAGTCAAAAGCTATCCTATGGAACATTTTTATGATACAGAGATTTGTGTGGTCCGAGTTTTTAGCATAATGAGAGAAGAGGATTCCGTAAGCATTACAGACGTTTTTGGTTGCGAACTTCATGATGAAATGATGAAAATCGAATTGTTGTTCCACTGTGTACGTCACGTACTGAAACAAAAATTCTTTATCGAATTAATTTATTTTAACCTTTTTGTCTTTAAGTTTTACCTCTTCCTCCTCTACTTCTTCATCTGCACTGAGATCTTCGTCATTTTGCTCCTCTTGAGCCTGTTAGATCAAAAGTATCTCAACCATTGCTGTCCTCATAAAATCAATATCATCGCAAAAATACCTCTTCGTGGTCATCTGTGATTAGATATCGGGGTCGTGGAATAGTCGCAAATAATATTTCTCTTAGTGCCATAAACTCATCCTCTGCGTCTGCGTCTTGAGCCCCAAAAGCATCATTTTCGGGCCAGACTTCTCTATTTTTGACGTATAAGTTTTTTTCAATTTTGAATGCTTCACAATATTGGTTTTCGTTGAGTTATTTTTATTTGAAAAAAGAATATCTAACCTGGATGCTCTTAACATAGCCAAGGCTTCAGCTGGTCTTCTGTTTTTGAGGCAATCTTGAATTTTGAATACAGCTCCAGACTTTTGGTCGTCGATTGAAACATCTGCAAAAGGAGACTTTAAATTACTAGATCATCTCAGGAAAAATATGATTTTCGGTGTACCGAGTGTCGCATCAAAAGGTGTGACCAGAGGAAAGTCTTGCTGAGAGTCTTGCAGTGCTCTGAAATGACATTAAAATCATTTTTGATTCATTCAACATTATTGGCCGACTGGCACACCGACTTTAAATTTTTGTTAAGTTTAGAGGAAATTCCAAAAAAGAAAACTTAACCTTGAAAGACTTGAAGAAATGTCATTCCAGATCTCTTCATTAGTCTCACGTGATCCAACCATTAAAGCATTTGCATCTTTGCTTTTCGATTTTTGCTTAGGTGGCTTCTTTCTTTTCCCTTTTTTGCTAACCATCAAATGCTTACTTTTTGACATGCTCTCCATAAGCTTCAAAAACACGTGGGTCGTTTCAACAAGGTCACGAAGATAATCTAAGATTTAATGGGTAGATTGATATCCTTTTTCAAGTACATTTTAAACAAGAGTTTTTTCATACTTATTGACATTTTATCCGGCTGATATATTCCAAACTGTTGCAAGCACAATTCGCGATACTCAGACTCATAGAAAACATCAGACCGGAGAACAACGGCTGACTCTCGAACAGAGGCTGACTCGGAATTGCTCATAAAAACAAGGTTGAGTAATAACTCTTGGTAAGCTCTGATACCCTAAAAATAAATCAAAATCAAGATAATTTTTATGGCAATTAAGGAATGCTAAAAACTGTATTAGACGTGAGGTATTAAAAATGAAAAACCATAACAGATATGATTGCCAGCAGATTTCAAACCTGGCGTCTCACTAAAATGGCAAATAAATATGTGAACACATTTCCAGAAAGTCAACTTTTGATCGGGTATACAAAAGTAACAAGTTTTTACCAAGTGCATTCTCCTTCCCCAAATCAAGCACATGGGTCTGTTCTTCTTTTCGTGCTCATAATTGTCTCGATAGTGTTCAATCTAACGAAAATAAAAGCAAGGTTTTTGAAAAAAGGTGAAAAGGAAGTCTTTCAATTTGCAATTTTTTGAATAACCTGTTGGTGAATGTAATGAAATGATGCTTTGCTCAGAGTCTCAGTTACTAATTCGACCCTAATTTTTTATTAATTCCAAAATTTAGAGCTCAAAAGGCTAAAATTCTTTAATTTCTTAGGGATAAAATCATACCTGAACTTGTGAACTCTGTTGAATTCCATAAAAAATTTTATTGCCCATAAGTAATATGTTTCGTCATTTTGTTGTGCCTTTTTTCGATTTAGGTAATCCTGTAAGAAGAGACATTGAAAATGGAGTGAATGATTTTCCTTCCGAATTGAACAACCAACCTTAACGATGTACATAATTTTGTTGTATGCAGCATTTAAGAATTCGATACAAAATTCTTTTAAAAATAATCTGATGGATAGAGTAGACCTTCTCTTTGTATCGCAGTCCTCAGGCATGAGACGGTTTCTCGATATTTTCTTTGGCCGTTTTTCTTTATCAAAGTCGATCTGAAAGTATTGCACGTGACATTTTTTTTTGACAGCTCGAGATCATAAAACTTATCAAATTTGTCATCATAATTTTGAAAATCTAAATTAAAAACAAACCTGATTGATGCTGCTCAAAGGTTTGTGATAAATCAAGCTTCTCTCACTAATAGATTTGACATTTTGAACAGTAAAAGTGCCACCAAATCGCGAGTGACGCAATGATGAAACCTACGTAGAGGCAATTTGTTTTAGTTCAGTTAAAAATTTGGTCTGTTAGTTTCAAATTGATCAATTGATTAAAAATAGGTCCATCGCTAACCTGGACCACTTTTTGCCTTTTCTGTTCAGTTTCTGCATTCCTTGCTTTGATAAGTACCAAATCATCTTCTATCTTTTCTTCCTTACTTCTTTGAAAATTGGCTGTCGCAAGGTGTTTGGGGTCCTGGCAAGTTATAATGACACTATGAAGAATAAACCCATTGAAATCGACACCAATTCATGTGTACCTGCTCTCTGAACATCAAAGAAACTATTTCTAAAACATGAAGGCAATACTGACTTTCATCGTCAGATGATGCAATATATAAAAGAAGATCTTCCATGCCCGACTTGTGAAGGACCCAAAGAACCTGCATGAAACATGGGACAGATTTATAAGTAACATCAAAAGCAGCTTATGTGTAGAAGGGTGGAAATGATGTCTGGCAAATTGGCTCTGGGGCAGAGGGTGAACTGGTCAACAGTTCCCTTTAATATGCAAGCATCACTTTCCACCACAACAAAAAGAACCCAAATTTGAAGTAACAACAAAAATTGAATGTAAGCTTACTTGGTCGTGAATGCTAACATCTCCATCAGTTCGGTTTTCCTTAGCAGCATCTCGAGGTACCTGCAAACATATTTGACAAATCCATAATTATTCACTAAAGTAATTTTTGAGCGACTTATCTATGTAGTTCTTATATAAAAGTTTTTCACTAGACTTTTTCTCTGACGTAGAGCCTCAATTTCGACCCCAAACGATGCCATTCATCCCCATTAAAATATTCATTTTTTACAAAAGGCTTACCTGCAAAATATTCCTAGCTAATATAAGTATTCTCTCGATGACCATTCGATCATCTTCACTCCTTTCATCAAAGTCTTTGCGTAACAAGTTCCCAAGGTTTGTAGAAAGAACAGTCCAAAGATCTGGATCTATGAACGCCCGTTTGTAAGACTGACGGAAACTTTGAAGTTCTAGATAGTAGTTTCTCATTGTTTTGTCTTCCGGCATTTCTTCACGAAACAGAAGAATTTCTGGGCTCGTCAGATTGACCTATGGAGATAAGTGTAAATTACAAAAAGTTGCGGTAAATTTTTCTCTTTAGAAAACGAAGTTTTCATACCATGAGCCTCAGTGACATATCAAACAATTCAGCATCATTCGAGTAGTCGCGAATCAAAGGGATTAAGTCTACAATGATCGATAAACTCATCAAAAAGTTAAAACGATAAGCTTCAAGTTTGATGAGAGAAACCTGATTTTATGACTCCTATTTGTCCTAGCCCTCTTCGTAAAGTAAAGTTATCATCATCCCTACGTAAATATCTTATCAAGTCCTTAATGCATTCCAAGCAATCATCCTCTTTGTAGTATTTATTGCCATCAAAGGTTCCCAGGGCTGAACATGCAGCTTCCATTTCTGTCTTCCACTCCATTTTTTGACCAATCGGCACTTTTAAAGAACGCTGAATTTTCACTTCAAGTCAATCTTGATTCTTAACAATTAATTGACCAAAATTATTCAATTAGTTCCGAGCAGTATCAATCCTATTTGATGGAATTTCCAACTTTGTTTGCATCATCTCCCGCCCAACAAACTATTTAGACATCTGTGAAAGACTTTATCATATTCACAGAGGTCTACTAAATAACATGTGTAACGAATTATCGAAAATGAATAAAAATCTTAAATCTTTTAATTTAATTATTCTATCCTGTCCATTTGTCCTCTGGTCTAACGGCGTGGGTTACCTGTGACTCTGTGAGCTTTCTTGCCAGTCTTCCCAATCAATTTATGAGGGTGAAACCAATTCTTGGGTTGGTAACGTACACCTGTTCTGGACCAAATTTTGACATAGCTCGCCTAAGCCAATCATCTAGTGGCGCAATCTTTGAAACCATCGAAAATGAATGATTTAATGGCATGGGTAGAGCCTAGGGTCTATAAATTTTAATCATATATACGAGTCTAGAGTCAGGGTTCGCTTGTGGCATGATTAGGCCTTGGTTGTAGAGTTAGACCGCAGGGTCAGCCCAGAAATGTTCTTTTCGTCACACAGGCTACACTAACCTGTTATATGTTGGCTCTGGGGCATTTTGAAGAGTTCAGACAGGAACAAACAAATTTTTAAACTGTTTTTCCCAAAAGACCAACGTTCCAGGGTGAAATGGGGTATAGGGGCTTTGCTCAGAATCATGACCGATTTGAAACTATTGAGAGTGATAGCCTTTATTTGATCGAAATAAATAAATTAAACCAAAAGAGGAGCTCCTTAGACAAAGTGTCAGAGTAAAAAGTGTCTAGTAGCAATGACAAGAGAAGGGAGCAACTGAAGAAATAATCAGGACTAATATGCTTCAATTTAAAACTCTAAATTTTGCAAAGATGAACTGTCTACTACTGCCTATAATCAGAACAAAAATTATTTTCTAACGTGACTTTATCACCTTTCACAATCGTGGTCAGAGCAAAATTCGATCGCCTTTTTCATTACAATAATTGTAAAATCTCTTGTCATTCATAATATAACATTATTATGCCTAAGCCCGAAAAGTTCTTTGGTCTCCATTTTTTCCTAGTAGGTTTATGGGATCCTAGGGAGATACATCAGTCCCCCTGGATGCCCAAATGCTCCGGGAAAGGTTTGACCAAGCGCTGCAGCCATCTGAAAGGAAAAAGTATGTGGATTTAGTTTTCCCTGGTGTTTGGCAGATTGCTGATTACTTGGTTGGCATTTGCACCAAAGGGTTGGCCATTCATGGCCATTGCAAGGAACGGGTTATGAGAGCCAGCTTGAACTGCTGCAATTGCAGCAGCGTGTTGCTGTTGCTGCTGTTGTTGTTGTTGTTGTTGCTGCTGCTGCTGTTGTTGTTGTTGTTGTTGCTGCTGCTGGTGGTGTTGTTGCAGCAGGTGTTGTTGTTGCTGTTGTTGTTGTTGTTGCTGATGAATCTGGGCAAAAGTAAAATACAAGTTAGGTACTTTTCGACAAAATAATGAAATAGTCCAGTTTACCTGAGCAATGTGTTGTTGTAAAGCAGTGGCAAACGGTTGGGGATTTTGACTTGCTGACACAATGCCACCTTTTTTTGAAAAGCTATTTTTGAAAAAAATAAGTTATCAAAAAAAAAATTTGATTAACCAGGTAAGTTGTTCGCGGCAGCGACGGCTGCGGCGGAGAAAAAATTGGATGAGAATTGGGGATTTCCCGTTTGCGCCTGTTGAGCTTGAGCCATTGAAATTGTATTCACTAGTCCTGACTGTGGGGTAGAAACCATGACATGGCCGACACCCGGCTGAGTAAACTAGAAAGAAACCGCGACCTATGAAACTCCAAACAACACTATTATAAAATAATAAATGGATACCATAATGCCTTGGGGTTGTGGGTTTAGTCCCTGTATTGCAGATGGTTGGGTTGCTAAATGTTCGAACAAGGGCAGACCTGCTGCTGCAGCAACTGCAGCTTGTTGCTGTTGCAACAGCGCAGCGCCAGATCCTTGCTGCAGTCCCAACGCATCGGCTGATTGTCATCTGTAAAAGATATTGAGGGACAATCAAGATTTGATAACAGTCTACGAATTATTGGGTCCAACCTAAACCGTGGACTAGTTCCAAGCATTCCGTAGGGAGTCGCCATGAAAGGATTTACAGTTGCAGCTTGAAACGGATTAGCAATTATCTGTCCGGCACCAACTAAAAAAGAGAGAAATGGAAACGCTAGATTAGTAATTTTCCAACTTATTTCGCATCCAACCAAATAATCGACTTTTAAAGGACTTTTAGACAAAACTGTCAAATAAACAATTCAGTCGTAAAAAACAAATAAATTACAAGTGGCTGTAAATCATCGCTTTGAAAAGGTTAAAAAAGATTGTTGGTTGGTTGGTTGGTTGTTGTTAAGATCTTACCTTACTTTGGGTATGGAAAAGCTAGAGGTGGGCGGGATGAAAGTAAGTGAGTGGAAAAACTAACTTTATAATTCATTATAGTTTTTTTTATTCATTTTTGGGGAAGAGGGGGGGGGGGACATATGAAAAAGATATTGGCCCAAAAACAAAACTTCCCTTTTTTATGGTTATGGGAAATTACTTCTTGCCTTTATGTAATAAATTGTAGGAAACGAACCCTATTTTTTGTTTAATTATGAATGAATGAATGAATTATACTACAATGTAAAAACTTGACACCAATACGAATGACGAAAGCTCAACTGGTGACCATATACAAGCAAAAGAAGTTTATTAAATCAACAAAATAAAATTCACAGTTAAAAATCAGAGCATAACAAGGTGGTTTCCATTTTCTTTTATAGTGTGTTCCTTCAC
>Ga0194133_10007641_pt1 | contig 12863 bp, 7 predicted proteins | sample TA2KigOf40mmetaG_FD_155448 | JGI IMG/M metagenome (GOLD analysis project Ga0194133, IMG submission 155448) | Freshwater microbial communities from Lake Tanganyika, Tanzania - TA2015055 Kigoma Offshore 40m | ecosystem: Environmental > Aquatic > Freshwater > Lake | place: Tanzania: Lake Tanganyika...
TGGATTGGCAAAAAAAAAATAACAGCCAAAAAGTCATCTTGGAAACAGAAACAGAAACTTTTAAGTTGGAAATAATCTCATCATATTGCGTGTCCTGATTAATTAATTTCATTAAATTTGTTTAATTCTTCCTGAGAACTTAACTTATGTTAGCCTTAAACTGAATTTGAAAAAGGTTCTCTCAAAGAAAGAAAATCTCATTAACTTGGGAAAATTATTTTTGTACAAGCTAATCTTTACAATCAAAAGCTGAAATTACTTTAACAGTTTTAATGCATCAATTGATATTTTTCATTATGTTTCCCTCCAAACGTCGACCTTAGCAAAATGCCAGTTGATTGGTTGGTAACTGCTGCTGATATCACAAACACCTTGTAAAAGTAATGAAAATTTCACATGATCAATCAAATTGGCCTTAAGAAATTCAGCTTTACATTCATACAATCATTTGCAAACTGTTAAACTGCATTCATCATTGAATTTAAGATATTAACTTATGTTTTTAGACAAAGTTGAAAAATTGATGATTAAAAGTTCATGGAAAACAACATTTACATGATTGATTGGTTGGGTCAATTTATTTTTGTGTTTTGTATTTTCCAGGATCTTAGTTGTTGATGAAGAAAATAGAAAAAAATATGAAATTGAGAGTAATTCCTGAATGAGACGCCACTTTTTGTTAAATTTCGTCTGTTCGCGAGGAGCAACAAGGCAGGCATTCGATTAAATGTAATGAAACTCCACATGTGAAATAAAAGGTTGTCAAGAAGCTTCGGACTCCTGATTTAAAATTGAGTAAGCTCGGGCTCAGTGCTTCAGGTAATTTTTGCTTCAGAATCAATCAGAGCCTTATTTGATCAAAAGTTCTTTAATTGTTGCAGTCGTTTGACGATGGTTCAGAGTTTTGGCATACGTTGTAGACGTCAGACATGCAAGGTTATCTTGCTCACATCACTTGTGTGGTGCTTTTTAGATCTTCTTATTCTTATGAACTATACGGATTGTTCAGAGGGAACGGGATGGGGATGCACAACAAATAGTCAGGTAAATTACTTTAGGACTAAAATTCCAATTCCAGTGGTAATCAAAGCTGTTGAAACAATCTTCGTGTTAAATGTCAATTGCAATTGCCTGAAGGTTGTTTCAACGCTGCTACACTTCAGCAGAGTATTGATTGAATATAACGTTTGCTTCGTTTATGTTTTCAGACTCCAGTCAGCGTCAAAGGCAAACGTGGGGCTTTAAAATTTGCAAATCAAGTATCTTTTTCTAGCTCAAATGTTTTCAATCCTGTTGAAAAATTTAATTTTCAATATTTCAGCTTTCTGATGAGTTTCAATCTCCAAAGTCAAAGTGGGATGGTTATGAGAGACATTTGCTGAAGACTTGGACCCAACGTGAACCTGTGCCAAAGAATGATGGTATGCCTGGAGAGTTTGGAAAACCAGTTCAGATTCCTAAAGGAAAAGAAGAAGAGAAGGAAGAAAAGTTCAAAATCAATCAATTCAATTTGTTAGCATCAGAAATGATCTCTCTCAATAGGTCACTTACGGACGTCAGGTTGCCAGCGTAAGCAGAAAAACCTTTAAATTTTTTAACATCAACGACTAAGAGTCAGTTTTGAAAAGTCTTCTTTACCTCATAATTATGCTTATATATTTTGAAATAGGGTTCTATTGGGGCTCTCTTGGTTTATCCAAAAATTATCAGGGTAGCCCCCTCCCTACATTTGACTAAAAGCAATTTTCAAAAGGATTTCCTCACAGTTGACAATATTTGTTTGCCAGTTTACTTAACTCTGTGCAAGACACAATAGTTTGTCAATGACCAGCCCATTGAGGAAAAGTAGACGAAAAAAGCTTGCTTAACATCTTTAACCTAGATAAATGGCACAGATGGATGTGAAGTTACTTTTTTGTAAAAGGGAAAGGAATGAAACTATTTTCTTTGTCTCTGAATCGAAACAGACGTTCATTCATTGGAAAAAAATTCCATGGTTTGTCAGTGTTAAGGTTAAGGATTTTTCATTTGATTCAGCTTTACAATTTCTTGTTTTGTTAAAGAAAAAAAAAAGAAAACTAATTTTCTGATCCTCATTTAACCATAGCAGATTTTCTTCACAAGTTGGGCCATTTGTATCACCAGATGTCATCTCATCAAAATTTCTTTTGTCAAGGATTATATTGTGTTTGCTTGCCCCTTCTTCTCTGAAAATACTTTTCAAATCAAATGTGCCTGATGGTTAGAATACCACTCACACCCCAACTGTACTTTGCACCCTGAGCTATTTTTTCCCCATACCCTTACCATTTATCCCCTTTTTTAGCTGTTGTATTTTCTCAAACTGCCTTTCCACCCTTTTTGAAGATGAACACACAGACAGACAAAAGACTCACACACTGTTATGTAATTTGAGGTTGTTTCTCGCTTTGGCAGAAGTATTGTCCTTGGATTCATTATGTATTCAGTCAGCCAGTTTGTTACCTTTGTTTAAGCAATTGAAGGTCACACAAATATAAATACAACAGAATTCATTTGTTTGTCCTTTTAACTTTGACGTTTTATTCAACCAAGGTAAAATACATTTTTTTGCTTGCATGTTCTATGTAAGCAAAAAGCCTTCTGCATTTTTTCTGCAAAATAATTCTTTTCTGACCTAATTGTTTATATTAATCACAAAAGTATGAAGTAATCTTTTTAATCATAAAATTCTCTGTTTCGAATCCTAACAGATACTTTCTATGGCATTTAAGAGCTTAACGTTTAAACCCTCTTCATGGCTCATTATCCAGAAAGTAATTTCTATTATTTGAACACTTCTGTTTGGTGTTTCTAAAATATCAAGTACAAAAAAAGTACAACAGAAATATGATTTGGATAAACACTTCAGGCTTCCGTATATTTTTGACACATTTCATCGAATTATCGTGTGAATCTTGGATAGTCAAAAAGCTTGAAGGTTGAGTTCTGATTTGGTGTAAGAAATCAATTGATCATTAGTTCAAATATGAAAAAAAAATCTGTTTTTCCATTTCTACTTGCAATATTTTGTCAAGTTTTCATGAAATTTTATCAACTATTTTCTAGACAGGATTATAAAACAAAATCTAATATTTATCTATTCATTCCATTTATCTTAATTTTCAGATGCAAAAATAAGATTTATTCCAATCTTCTTCCCACGACAAGTATAGTGATTGTCTTCCACAACGAAGCATGGACAACATTGCTGAGGTGATAAAAATTATAAGAAATGAATCCCAACTCACATTACACTTCGATTCAAAGGCTTGAAACACTCTGAAATGTGTAATTATGACTTTTTTAAATGCTGTATGGCAAATCATATCTCATTTCTGTTTTTTTAATCTTTTAAAGTCCGCCTAGCGAATTTATTTTCATGAAAGGCACACTGTTTTCGGGCTGGAAATCACATTGTTATTTTTTTTGGCAACCCGGGGTCAAAGGTTGCCTGGAGCCGCCAGGGTTTGATTTTGAACCCTGGAAATACTAAAAATTGAAAACTAAACGCAGAATGCATTTTGGAATAAACAGGCATGCTTTAAATTTATAACCTTGGATTGCAAGAAAAATTAACAAGAAGTCAGAATAATATCTTGTAGCAACTCTGATAAAGCTTATAACCAAAATCATCATTGCCAAAATGAACATTGCACCTGATTTCAGGTCACAGATTTTTCGGGGCCAGCTTTTTATGACCTGAAAACTTTTTATGGATTGCATTGAAAATTTAATCTCACTGAAACTTCCCTTCTTCTATTATTCAAATTACTTAAAGGCTAAAGATGCACACTTCGTTTTCATATGAAAAAAACCCATTAATTTAACAAATTTCGTCTTTCAGGACAATCCATTCAATAATTAACAGATCACCCATCGAGCTTGTAGAAGAAATTATTCTTGTAAGAAACCTTTGATTTGAATTACTTTCAAGTTTAATATTAATTAATGGTGTCTTTTCCACAGGTTGATGATGCTTCAGAACAAGATCATTTAAAGGATCAATTAGAGAGTTATGTTAAGAAGTTAAATGTGCCTGTTCATGTTCACAGAACTGGTCAGAGATCTGGACTTATTCGAGCAAGGTGATTTTATTGAACACAATTCAAGTTTTGTCTCAGAGATGATAAATTTCTGAGTATTATTTACCTTAGAAAACAACTAGCAGGGATTAACAATTCATGGTTTTTCATGCAAATCGGACTTTGACATTGAAACCATTTGATTTGCCATTGTCCATTTCATTTAATAAAGTTACAGTTTATGCTCATGTGGTGAGGTAATGGAAAAGAAATTTTAACACATAAATGATGGCCTTTGGTTTTTGACAGAAACTTCCAAGCTTTAAAATTATATTTATCTATTTTTTTTAGCCACGCTTAAGTTTATGACTCAATATATCACATCATTTTTAAAATGCCAGGGGCATCAAGATTTGTAGGACTGACGTTCACTTTCACACGATATAATGTAGCTAAGTAAAAAATTGCACATCTAGGTCATCTATCAAAACAAGGTGTCCTCAGGTTGGAAGATTAAAGTATTAATCGTAAAAATTCACCTTATCAGTTACTTAAATTTTGTTTTTCACAAGACTGACATGAAAACTGTTGATCCTTTTAGACTTCTTGGAGCTCAGCATGCGCGAGGATCTGTCATCACATTCTTGGACGCACATTGTGAATGTACAGAGGGATGGTTGGAACCGTTGCTTGCTGAAATAGCCAAAAATCGAAAGGCTGTGGTGTGTCCAATTATTGATGTCATTTCTGATGATTCTTTTGAGTACGTGACTGCATCTGACATGACTTGGGGAGGATTCAACTGGAAGCTCAACTTCAGATGGTCGTACATTTTACATACAGCAATGAATCGTAACAGATTTCAAATGGATCTCAACCGCTTTTCAGGTATCGAGTGCCACAACGCGAGATGGACCGAAGAGGTGGTGATCGATCCCAACCTCTTTTCACTCCTGCGATGGCAGGAGGGCTTTTCTCCATTGACAAAGAGTACTTTTATGAGGTTGGATCCTACGACGAAGGAATGGACATTTGGGGTGGCGAGAATCTTGAGATGTCTTTCAGGGTAAGGGTCCCTTACTTAGCTTATAAGATGACTCCTCATCAGTGATAAATCTCTGGCCACAAATAACGGTCAAGGAAGTAAAACTCTTAATGGGACGGATATAGGTATGGCAGTGTGGAGGCTTACTCGAGATTGCACCCTGTTCACACGTAGGACACGTGTTCAGGGACAAGTCTCCATACACATTTCCAGGGGGCGTGGCCAAGATTGTAAACAAAAATGCAGCCAGAGTAGCCGAGGTCTGGATGGATGAATGGAGGGACTTCTACTATCAAATGAATCCAGGTCTCAATTGCAGATAGAAACTACAACTAGACTTTCCTTTTCAAATAAATGTGTGAAACTTTTTTCTAACTCTCCACCTTTACATAGCAGTCATTAAAGATGAGTCTTTGGTTGCTTAGTCTATAGTGTTTATCTTTTGTATAAGTAATTATTTCTAACAAAGCTAAGTTATAATAATTTGTGCAGTTTCAACCCTCAACAGCCCAGCACAGGCTCTTTCTAAAGTAGTTGTAAAGCAAATGTAATCATGGTGTTGGACATTTCAAGCTTAATAACAATACTTCATATTGTAAATTATGTGCAAAAGCATAAATCATTTTTGTTTTGACTCTAATGTGATGTTACAATGATGGATCACAATTCATAATGAGCAAGATGGTGAAAATTCAATTGTGATCTTCACAACTTTTATTTAACTTTTTAATCAGAGATTCCCCAAAATCATGTTTTTGATGACCTAATTAGATAACTAACCTTGTCCTGGCACCTTTTCGTGTACAGGTATGGATGTGCGGTGGTCAACTTATGATCGCCACATGTTCCCACGTGGGCCACGTGTTCAGGAAGTCTACCCCCTACACCTTTCCAGGCGGCACCTCCAAAATCGTCAACCACAATAATGCTAGGCTTGCTGAAGTGTGGCTGGACGATTGGAAAGAGTTCTATTTTAGCATCAACCCAGGTGAAGCCACTTGCATGGCATTCCCTGCTAGTCGTGGACAAACCACTTTGACAAAAGACATTATTTGCTTTTATCATTTTGACAACAGTTCAAGAAGTTTTGTTTTCTCACATACTTCAGTCCTCAGACACGTAGAAATTAGGATGCATGGCCCTGACAATGTGGTGCTGGCTTTCTAGATTGGGTTCTTCTCTCTATCTCTCAAAAAAATACTTGTCTTCAAATTAAAACATATTTTTCAACAATCAGATAAAGTTGATTCATTTTTAAGAGATGGAAAATCTCCTTTCAGATTCATTTTATTTATTTTTCAAATGATCCTATTGCTTATTCAGGTGCTCGGAGTGTCGAAATAGGGGATCTGTCTTCCAGGAAAGACCTCCGCGAGAGGTTACAATGCAAATCGTTCAGGTGGTACCTTGAAAATATCTATCCGGAATCTCAAATGCCCCTGGATTATTACTATCTTGGAGAGGTTGGAAAATTATTGCACAGGGTCTCAGTAACACACTGATGAAATTATTTTGCAGATTAAAAATGACGGCTCCCACAACTGCCTGGACACCATGGGAAGAAAAAGCGGAGAAACGGTGGGCCTGAGTTACTGCCACGGTCTCGGGGGCAACCAGGTAGGGAAAATTTTTACCCTCACCTTTTCAATGACGGTAAGAAAGCATTTCTTTTTGAGGTGTTTGCCTACACAAAACGACAACAAGTGATGTCAGACGACAACTGCCTGGACGCTGCCAGTCCCGAGGGCCCGGTGAAGCTTGTTCGTTGCCACGGCATGGGCGGAAATCAAGCTTGGGTGCTCAACGAAGAGGTACCAAATTGACAGATATTTTTTGACATCACGCGGGCAATACATTTTTTTTAATGAATTTCAGGACAAGACGTTGCGCCACATGAACACGAACCGATGCTTATCAACTCATCTGAACGACCCCAACGTGCCGAAACTTGTCGACTGTGACCCCAATTCGTCGTATTTGCGCTGGACCATGAGTTCCAAATTTAAATGGCAAGCAAGCTAGGCATTTAAAGAAAGAATTCATTCATTAAAAAAAAGCTCATTGAGAAAAAATGTATTTGATAAACCAATGCCGTTAAAGTAGAGTTTCGCCAATAGAAATGACACTTTTTATTCTCGATTTCCATATTAAAATCTGTGATAAAAATAATTCATTTTTTTGGAAAAAATTGTAACGTTGCAATAATTTTTTTTACTTTTTATTTGCATTTAAAAAGTTGATAAAGATGAACGGATCATGTAGTTTAAAGGAATTGTCAAAAAAAATTCCTTTTTTTGTCTGATGTTAAAATGATTTGATTAAATTAAGAAAATGATTTTAAGTTATAGCATGAAATAAATGGTTGAAATGAATTTTTTTGTTGTTATTATTTGTGCCACGAATAACGTGGTTGACGCACGTTTTAACTTGGATCGTGTTTCTTTTCGATTCACTTTGATCTTTTTTTCGCTCGCCCAGCTGCCTTGCTTTAAATTCGTCTGTTCAGCGTTCAGCTACAGTCTGACGACGCACAGCAGCGAAGCATATTAAATTCCGCCAGAAGACAGAGGTTTTGAGATCGAGCGTCGTTTTAATCAAACACAAACTTGTCCAAATATCTCAAGTTTTTTCGCTGCCCAATTTCAAAATGTCTCTTGCGCCTCACAGTCGCAAGCGCATTTGCTATTATTACGACAGTAAGTTTATATTATTTATTATTTAAGTTGCAAAATCAAATCTTTGCACTTCAAGGCGAGGAAGAGAAAACAAGAAACACCGTAGAATGGTTGACTGTACGTGCCGGCTAGAATGGGAATGTTTTTAAGTTTTTAATTGTGCTAGTGTTAAATTTCATGGATCAATATGATAAAAAAATTTCTAAAACTGAATCCAATCATCAGTTTTGTATTTTATTTCATTGCGATTTTTTAGTGCAAAACAAGAAAAATGCCTTACGGTGTTTCTCGCCCTCGCCTCGGTAGCCTGAAAAAATAGTTATTGCTTCAACTAAATTTATACAGAGCAAAAAATTGCATTATTTCCAAATTTTTGAGCTGTATATTTAACTTTAGAATGACTGCTATGGCTATTGACTTTTTTTCTTCGAAATTTTTCAGGTGATATTGGTAATTACTACTATGGGCAGGGTCACCCCATGAAGCCACATCGCATACGGATGACACACAATCTTCTTCTCAACTATGGACTCTATAGAAAAATGGAAATCTTCAGACCCCACAGAGCCTCTCAGGTACGAAATTTGCATATTTTTTTCTTGGTCGGGACTGGCTTTTTGACGGCGTTGATCACCTTTAGGAGGAAATGACAAAATTTCACTCGGACGACTACATAAGGTTTCTGCGGTCCATCCGCCCCGATAATATGGGCGAGTACAATAAGCAGATGCAAAGGTTCAATGTCGGGGAAGATTGTCCCGTGTTCGACGGACTTTATGAGTTTTGTCAGGTATATTCATCAAACAAAAGTCTGAAAGGCTAGCCAAATGTATCAATCACCTTTCAAATTAAGTTATCTGCCGGAGGATCGGTAGCTTCTGCGGTGAAGCTGAACAAGCAGGCAGCCGATATAGCCATCAACTGGGCTGGCGGTTTACATCACGCCAAGAAATCGGAAGCTTCGGGCTTCTGTTACGTCAACGACATAGTTTTGGCCATTCTGGTAGAGAATTTTAAACTTGACCGCGAAGCTTAGCCTACAATTTTGTCTGTTTTGTGTTCAGGAATTGCTCAAATACCACCAGCGTGTGTTGTACATCGACATCGACATCCACCACGGTGACGGGGTCGAAGAAGCATTTTACACAACTGATCGCGTTATGACCGTGTCCTTTCACAAGTATGGTGAATACTTTCCAGGGACCGGTGATCTCAGGGTAAGTATTTAAAGGTATATTTAGTGCAAAGTGCTCTCAACCAGCAGCAGATCATGTCAATCCCTAATGTCTGCTTCCAGAGTGAAAGCTAGAACATTTGCCTTAGTTTGACCGGGCTTGAACTGATTTTTACAGCATGCGCGGATAAGAATAGGGCGACACTCGCTTTTGTGCCGAAACGATTGCCGGCTTCAAAACCTACAAGAACCTAGCTTCAAATTCTTTTCCAATTTCAGGACATCGGAGCTGGCAAAGGAAAATACTATGCTGTCAATTTTCCCTTGAGAGACGGTATCGATGACGAAAGCTTCCAAAACATTTTTGTTCCAATTATGTCGAAAGTGATGGAAAGTTACCAACCCTCTGCGGTCGTCCTCCAATGTGGGGCAGACTCGTTGACGGGAGACAGGCTCGGGTGCTTCAACGTTACCCTCAAAGGTTTGTCTCGTAAAGGTGTGATCAAAAAAAATATCTTGGTGAATCATTCTCGCATTCTTTTGCCCCAGGTCATGCAAAATGCGTCGAATTCATGAAAAAGTACAATTTGCCTCTGATGCTGTTGGGCGGAGGCGGTTACACAATTCGTAACGTTGCCAGGTATGCATTGTCCGGTCCTAGCCGCCTATCGGAGTTAAATTATGAATTTTTCACTCTAGATGCTGGACTTACGAGACGGCTGTGGCTCTCGGCGTCGAGATAGCCAATGAATTACCCTATAATGATTACTTTGAATATTTTGGCCCTGACTTCAAATTGCACATATCACCGTCAAATATGGGAAATCAGAACACGCAAGATTATCTAGATAAAATAAAGTACGAAGACATTTCTTTGAAAATATGTTACCATCCTCACCTTCTTTAAATTTCTCAGGACAAGACTTTTTGAAAATCTTCGTATGTTACCCCACGCGCCAGGCGTTCAAATGGCAAACATCCCAGAAGATGGTGTCACGCTTAAAGACGACTCTGCCATTGCAGACGAGTCTGATCCTGACAAACGGCTACCACAGCACGTCAAAGACAAAATGGTAAATTATTGCTTTCCCAAAATCAGTTGTTGCCAACTGTAAATTTTCAACGCAATCTTAAAACAGATTGAGGGCGAGAACGAGTTCGAAGATCGCAAGTCCGGAAACAGAGACGAGGCTGTTTTTGAAATGAACAACGTCAACAATACGAATTCGACAAACAATGGCACTTCTAAGACAGAAAACGAAGACGCCATGGAGGTCGACGAGGTCAAAGAATCTCCAGAAGACTCAAAAGTTGCAGCAGTTTAAATCCCCTTTTCTCATTTACCAAACATAGTTTGATTAATGAATAGTTTTAACGATTTTTTTCATACCAAAGCGTTAGTTACATCGGAAGTCTTGAGTTTTCGAATTCGTCGTCTGCCCCCACCCCACCCCCTCTTTATGAACAATAGCTGACCTGGCTTAAGTTAAGGCCGTAAACCTCCCGCATTTTTCGACGTTATAAGCTGAAAAACTTATTCCGAGAACATCAACCCTATAAACGAAACCTTTTCTTAGAATCTGGGCGATTGCTGCCCCCTTTCGTAATGAATAATAAAATAATTTCAACGAAATTTTGAGTTATTTTTCTTTTGACGAAACCTCTGTGAGGGGAAAGTTTAATCTATAGATACATATACTACTTCTTCTACATAAGAGCACGAAACTGAAGTTTTCAAAAGCACACAATGCAAAGCTAAAGAGAGCAAAACATTTCCATTGATAAAAGGAGGCTGACTGCCCAATCATTTAATGATGGATGAAAAGCTTGGCTTTAATCCATCCAACCGGAAAAAGATCAAGGGCAAGAAAATATTTCATAATTAAAAATTAAGCCACTGTTTGAATGGCATCAGTTGGTTGGAGGGAGATTCATTCAACAAACTTAGTAGGTTAAGGTCAATGAAATTTTGCCAACAAGAAGTAAAATTTTGAACATAAAAAAGATTCAAATTGCAACTTTCTTTAAATATTATGAAATGGAAGGGGAGAATATATAGAAAGAAAAGTTCGACTTTAAAATTATAGATATTTTTCATCATGGCCTCTTGAATTACTTTGTTGCTTTTGACATTCATTTTTGTTTCAAAATACTGATTACTTTTTTTTTATAAAGTTTTGGACTTTGTTAACGATCTCTTCAATATCGTAAAAAATATGAATGATTGCAAACTACACTTTATATAATATATATATATATATATATATATATATCCGTTAGACTTATTCTTGTTACTATGTACAATTTGTTGAAATTTCGCAAGAAGACCTCTTGGTTTGAACTGAAGATTAACTCATAGAGATAATTTGACTTTGTTTTTGAGTTTTATTAGATCCATTTTTTATCCGAGGACTTTGCAAAAGCTGGAATAAAAAGTAAGAACTTTTTGTTTTAATATTTAATTTGGGGATCATTTCAAATTGAACCTTTGTCTTGTTAAGTCCTTAGATCAGTTAACTCCTAGCTGATGCAGCTGGTCTACTACGTTCTGAGGAGCAAATTCCATAATATAATTATGTTTTGCTCCAAGGTGCATTAGAACTCCACTGAAAAAAAGAGGTTTGAAATGTCAGACTTCAACCTTTTTGACGAAAGATCAAAAAGTTACCTGGAATGGCCGAAATGTTTGTTGCATTGTGGACAAACTTTTTGGTTACAATTTCCAAACTTGTCTGTCATCTTTTTCCAGAAGTGTGTCGTCAGATGCTGTTTGTATTGAGTCAGCGAGCTGAAATCCTTTGAAGTGCAAACCTGAGAAAGATTTATGAGTTCTTCATCGAATATTCAAATAGTTTGAACTTTTGATGTTTCTCTGAAATATTTGTTTAATTTTTTTTGTCGAAAATGGGGACATGTTAATGGTCTTTTTAAAATGATAAAACCTTTTTCTGGTTTGATCCTTAATCCTATCAGATTTTAAAAAGAAATATTTAAACATATAATTAAAGACACTTTGCTGCCTCTTGACAAAGTGGCAACTTGCCAAAAAAAAAGACAAACTGACACTTCAGAAAAGCAATTTTCACAGAAATGTCAGTTGAGTTAATCATTTATCCTTGGTATTTCTACCAAGTCTTTCAAAATTCAATGCTTGATCACATAATTACCAGGCAGTCAATTCTTCCTGTGATTTTTGTATGAGCTCTCTTAGTTGGAAGATCCATATACATTCGGTGTATTTCTGTAAATGTTTTAATGATTGGGTTCAAGATTTGACTTTTACATTTAATCATCTACCAACTTACCTGGTGACATGAAGTAATGAATCCTCCGATGTCTGCTACCAATGTGTTGTAAGAATGTACTCCAGGTTTGTGGGAGGTTGCACAAATGGCAACGTTGAGAATTTTCACGGAACCGTTTTCGGTATTTGTCTGAAAGCTTTAGTGAAACTTATTTTAAAAAAACATTTCACACTAAAAACACTTTATTTATTCATCACACGCAGCAGTTGGACATACCTGTTGTCGATAATGCCTTAGGGAAGCGTGATTGTACAAGGCTGAGACGTGTGGGAACATGAGTGAACATTCAGGGCATTTGAAGCGTTTTTCGGGGAGAACTTTTTCAGCTGGAGATTTGTGTTTTTTGGTGCCAACTGAAACATGAAAGGAGGCTTAAATTTTAGACATTTGGAGGGTGGATTGTTAAGTAGTAGTCCTATTACCAGGCTTGAGCAAACAGTCTTTTTTCTTTTTAGCCTTGCCACGTCCTTTCTTGTACGTCTGTTTGGAATCATCATCACTGTGGCTACCCCCTGCATCACTTTCAGAGGAAAGTTGAGAAACAGAACGCATATATTCTAAACGGGGATCGTCACGACTGAAAATAAAATCAAGTACGTGTAAGTTTTAAATCCTTGCATT
>Ga0194133_10007643_pt1 | contig 12862 bp, 5 predicted proteins | sample TA2KigOf40mmetaG_FD_155448 | JGI IMG/M metagenome (GOLD analysis project Ga0194133, IMG submission 155448) | Freshwater microbial communities from Lake Tanganyika, Tanzania - TA2015055 Kigoma Offshore 40m | ecosystem: Environmental > Aquatic > Freshwater > Lake | place: Tanzania: Lake Tanganyika...
TTAGGAAATCTTTTGTTTGGGAAGGGCTTTCTAAGATTGCAAGGAACCCCTTGAGAGATTTTGTGCAATGTCAGAGTATAAAACACAATGCCTTTTCAATCGACAATTGTCTGCAACAAAACTGAAGTAAAAGTTTGTTCAAGTGGTGCCTGACGATTTCCAGATTGCTTGAGCCACTTGACCTTAACAACCCACATACTTCGATCCAACTTTGCACCACAAATCTTTTTGTTGATCAAAAACAAATCTCATCTCATCGTATAAACTGAGCTAATTGTTTCCAATTTTTTCTGATTCCCAGTATACATTTATTGTGTCCTTTTAAGGTTCTTTTTTAAGACCAAAGATGTTCAAAACTTTTAACTGATGAAGAAGACCATTTTTTTCACATTAAGTTTATTCCTTGACATATTTAACAAACAAAGAAAACCAAAAAAACTTGCCTTTTGACCTTGGGTTACTAAATCAGCAGCTGTCTATTTCCGGATCTTTACTGTAAAATATTGTGCCTTTTGATTGACATGAAATCTGTGTTTTTGCTAAAATAATTAGACAACTTTTCCAATCTTTTCGCAAGATGTTTTCAAATCAAACCACCAATAATGAAAGAAAATGTGATCAAATGGAAAGAGTGTTAAGCCCACTTTTTGGTATATCCTGAGATGGATCTGCATTGAACTGAAAAACGTAGGTGGCCATAAATTTTAATTTATAGGATTTCTCAACCTTTTTTTAGCCGATTTCTTAATTAACTGGTTCAGTGGTCTTAGCATTTATATAACCACTATAATACTCTATGGGTATCTTGCAGATTGCATAAATCGTTCCTTAATTTCCTAAAAGGAAAAAAGTTAGCAGCAAAAAATTAATTTTTTTCTTCCATCTTGTTTGCTTTATCAAGAAAATGAGCCTTATTGCTTTCACACCACGGCGCTATTTTTTGCCTTAGACAGCCTAGATTAACATTAATAGATAGAAAACATGAGGGAAAAAAGGGACATACTTTATATATTCAGGGTAAAAAATTCGTGTGAATAACCCGTTTTTAATCGGTCCATGGCATGTCGAAAACAATGCTAAGAAAACAGTGCATAAACTCGTGAACATTGTAGAAAAACGAGAGGATTATTGCTTTGAGGTTTTTATTTTTTCGGGGCAAAAGTTCCACGAAACACACTTCCTGACAGGAAAATTTTACATTTTTACAGTACTCTTGTTAATCTACCTTGTCACTGGATGGTTCATAAACTCTCTTTTTATCCCTCTTTACTAAAAGACTTTTTTCGTATTACTTTAAATATCTAGTTTGGGACTCATTTCAGTACGTCACCTTATCACCAAATCCTTAAGTATCTTTTCCCATATTTTCAAGCAGTTTTTTTTCACTCCAAAAAAGATTTATTGTCATTCGGGATACGTGAACATAAAATATTTCAAAAGTTTATCAAGTGAGAAAAGTAAAAATGATAACAGTTAGAAAAAACGACCAATCAAAATTATTGAATGATAAAAGCATTTCTCAGCTAAAGTTTTTAAGAACTAAGAACTGACTTAATGTAGAGTACAAAACTTAACTTGCAAGACACAATCCAAACTATTGTGTGCCGTGTGAAAAACAGAACACGCCAAAAAAGTGGCTTTATCGAAAATCTTGGAAATTCATGTGGCTTGGTTGCCTGCTGGCTTTTTTTTCTTCAGAACCTCATTTATCCCAATGTGACCAACTATCATGGGACGAAAGTAACAAAAAGTTGAGAATCAAGCTGGCAAAACGATTGTAAAAAAGAGAGAAAATTGGAAAATACAAATAACGAATGGTTTTTGTAAAAACATCTTAAAGATCAATCTTGGCACCAAATCAATAGAGATATCTCTTCTCTCGAGATTTTATTTTATAAAAAAAGATAAAATCAAGATTATTCCAAATAAAGATTTTTCACGGTGATGAATTTTTGTAACTTGTATAAAAAATTCCATCCATTTGAATTCGAATGTGAGTTTAGGTGATTTGTTTGAAAATCTGATTACCAATTTTTAAACATAAACATTTATGTCAGTCTCGTTTTATCGTATCGATTTCTAAGTCAAATCCTTTTGCTGCTGAAGTGCTTCGGAGAGAGCAGTAAAATGGGTTTCACTATTTATTTGTTCAACTAATGTGGACTTTATGGTGACACTAAAACTATGAGATAAGCGAATCATAAGCCTAAATTTTTTCTTCCTATTTTTCATTTTTTTCGTGTAGATAGGTGGGCATTTTCAGCATTCAGATAAGTTAACTGCTAATCCCAATAAGGCAATAACTATTTGTTTGAACAGAGCACAGCGATTTCAATTATGGAAAACATGTTTTCTGAAAGCAAACCATTTTTGTTGACACAAAAGTTTGAATAAAAGTCATGAAAGAGGAACAGCTTTTCGTCGACATGCTGCCAATCTACGTTAAAAATTCCTTTTATACAGCATTCGAAGTCAACTTAAATATTTCATTACTTTTAACAGGGAACATAATTTATGAGTGTTTTCCAACATCCCCTTACTGTCTCTCTGTAAACGATATAAATGTCGTAGTTCCAGATCACTTTGGTTGGAGTTAGCCATTAAAATAAATGACATCAACGATCGATACTTGTCTCCAACAGTGCAACAACTCCCATCGATCTTTCATTGACGAAAATGATGTTTTCTAAATCATGCAGAATCTCAGTCAAAAAATAGTAAATACCTTTTTTATAATTGAGACACATGAAATAAATCAGCTGTTGGGCCCTTGTCGTTATTTCCAAGAGTTAAGAAAAGAGTCTAGTTCTGTCATGATCAATCTCTTGTCAGTTCGATAGATCACAGAGTAAAAAAGAGGTAAAAAACTTTTTAGTGAAAACCCTTTCTTCATCCGAACAACATTTTTCATGCATTAACGTTTCCTTTCTAATTCAATGAACTTAAAACTCCTAAAAGGGGGGAAATCTAATGTTAGAATATTTTTTGGAATTTGAAATCAAGACTTTTTTTTCTATTGGCTCAATATTCACTTTCCCTAGAGGTTATATTAGAAACAGAAGCCATTTTGCATTTTTCAATCATTTTTTCAATTAGAGAATTGAGAGGTTCTCTGAAAATATTCCATTTTTTCTGGGTCCACTCGAAGTATTTTTCAGATTCTTTGCACAGTGAGCCTATACCCATATTTAGAAAAAACATGTCAAGGGTCAGTTGGAACATGAATGTAAAAAAAATGACTTTTTTATCTTTCCTTACTTATCTCTAAGTAAAAAAACCTTCTTCTACCTGCTCAAAAAAGACTGACTTTTACTTTTCCTCTTCCTTTCCGGCCAACCTTTTGACATTAGCAACCTTTTCAGACCTCTATATACTGACAGTTTCAGATGGTATTTGAAAATAACAAGTTTATTTTTATAGAGGGGATAGAAAACTCCATTGCAAAGAAATTCAGTCTTAGTGTCAATCAAACAAATACTTTACCTGTACCTTTTCTGGTCTCCTTCTTTATTGTTAGTCGAAGGCAATTTAAATTTAATGGACAATAGAACCACAATCCAGAAGGAAAAGTTTCAAGAGACTAGAAATTGCATTTTATAGGATAAAGAACTGAAATACAGTTTTTAAACAAAAGTAGACTTGCCTCAACTAACCCACCGAAGAGTTATTTATTCATGTCTATCAATTCATCAATCTATTTTTTCTGAAACAAATTGAACCTCTCTCCAAATAAGACATAAAAGAATCATTTTAGAAGATAAAATATTTTCCAGCAGTTGTAAATCAAATTTGAAACATATGAAAATACAAAAATTTGGCAAAAATGAGCTGATGGAAGAGAGATCTCAGTTTTTTTTGAAAAACAATGAGGAAAAAAGGCCGTGGCACATTGCCATGGCATCTGACTGAGGATCGGGGTTCGAATCCCCGCACTTTCGGCAACCTTTGACCCCGGGTTGCCTAAAAATTAATTCACAAAAAATAACAAACAAAAATTATTCTCATGCACCCAAGATTAAATACGTCAGTAATGGTTAATTTCGCTAGACGCTCAAAATAAAAAAAATTAAACAGATATTTGTCATGAGTTTATTCTCAAGGCAAATAACGATCAAATTCTAAATTCACTCCAACAAATATTGATTATGGTGGGCTGGGTCCAAAATTGATTCGATTGAAACTGACCAACATTTTATTATTATGAATCAACCTCGAAACTTAAAAGCTATGAATTCATACGACCAAAGAATATAATTTCAGTTAGATTTTTTATCAGCTTTGTTGACAGTAAAAAGGTTCTCATCATATTTACGAAGCTTGTTTTTCACTTTACGCTAATAAGATTATCCTAAAAGATGTTTTCAAGGAGAATAAATTGGGACGAAATCGTTAAATCATAAATCAATCTTGTCATGAATAATTTATTTTTTACTCTGAGGATTCTCGTTACTTTGCAGTCCTGTAGAAATGCACAGATGAAGCAAGCTCCAGTGACTCCTTCTCCCATTCTCTCATTTTCATATTCGAGTTTTGATATTTAAAATTTTCATCATGCTTCGAAAAAGAGTGTATAGTCCGAACCGTGGGAAGCAGCAATGCTGGTGTACAATTAACAACCAGTTTGTGTATCTATTTAAAGAGGAAAAACCATTTGCTGCTTGCTAATTAAACGTTTTCTTAATCAATAATACAACAGACACACAGAATAAACGAGATAGATAACCTAATAAGAGGTCTTTATTACCAAAGGTCGAAGTCGAGGTAAGAATGGTTGACTGGCTTTCACATCAATTCCAGAGAATTTTCTCCTAGAAGTTCACAAAGTATATTCCCTTGGGACAAGAAAAATAAAGGCTTTGTGTGCTGCTCTCTTAACTCAACCATCAATTTTTTTCCCCAGTCTAGATTTCAATTTGGTCTTAGAATTTTGTAATCCTGTTTTTAGTACGATTTGCATCATATCATCTTTTTTATGAGACATTATTTCCCCTTTACATTTTTTGTCACTATTGCTAATGTAGTTTTCATGTATAACATTGTGCGAATGTTACAGGCCTCGCCACATTTAACCGCAATCATACACCGACACGGTACGATTCCATTACCAATCCACTTGGAAACTAAAAGATTTTTTCTTGCAGGTGAACAAAGTCTCATCATCTCTTAACCAGAAAAACAAAAAGAGATGTTTTACAAGAGAGAAATTAGACATGCAGAATATGCATTGCCAGTCTAAACAGTGGGGTCAAATGCAATTTTGGGGCTTCTACGAATTTGTCCATATAGTGCCAGACTGGGGCTAATATCTCAAGAACCTATTGCCTTCTGAAAGTACTTGTAAAAACACTAATTGTGATATGTTATAGAGCCAACTGCACATCAAATTTGAAGTCTCTATCTATAATGGTTCTTGAGATATTAGCTCTGGCACAATTTACACAAATTTTGGTTGTTGAAATTTCAATTCAGATTCTTTCAAATGAAACATTTTTTACTAAAATATTGCAAAGTAAGCAAAAATTCTTGAAATTTTTCTCTTTACATATTACGTTTACAACTTAGTGAGATCCATTCAACATTTACTTTTTTGTGAGTTTCATACTTTTTTAGCAAAAATTATTGAAGAAGGTTTAGGATTCAATAAAAGTCAAAGAAATATTTGGGTTTTTTTTATGAAAATCTAGGCAAAATGACAAACATCTTCCGTAAATTTTGCATCATCATTTTGAACTGTTTAATGCAGATAAGGTTTTGAACTTTTTTTCTCACGGTTTTTTCAAGGAAAAGTATTAAGCCTTCTAAACTTCAATTCTTTGAGGACAAATGTATTTTTATTTTCTAATAGAATAGAATGTCTCATTTAGTATTATTTATCTCCCTGCTTGTGGTTTGCCAGATTTAGTTAAGAGGCTTGAAGATTATTTTTAAAGATGAAAATTGTTCTGCAAAAATTAGACTTGTCCTCTCTAAAAATCCCCTTTGGGAAATTGCTGGAAGCTAAATTTTATCGAGAAGGAATAAATAAGAAAAAGAAAAAATTTCCAGGTCTTATATAGAGGATGCGTTAGAGGTTAGCAAGTGGCCATTTTCTCGTTTTTTGGTCATCTGTGCCAGTTCTTGCTTACTTGATGCTTCATCCCACTTCTAATTTCGTTAATGGCACTTCCTTTGAAACGAAACAAAACGAAAAAAAGCCAATAATGACAAAGAAAAGAAGGCAACTTGAAATGCTTGAAAAGTAAATCCTACAATTTATTTGAGTGTTTCCAAATATCAGATTAATCACTTAAGCTAAACAACGTATAATTAACATATCAAGTGCTTTGCTTTCGATGATAAGCTGGATGAAAAAACTTGAAAATTTTGCTGCTTTTTCGAAAAAATGAAATCATTTCATATGATATTCAATTTCTAATTTTCACAGTTTGAAAGCACAACAGAAAGGATTATTTTATGAAAGTAAAACTAGGATTAAGTTGGTTTTGCAATTAATTATAAACATGTTTTCGAAAGAAACCTTGATAGCTAGGTTAAAATGTTACCTCCCGCTAAAAATACTTAGGCTGAAATATTTTATGACCTGGTAGGATTTTTTATTCGATGCAATAAAACTAACTGACCATGAAAGGAGAAAAAAAGATTTTTAGTCATAAAACAAAACTTTCCAGATTTTTTAACATGATGAAATCTTGAAGAGAGACAAAATATTAACCTTTTATGTCTAAACAACCCCCTCCCCGATTACTAGTATATCTATTATAATAATAATTTTGTTAATTTTGTGAAACTCATTCATTTTCTTATATTTTAGGGTTCCCTCAGCATGGTGACAAGGTACACGATCACGTCGGCGGCTCATCCCGATAATAATGAAGAGGTGAACAACAACCAAGATGTTTACAAATTATCCTCTCAAGATACAGATGAAGAAAATACTCCACCCGAATCGAACGATCTTACAACAGTTTATGAGCTTAATAAAAATTTTCAGATCGAAGTCAACGACCAGGTGATTTATTAAAGCTTTTTCTAAGCTCTTATCTTCTGACTGTGACTGCCAATCGAACGAACTTGTTTAAACTAAGTTTATCCGATGTTTCCTAACAACCTCCTCATTACATCTGATAAGCTTTTGGCTTTCCATTTACCTTTGAGTGTCGATTTGATTGGTGCAGAATAACAAACAAGAAAAATCAAGAAAAAAGTTTTTGGGAGAGATTCTTTGATGTGATGCATGATGGCCATTGACTTCACGAGTTGCTGATCAGATCTTCCGAGGTGAATCGTGAAACTTTGAAGAACTTTATTTTTATCTGTGCAATGTTACAGATCCCCTGATTTACTGAAAAAAGTAATTATTTCACATGTTCTATAATCGTGCTTCAAAAAAGTTTCACTTTCTGAATAATTAACATCTAGAATGATCAGATGTAGGAAAATCTCTTTTATAACTCAGCGAGTTTCGAAACATTTCTTTTCTTGAAAATAAATATTTAAAGTCATCTTGAAATCTGACCTCATAAATTGTCATCTTTAAACATCTGGATCTCAGATCAATGATGGTCACACATAATAAATTAGCATTGGAAACAGCTGCAAGAGGGGAAATTTGGACCAAAAATTGTTCTTTTGAGAAAAAGTAAAATTTTTCACTGTTTTAAAAGAGGAATTTTCAACTTTATTCTTTTTTTTGGTTATACAAAAAGCCATTTGACTGGACGACATTTTGGAATTCAATTTTCCGACAACTCATTTGAATAATTTTTTGATGGAATTTTACAGGAGGATTGGCTGTGTATTGGAAAGCTTCCTCGCGATATGGGACCTGAAGAATTCATTGGTCTCGTTCAAGATTTCGGAGAAGTGCAACAGTATTTTCTGATAGTCTCAGAAAAAACAGGTAGCTTTTGAAAAATCACTTTAAAGCTTTTCCATTTTTTGCTCTAAACCAAAAAAATATTTCAGGGCAATCAAAAGGTTACGGTCTAGTCAAATTTGTCCAGAAATCCTCTTCCATCGAAGCAAAACATGTCCTCGATGGTCAAGAAATCAACGGTCACGTCATCGATTGTGATTGGTTGAAGCCTATTCCTGCAAATCCATCCGGAAAGTTGGGAAGTGGCCCAACTCAAGTCTCTTTACATTCTAAATGTCTTTATGTCGACAAGTTGCCAGACGACTACAGAGACATGGGAGAATTCCGAAGACTCTTCTCAAAAATTGTCAATCCACCTTATTGTCAGGTTTGAAATAAAGTTTTGTATTGTGTAACTTTCCAGGCGGAAAAATCACCATGATAAGGAACAAAAATATCACTTATAGATCTTTTCTTCTACATTTTGTTTTGTCAATTTAGGCAGTTGCAATCATCAAAGCTTTTTCAATCAATTCGATTTGGTAATCAAAGTTCTGGTGGTAGAGATCTGGTAGCAAGGGATTCTAAAAAAAGAAAATTTTACTTTGGGATTTTTTCAACCAAAAGAGTCGAGAAGACTGTTTCTTATTGTCAAAAAAGTTTGAAATTTCTTTGAGGCTTGTCATAAATTTACTTCACGCAAATGAAAGTAATCCAAGAGGATTCTTCCGAGATTTTAAGTCTCGGAAAGTGGCTATTTTCCTAAAATTCTTTACTTCCTGGATTAGGCAGGCTTCTTGGCTAATAAAAAATAATGCTATGGAATGACTAAAATCTGCAAAGAGCTTGCCAAATTTATGATTTTCAAGGCACTTTTTTTGGTTCTAAATTCAAAAATTGAAACCGAGCTAGATGGGTGTTTTGTCGTGCAAACATAAATTTTATTTTGTGCACTTGAAGCATTTTCTGAAAAGTTAAATTTAAGTTCAAAGAATATTTTGGATTTTCAAAAGAAGTTTTTTTTAAAGTCAAATTAGTTTAAAGTATCAGGTACCTTCGTTAAAGATATAAATGTTGATTTAAAAGGGGGAAAAATGTAAAAATATCACCATTGGATTTGAAATGTTCAAGGCCTCCTATAAGGAAGAAAGCCTTTGAAAGGTGATAAAGACATCATCAAGTTTAAAGAGAGGACTTTTTTAGAGCCTCTAAAATTTGAATTTTTTGCTCGCCCAACAAAAAGGTATGGGTATAAAAAGGGAGAATTCATTATTCCGAACGATGTGAAGCTCACCTACATAAAGACCAGTTTCTTACACTTTCATTAAGATTCTTTTCTAGTTCTGTTGATTTATCCTTTGGCAAGATACTGTCACTTTCCATCTTAACGTTGATTTCCATTTTTATGTCTACGCAACGACAGGATGTCATGTTCCTTTCCTAGGAATCCGTTGTGTTGGCACAAACTTTTTATCTCGACAACATGCCAACCCCAGAGACCAATAATTTGCCCAAGTGTCTCTGATAGCAAGAGTACCATTTATATTAGCTTATGTCGCCAAACTCTCAAGCATCCACTTTGTTGAAGTTGAGGAAACATCAGTTCTAATGAAATCCTCTTCTTCCTTGTCTAATTGTCGCTTGTCGAGCTGTCAACACAATTAGGTTGGAAAAGTAAGAGGTGGATTTTTTCTTGTCATAATTAGATGGAAAGGTGTATATTTTTCAGTACTTATACCATTAGTATTCTCAGACAGTTTTCAAACTTAACAACTTTGTGATGGGAATTTCAAACTGTACGTATCTTATGGTTGTCTGGATTTTCTTCTTTCCTATCGTTTCCAGCTAGATTGACCTTCGACAGGAAGTTTTTCCATCCAAACTATCACATCGACTTTTGTGATTTACTCGTTAGAAGTCTGCCTGGTGTTCACAAAAAATACTCCTTTCCAAGAAAAACTTCTTCATTGATTACTTCAAACAAGAATCAGGAATGTAACAAACAGGTCAAAGTTAACAAGGTCAATCGAAAGTTTATGCAGAAACCTTTTTTTCTTGGGTGTGTTTCCACGAATAGACCACAAAATTGAAACAGTAGGAGAGAGATCTTAAAGGTGAAGTTTCCTTTTGGACCACATCTGTACGAAGTGTCATGAATACATAACAGATGTTAGTCAATGTGGTAAGTGGTGATGGTTAAAATTCAAATGGTCGGCTTTGAATATCGTTTCTTTTAAAATCCCCCCATGAAAATCCATTTCTTGGTATTGCTGCGAAAAAAAGGTTTTTTCATCTTGCAAAAAAATTTAAAATGGAACCCTTTAATTTTGCTCCTCATAATCGTCAAATCAAAATGCATCTCATGATAATTCAATTTATTTGTCACCAATTGAATAGCATTTTTTTTTACTATTTCAAAAGGAAATGCATTTGCAGGAAAGTGACGATGCAAAGCAATTTGACTCCTACATTTGTTAGATTTTCTAAAAGGTTAAAAATGACCTATTCTTATCTTAATATAGCAGGTTCCACTGAATTCTACTATTAGACAGTTGCAATTTTATGTGTCAATAAACTTTCGAATATATTGGAAACTTTCTAGCAAGCTCTAGTGACAATCACAAACCAAATGAGGCCATTTTTTCATTATTGCCTTCTTGAGCTGATTTCGCTTCTTTGCCTGAGATTCCATTGCAATGGCGAATTGAATTACAAGAGACATGACAGTAAAAGATGGATACACATTGAGGCAGACTGATTTCTTTTACCTTTTCGTTTTGTACTCCTCTTACCCTCCAAAGAAAGAGACTTTTGAAAGGAAATGGACAAGATTCTGACTCTTTTTATTTGGAGCATTTTTTTGCAATGAGAACATTTCATATTTTGTATTGCAAATGCTGATAGCAGTTTTTTTGCCTCTTACCGCAGAAAAACTTTTGTCCCTTTAGAGCTAAGTAAATTGTTGTTACTTTAAATGGATGGTATGAAAATATTCTAGGCCTTTTTTTCTTCTTCCGAAACTTGTAAATGCACTCTCTAAAAGGATCAGATGAAATGAGATATGAAAGCAACTTAATACAGCTCAGTGGGTAAAATGGGAATGACGTGCTTCGAAATGGATGTAGGTCGATGTTGAAACAAAGAAACTTTTCAGATGAAGATTGGCTTGTCTTACATTGAGGTAGCAATAAATAAATTTTCTCACTTTGTCTGATCAGAAAAATAAGCGACTCATTAAGTACATCATTAATTACTTTCTTTTCTCTTAGTTTCAATGACATATATTGACCTTTATTTCGTCAGAATGTTATTTGAAAAAAAAACGTTATCCAATTGTTTATTCAGGTTTTGTAGAGCTTCCCTTTTTTCAACTCTGTTTTTTGACTCAAGAAGAAGCGGCATGTTCTTGAAAATGGTCAATGAAAATTTGCTAGTCCATTGTTTCGTGGTCGATCGGACAAAAATAGTTTTTTGTGTGTCAGCACCTTCGTCATAACCATTACTGATGATCATTTTACAATTCTTCTTGAGGCTTTTGAAAGCAAACAAAAAAGAAGAAACTATTGTTTGTCCTTTTATAAGAAAGAAGTTTATATTGCAACTAAAAGGAAATAAAGCAATCTTGAATTCTAGATCTTGGGGATTAATTGCAAAACGCAACGTCAGGATACAGAATTAATCATCACTATTTTCATTGACAATAATAACAAATAAGTCCAATATGGTCCACTTTTTCCATGTTTAGCTATTTTTTGAATCAGATTAGAGTTGAAAAAAGTGCATGAATTGCTGTTCTTCCTATCTTGAATGAGTGTCTTTTTATAATTGCTACGAATGGTTTTGAGAAACAGCCACTCAAAGATAAATGAATAAAAAGAAAAAAATGCCAAATAAGCACAATGAGGCGCAGGATAGGGCAACAACAATAGAATAGTTATCGTACATTCCATTGGAGAAAACCATTCGTTCTTCTAATGATCTCTTTTAAAAGATCCCCCAAGTTGTACTTTACACTGATTCCATCTCTACTTTAAGCAATCCATCATTAAAAAATCATTAAGTTTGTTTACTGGGCTTAAGAAAGAGCCTCAAAAACATTTTCAAAGTAAGATAGATATTTTTTTCTACAACGATAGGTTCCCATGAGGTGTCACTTTTCTCTACCACTTCATAAAAAGTTCTAAAACACTTTGAAGAGTAATAGTTCTCAATTGATTAAACTGATGCTTTTTTGTTGAAAATATTTTCACACTCATTTCAGTGTGACCTGAATCCTATTAATCGTTGAAAAATCGATTTTTATTGCCAAATTTAGTTATTTTTGTCGAATTTTTTAACTATCTCAGGGCAAAAAAATGTCAGAAGGCCTTGTCAAAAACTTGAACGTACTTAAAAAATTCTTTAATCAAATAAAACTCAATCTTTAAATGGTCAAATTTTATGTAAAATCCTTAAGGATTTCGATTTTACACTTCCTTAAGGGAAATACCAAATATTAAGATGAAAAGTTTGAAATACAGTTTCGTTGTTTGAGGAATTGAAGAATAATTAGCAATAATCTCCAATACTGTTTATTCATATAATAAAAGGTATTGGCAATGCAAGCTGAAATTAAGGTCAAAGTACATTTGAATTGGTCATCGTTATGCTGTATAAATAAAAGTCAGTTGTAAAATCGATGTTGAATCAAAAAAAGTCTTAGGTTGCCTTTGCCATCCATGGAAAGTTTTTGACACCTTCTAAATCTGACAATGGTTGAACTTTCACAACCTTAAGAAACAAATTTGAGGAAAATTGGTGAAAGCATCTTGCTTGGATGCTTTGAAACTATCTGCTAAAAGCTCGAGAAGTGTTGTTCTACTGATATTCTATTTTTAGTTGATGATCAGTATAAAAATGTAATATTATTATCACCCTTTGATTTAACAAGTAACGAAACGTGATAAAGATTTCTCTTTTTTTTGTTTGAACTAGGTTGCAGAAAGGCCAAAAAGGGGTCTTTCGAAT
>Ga0194133_10007644_pt1 | contig 12862 bp, 13 predicted proteins | sample TA2KigOf40mmetaG_FD_155448 | JGI IMG/M metagenome (GOLD analysis project Ga0194133, IMG submission 155448) | Freshwater microbial communities from Lake Tanganyika, Tanzania - TA2015055 Kigoma Offshore 40m | ecosystem: Environmental > Aquatic > Freshwater > Lake | place: Tanzania: Lake...
CCTCATTCATTGAATGATGAAAATTCAGAGTCATCTGGTATAAGACCGAGTGCAAAGCTCAGAATCCAAAAGCAAAAGACACGGTATAACTTAATTTTGGGAGTTGTAATCATCTTTTTGTTCGTTGCAAAATATGCACCCTGATTTTTTCAGATTTGTCCAACGATTTCGTCACATGCGCCAAAACTTTGCTGCTCGGAATTTGGCCAGGAGTGGAGATAATCACGAATCAGGTCAGAAAAAGACTGTTGAAAAGTTACTTTGAAGTCATAAACCTAAACCTGTCTTAATAAAAAATGTTTTTTATTTACGTGGGCAATATTAATGAAAAAGTAAATTTATTTTCTATTGGTTTTAGTTGTGTCAGTTCTTCCATCAACCTACAGTTCGCACGATCAGCACCGTCAACAAACATTCATATTTTCTCCAGGTTAGAGACAGAATGTTGTTAAATAGACCCAGTTAACAATGTTTTCAACCTACTTTTTGAATGATGATTTCAGGTTTGCATTTTCATCTTGCGGCTACTATCAATGCGGTTGGGGACATTCCCCTTGTACCAACGATGTCAACTGTTAGAGGCTCGAATGTCCATAAAAATAGGAACTTTGTGCTTCATTGGATGAATAATAAAGAGATGGAATTCAGCTTACAGGTGAAACATCTTCTCTTCAACTATGCAGTTTGTTAGGATGACAAAAATGAATCGATTCACGTTCAATAAAAAAGTATACGAATTTCTAGGCAGAAAAAATTCTCGAAGACCTTTGTCTGGCTGCTATGTCTCAAGAAGATAACAGCCATCTCGAAATAGAATTGGCCAAAATGGAGGGGATTCCAGTTCCAAGGCAGCCATATCAGCCGGATGAAAGTAACTGAAATTATTATTTTTTCCATTTTAAACCATTTTAATAACTTTATGGTTGTCTTTGATTATAGCTTTGAAGTCTCTGTCAGTTGTTAAGTCCAGCTCAGCCATGAGTGGCAGAGATAATTCGACCATAAATGGCTCCACAATTTCACTAGATCAGTCTGAACATAGCTCTACTGGTGGAGGTATGAATCAGAAAAAACTCTTATGCTTATGACTTTCAAATAATTTTTTCTTCAGGCGGAGCAAATTTTTCTCGTGCTTCTCTTGCTGAAATTCTTGACCACCGCGTTGATGCAATCATCAAAGAATGGCATCACAGCTCGGATTTGCTATTTGCAATCCATCCAATCGATGGCTCTCTTCTTGTGTGGGTTGCAGACTTCCTTGATGAATATCAACCAGGATCATTCAGGCAAGCACAAGTAAAGTGCTTTTTCTAATTGAAACAAATTAGTTCGAACAAAGATTATAATAACTGTCAATTTTTACAAGATATCGTTCTCTTCTCGAATACCAAATGCAATACCTTTGGGAGATGCTTCAACCATGAGTTCAAGCGTTTGTATTTATAATGCAGAAATGCCTATTTTAAGAGATTTGTTTAAAATGGCAGCTGCTGAGGCAATACAAAGAGCAGAAGTGCTAAAAGGTACCAAAAAAAGCAAAATAATTATGTTTTATGACTTTGGTCCCCACTTAAATCTGTTCGAATTTCAGCAGCTCATAGCAAGTCAATTATTGCTAAAGAAGTTGGGGAGGGCGACGGAGACTCTGATATTGAAATGGACCACGATGCGCAAGAAAAAGATGATGAAGAGGCAATCAAAAAAGCAACAGACAAGAAAGCTGAAATGAATTCGGTTTGCTGCAAAACTATTAAAATTAAAAAAACCCCTCCCATTAATTTAATCAATTCTCTTAAGACTGTTTCTCATGCAAAGTACAAACCTGCACCGGTCGTAAAGATGATCTCGAAGCATAGGAATGGTACACTCAATCTTTGGTCAGTGACGTTTGCAGACAAGTCAAAATTTTCATCTTTACTCAACATAAACCACAAAGCAAGGGCTTCTGGTCATAGGTATTTTTCAATCTAGTTTATCAAGATCCACGGCTTTGAAATATTCACTCAAACATTTTGGTTTTTATGAGCTTTGAATGACTATTCTTCATTATTATTATCATAGAGATTGATTGAAGTATTTGAAAGAATAATGAATAGTTATCTTCATAGAAGCTGGAAAAGATTTGGCCCAATCGTTGAATGAAAATGATTTTAATTTTGCAGATTCAGGGTAAATGACATAGTTTGTCATCCTGTTTTACCTCTTCTTTTGACAACTTCTCATCATAACGTTGTTAGAAGAGGAGATGGAAAGGGTCATGAAGAACTGACCACTCAAGATGAAGTAAGACTTTTGAATAGAAATAAAAATTATTCATTTTTCCAATCCCGACACTTCATTCCCGCTTCAGGTGTTTTGTAGTGAGCTTATACTGTGGAGGGTTGATCCTGTAGGCCCCCTTTCTAAATCAGGCGGAATAACCGAGCTGGCCAGAATCAATTCGCACGAGATTTCTGCTTTCTCAGACGTTGCTTGGATACCAACACTTCTGCCAAGTAGTACTTTGGGACCAGCTGCCAACTCACCCAGTGCTTGCTTTGTTGCATCAGATGGTCATAGTTTGAGAGTTTACCAAGCTGTTATTGATGCCAGAACCCTTTTGGCTGAGCTCGGCGCAAACAACCTTTCCCAGCAGCACGACACAATGTCTGTCTCGAGTGACAATTCCCAGGGAAACTTTAACAGTGCAGTCAAAATAGCAGAAAAGCTTAAAATCATCTCTACTCAATCAACTGCCAGACCAGGAGCTGTAGTAGAGCTTGAACCGATAGCAGATGCAAAGCAGGTTTTCACATTTAAAACAATTTTTTCCACTTTTTTGTTTCATTTATTTTATAAAGTAGATGAGAAAAGTTAATTTCAGGGTTTTTGTTTCCTTTCCAGGATTGGCAAAAAACCATGCTTCTTCATGCTTTCCAGGAGCATGTTATTTCCGACCAGGAGATGTGTACAGCAAACCCAACAGAACTAGGTCTCATTCCCAGCAAAATGTCTGCCATAGTCGATCTACAGCAGACCACAGGTGATGCAAATGTTTTTGAATGAAATGTGTAACTATTAAATGTGAGCAAACTATTCTTCTTTTCATTTGCCCACACTATTGAATACGAGTTTGGGAAAATATCTTGATCAAAAAATATACAGAATAAACCGAAGCAAGTTTTGTGGTCTATATCTTTTTGTTCATAAAAATTTCTTGTTTTAAGGTGGCAAATTTCACGAGCCATTTTATGTTCTGGTTGTTGAAAAGACCGATGACAACGGTGCAATTATGCACGTATGGAGGCTTGTTCTGGCTTCTGAAGGAGAAGGAAATGTTGGAGGTTTGATTAAAGGATCAGTCAATATCACAGCAGTTAAGCTTGTACTTAAAAATATTATTTTCTGAAACACAGAAGATGTTGATTCATCAGGAAGTGTGACTCCATCCGAGTTTGATCCTAAAAATCCACCTCAATACAATCATAAACAGGTTGGTAATAAACTCCTCCAAAATTATTCTTAATTTTGTTTTGTTAATTAAGTTTGATGGCTTGTCCATAAGCTCACAAAGCAAAGAAATAAAAAGGCATTCGCTCAGTTTACTTGTACTTTCTCATCTCGGTTTTTTTTGTTTTAGATTTGTGAGATTCAAGTCTCAACAGAAAAAGTGTGTTCTCAAAAGCTGCTGTTGCCACAAGGTTTGATTTTTTTTCAGACTCTGCATTACTATACAAATATTTTAAAGAAATGTCTTTTCTTAGGTGTTGAGGTCATTCACGCCGTTCCTGCTGTAGGGCATCTTTCCTCGTCTTCTATATTTCCAGCATGTTCAGCACCTTACACTATTGTAACTGCTTGTTCAGACCAAACTGTTAGGTAGGATTACAAGCTCAAAACATATTTTAACATTTATTTTCAATTTTCGATTTGTGTCGAGGTTTTGGAGAACTAAACTATCAGAATCTGGAAATGGCACGCTCGAATGGGAAGAATGGAAGATGGAGTCTTTGGATGGGGATTCCAGGTACAATAATAATAAGTTTTCAAATTGAAAAAAGTCTTTATTTAATTGGCTTTTCTTTAATTTCAAAGAATTTTGGTCCCTGGAAAACCTGTGAGCGTTTCAGCAGCATATACTGGACGACTTGCAGTGGCGTATCAGGTGGGTTAAACTAAAATATGTTGATGAATATAAGTTTAGTTTTGATTTAAAAATTTTAGGCTGGAACCACCTTTAGCCGAAAAGCAAAAACAGAGAGTGATATGCACCGTTATGTTAATTTGTGTGTGGCCATTTACGAATGTGAATCAACAGGTTTGATAAATATTTGTTTCAAATTCATTTCGTTTTTGACATATTTTTTTAGGAGGATCGGAATGGATTTGTGAGGACAGAATCCATCTTAAAAATATTGAATTGAGGTCGGCAGTTTTACCACCAGTCGATCTGTCTGTTTATCATGACCACACTGAAGTGTCCAAACTTGTCCACAACTTCCAAGATCATATGACACATTCAAAAGTCACTGGTAATATTTATTCTTACAATATTCAATTTATTTTAACCGAACTGATTATAACAAAAGAAGAGTCATCCTAATCTTTATTTTTGTTGTTAATCTTCCACCAAACGTCATTCTAGTACCAATCACTCTTCAAAGTAAGTAAAAAGAATATCTCTGGTCCGATTTTGATGTTGCATCTGAAACGGTTTTTGTTCTAAATTGAGAACAGAGCTTAACAGCACTATTTCAGTAGATAAATGTCAAAAAAATTTGAAATTCTGCTTTTCTAGTGGAAGTAAAAAAAAGTTCATTTTCTTTGCTTGATCTTTCATAAATCATCAGACTTCTTGTGGTATATTGCAACCAAATGGCAAGAAGCATCTTTTATTTAGAGAAACCATGGAGTTCTCATCATTTTCGTATAGGTGTCTTTTTTATGTTCCATCATCACAAATTCATGCATGTTTTTGACAAAAAAATTCAGGAATATTTCGAAACAACAACCTAAACTTAGAGCTTTTTTTGATGGAGCTAATCTTTGTTTGATGTTTTAAGTTGTGATTTAACTTTTCTCAAAGAAGTTTTCTACCAACAGGGCTAACATCTGTGCCAAGCTTATCCACAATGGAGGGTGTTAAAAAGTACATCAGTGAAATGGGTAACAGTCCATCGGCAATAGCCCCTAAGCAAACAGTTATGCTTGACTGGGTTTCAAAAGAAGATGGAACACATTTGCTTACCATAACTGTTGGCAATAAGGTCTACACTTTCATTTATTAATTGAGAAAGAATTTTTTCGTGCAAACTTTTTCTAAAGGTTCTGCTTCTTACTGCTGTCTCCTCTGACATTGCACAAGCTAACTTAAAGGCATTATCAGATGCAAGGTCAGCTCCATCAAATAGACCTTTGCTCAGGAAGTCTTCCTCCATTGGACTTCAATCAGGAACAGATGAAGTCAGGTAAAAAAAATCTAATAAAAGAGATTCTACACTTTCATGATGGCTATTCTAAAAATACATAAACTTGATAGGTGGATGCAGATACGACGAATTGAGCTTAAAACAGCCGATGGTTTGAGCCCCCTTCCAATGTCAAGTGCTTGGGTATTTATATGCAGTAAAGGTACCTCTAAGGGAAATTTCAATAACTAAACAAATTCCAGGTTAGGGATGGCCTTTTTCTTATTGGAATGGACAGTGAATTCGCTGTCTATAGTCAATGGAGGGGAAGAGAAGAAACTGCACAGGTAAGCTTTAGTAACAAATCAAACAGTTTCTTGAGTTAAGGAAATCAATTATATTTTAGACCAATGCTGACACTTCTACTTCCTCTGGAAAAGATTTTGTCGACCACAGGAATCTTCAAGAAATGGACTTGATAAATTTGGCTCAAGTATTCATATTTACCTTAAAAGATTTGCCTGAGCTTCACTCACATATCTTAATTTAGGACTCACAACTAAGATCTGTGATGAGTACCCCTCATTTTCCAAGTGGCGGCGGAACCAAGCCTCTGGTAGACATTGAAAAGCGAAAAAAAGGTGACTAAATTTATTTTTTACAAGAGATATGCTGAAACTTACTTCTTCAAAATGCACAGCATTTAGCCTTAAAGTTGAATTCATTTTATTGAACAACTTTTATGAATATGTGAAGCCACAAGTCACTCATGCGCTTCTTTAGATGCACTTTGTGTAATGATTGCACTCATAGAGGCTGAAATGAAATTAATTTTTTGAAGTTTTGTAAATTGTGTTACAAGAGAAATAGTGCTAAATAAGCGTAGCCTGAAAATTATGTGAATACTAATCGAATGTCTTTTATCTCTTTGAATTCCTTTTTGCCTGTCCTTCTCGTTTACCATTGACCTTCTTCACACAACCAACGAAATATCCAAACTACTCTCCTTTCCCTTTTTTTGCAAATGTCTTTGCAGGACTTTCAGCTATCGTCATCCAAGCCTTAATTAGACAAGGTCAGGTCACAATCGGGTTTCATATCACGAAATTTTGTTGGGGCAGTTTGAGCCTTATTTTACATTGTTTTTCTTACAAAGCTGTATATAACAATAACTTTTGATTTTATTTTTAAATCTCCTATTCAAAGTTATAGTTGAAATCCTTCATAAGTAGACGGATTGAGTGTAAAGTAACTTTTTTTGATATATTAAATCCAATTGGGCTCACATTTTTTTAATTGATTATTTAAATTTTTCAAACAGAATTATGCTTTTTTTTGACAAATTATAGTTAATAGAGTTTTGTATCACTATGGTTGATTCATTCTTCACAGTTAACATTATGAAACTTTTTTTTTGTTCAACACCAACCTTTTGATTCTCTGGTTTAATATTCACCCTATTTTACTTTCTAACATAATCGAAGCCGGTCCTCACCCTTCTATTTGGTTACCATTTAGTCTGGAAGTAAAACAGAATTGTATTTGCAATATCTTTGAGTGTTTTTTGAGACGATAAATAATTTTTTGGTGTTATTTCATCTATATCTACATTTTTAGTCATCGTGTCTCCGACCACTGACGCCGATTCCAGTGGTGATGATGCCTTACTCAAACCAGACTTTGGACTCTTTGAGGCCAGCCACCTGGCCTGTCCTGTCTTACCACAATACCATCCCAAGCAGCTCATGGAATTGCTTAATTCTGGAAAGATTCGATGGGTTAAAGCAATTTTAGCTCATTTGGTAATTATGATTTAATAATATATAATCTTCACTTTAATCTCTGTGGCTTCATGAAAGAGGAGATTAATGATTGCAAACTTCTGTGAGCTTTCATTTTAATGCTTTTGATATAGGTTCGCTGCATCAGTGGAGTTGGGGGTAATGATCGTATAAGGTTCAGATCTGGTGGGTCCTTCAACGAAGATGGAAGCAGGTTAAACTTGTCCCTGAAATTACATAGTTAATATGAAGTGTTGCTGAATGAGACTTTTTCTTACAGGTCACCAAGAAACTGGTCTAAATCAAGAACTCTCTCTGTGAGCTTCCCTGGAGGTACATTGAGCCCTGGAGGGTTTGGAGGTGAAGGAGGTTTGGCTGAAAATAGGTCCTCTCTTAGTGGAATTCCTGAGGAGGTTACCTTAGACTACACTCAGGTTAGTTTTTCTGACTTTTTTATTGGCAGGCCTTTTGCTAATCTTTTTGTGATTTAGATAAATTCAATTCCACCTTTACCTCTTTGGACACTTCTTGCTGCTGATAAGGAAAATATGACTGCCGGAAAAGAGGATAAAAAGGTTCTCCTTTCAACAATTGTCTGTTGTGAAATACTCATTCAAATGTCTCTAGGCATATGATGATCTCTTTCATGGGGGAATGGCAGATGAAGAAAATCTTGATGAACTCCTCGAAGACGGTTTCGATGTTGGAGTTGGGGACAGAAACAGAAGAAGAATGTCGTCTGGTACTTTGTTTTTATAGACATTCAAAATTACCATGCCTTTGCATATTGAAAAAACCTTTTTAATTGTTATTTGTTCAAGGTGGCGGAATGAACTTTGAGGGTCAAACTTTTTCCCATTTCGGGCCACGACAAGCCAGATCTCTGTCAAAACTTTTAACTCACGCTCACCTGCCAGGACTGTCGAGCTTAGATCAAGTAACGAGATAAAAACGAAATTTTTTGCCTAGAAATTGTGTGTTGTATATCAAAAAAGTTGTTACAGCTTCTTATTTTGACTTTAAATTTTTACAGATGCATTTACTCGCTCTTGCTGACACTGTTGCCTCATGCAAAATTAATCTTAGTGACAGATTTGCAATTGATGCTGCAAAGGCAGCCATTTCAAAGGAAACTTCAACAGGAGGTGATACGACTCCAGGTACCTATTACAAAGAATAACCATCTTTTTGTTTCAAACATCAAATATTTTTCAGAATCTTTGGATGATTGTGGATTGCGATTTTTGTTGGCAATGAAACATTTCACTTACCTTCAACGATGCCTCCCCTTCTCACAGAGAGCTTTACTTCAAAGACAAGGACTGGCCTCTTCTAACATTATTTGGTAAAATTTTCTTGATTTATCTTAATTATGAGCATGTTTTCATAACAAAACTTCAATTATTTTAGGGGATATCATTCTGAAAGTGAGGAAGAGCTTCTAAACATGATTCCGTCTGTGAGCAAAGGAACGCCATCATGGAATGAGCTTAGAGAATTAGGTGTGGCTTGGTGGGTGAAAAACGACAACACCCTGAGGAAGCTCTTTGAAAAAGTAGCCAAGGCTGCCTTTCAGGTAGTTTCTCTTCTTTTCTGCTTCAAATTAAAGTAAAATAAAATTGTTCTAAACGTGGATTTATTTTTGATGAACCAGGAAAAGCAAGATCCACTCGATGCTGCAATATTTTATCTGGCAATGAAAAAGAAGAGCCTAGTTTGGGGCCTTTATCGGTCTGTACGTGATGAGAGAATGACTGCCTTTTTTTCAAACAATTTTGCTGAAGAGCGATGGAAACAGGCAGCTCTGAAAAATGCTTTTGTTCTTCTTGGCAAGCAGAGGTTTCTTCATGCTGCAGCTTTTTTCCTCCTCAGTGGATCGCTAAAGGACGCTATTGAAGTTTGTATTGATAAGTTAGACGATCTTCAACTTGCAATGGTGATTGCAAGGTAAAGTGGACCACTTAAACTGTAGATTATTAAAAGCCAGGAGTAAATAATCTTACTGTTTCTAGACTCTACGACAATGGACTTCAGTCTGAAAGTATTAGAAAAATTCTCTTGCAACACGTCTTGGGTGGCGAAGAAAACAATAATGATCTCTCTAAGGCTCATCCAGATCCATTCTTAAGATCCATTGCTCTATGGACTGTAAAAGATTATTCGGAAAGCTTGTCAACTCTTGTACAGTCAAACGTTGGGGAATTGGTGATTTTTAGTGTTTGAAAAAAAATTGTTTTATTATCATTGAAGTTTTTATTCAACTTTTTTAGCATCCAAAGTTCAATAAGGACGAACAAGTGGCCCTCTCCCGAAAAAAGACTGAAACCGATCCCAGTGTTTTCAATTTCTACGTTTATCTAAGAACACATCCTCTACTTACAAGACATGCGATAACCCAAAATGCTAGCAAGAAGGCTGGTGGAGCTTTGATGTTGACCGGTTTTAGGGGTGCCAAAAGTATTGACCAGGTATGGAAATTTGTGGTTTTGAATATTTGAATTTTTGATGAGGAGTTTTTCCTAATTGTTTTCAGGAAACTGGGCCCATAACTGAAGATGCAGTGACGCCCTTAGAACGTCGCCTATATTTCTCCACAGCTCACTATCACCTCAGAGCAGGGTGTCCTGCCTTAGCTGTCGAAGTATTGTCTAAGCTGCCTTCAAAGGTAGCCGACGTGAAGCAAACAGAAATGGCCGACTCAAAGTCGAAAGGTAAAATAATTTTTTTTCAGGTATTTTGACATTTAATAATAATTTTACATTAGATTCTGATTCTGTGGACAATGTGTGCCTGGAAACAGGCACTTTTGACATGGACTGGTCACAGCCAATTGAGAAGACTCGTAAAGTAGAGAAAAAAGAATTGGGCTTATTTGACGAACCTTCAGAGGACACGGGCCTAGATTGGTCGACGCCTCTAACAAATCAGGACAAGAAAGATGATGACGATGAGCTTAAGGTAAAAATTCGCTCGCTACATTCTTGGTCACAAATGGCTTTTTATTAAAGACCTTTTTAATTAGCTTGAATGGAGTGACGATCCTGAAACTGAAGATGAAGAACCGACTAATCCTGATTTGATTAAAAGGAATGCAAGTCTCAGGAGGAAATCAGGGAAAAAGAATAGTCCTGGTCAATCAGGTAAAAATTTCATTTATAAGTGTAGTGTTGCTCAATTTGTCTCATTTTGAAAGTTTATGAAGATGACGATGACGGTGGAAATATGCCTGAGAAAGTAAATTTTGCAATCGATGTAACTGCTCAACAGCTAAAGTTTATAGCTTGTTTAAAAATCATGATGGAAGAGTTATCGACCCTTGCCACTGGCTTCGAAGTTGATGGAGGACTATTGAGGTCTGACATGATATTGAAAAACTATTAATGAATATAGGTAGCGTTCAAATTCAACGTCTCTTTTTCTAGATACCAACTCTACATTTGGTTGGAGCGTGAAGTTGAGGCTCTGAAGCAACTCTGCAATTATGGTCAAGGTTCTTCACAACCAAGTGACAAGAATGTAAGTATTAGTTTTCAAGACAAGTCAATCAAAATAGCCTTTTTTTTGATAAAAATATTCTTGACTGTTGATCTAGGCTAGACCAACAGAAGGACTTCCTCAATATGTTCAAGAAATCAGTCAGATAAAGGGCAGGGTACCAACTTTGCATGAGGTTATGCTTGCAGAGAGGGCTGAATTTGAGGCAAAAGTTCAGCAAGGCGTGCGACGAAAATCCTGGCTCAAGGGTAAAACATTAAATTAAAGCATCCATTCACTTGCTTGACCCCTTTTGACGTTTTTAAGCAAATCACACGCTGCTGAGAACGTTGCTGAGTTATTGCAGCTTGAGAGGAGCAAATGGAGGTGGGTTGGCGTCAGTAAGAATGGAGCTGATTTTGCTGCTGCAGGTAACAAAAATCAACATGCTTTTTTCTTAGTCAATATTTTGTGACTTAATTCATTTTAGGAGCTTCAGCAAGAAAACACTCAAAAGCAGTTACTGTCCCCTCTGCCATTCCATACAACTTTGCCTCTCCTTTCTGCATGTATTGCTCAACAGAAGACTGTGGTGGCAGACCCCATCAGGCACTTGCAGTCACTCACCCACGACATGCTTGTCACTGTTGTTGATAGGTGATTGAGGCTAATTTGAAGGTTATTAAGTCTACTACTTTGCTTTACAATCTCATTATAATTAGGCATCGCCCTCCACCGTTTCCTGGGATGCTTACCAATTACTCGTCCGTTTTTCTTTTACGGGACATGAGTGTTGCTCTTTCATCTTGCATTTACCAATCGTTGTCAGACTCGGACTCAATAAACATTAAAAAGCTAGCCACCACAAACTCGTAATTTACAAGACTTACTGCTGTTCGAATTATCTTATGAAACCATTTTTATCCTACTATTTTAAGGGCTGTTCTAGAGGCTCTATCGCGCCTCTCTGTGGTTTATCAAGATTCATCCCTCATTTCCAGTACAGCCCGAAAAATGTCTGCTGACAATTCAGGAATTCCTGGTAAAAGATAAATCTTTAAACTAGAAAGCAGAAAGGTGATAATTTTTGATACTTGTTTTAGATGTTGTAACTACCGAACCTAGCAAATGGCCCGGAGTTGCATCTCTGAGGGCACTTTTAGATAGAGAAAAAGATGAGGAGGCACCAAATTTGAGCGTGTTGCTGTGTGAGGCTTTTGTTGCCATCTACATCGGTTTGTTAAGCTATGCATTGGTGAGAATGATTATTATAAAAATGAATTATACCCTTTTTCATAAATTATTGTTCATTTCAGGCAACTTGTGATGCCCATATTTTATACAGACTTGTAGGTCAAAAACTGACACCACAAGCATGGGCAAGCATATTTGGTGGAGGTACAAAGCCTTTTTAGGACAAATTAACTTATAAAATATCTTACCAAAAAAAATTTTAAGGTACCAAAAAAGTTCTACCTGTTACCACAAACTGTCAAATCCCAGGTTCATCTACATCCTCTAATGTAAGTCTCAAATGCTTTTTCCAAATTTAATTTAAAGATATTAAGATAAATACTTTTTCAGAATCACTCAGACTTAGGAAGTTCCCAAGAGGGTGTTGAGGGAGTTGGGAGTGATCCTCAAAGTATTCTGAATACTGTTACAAGTATTACTAAGCAACGTGTGAAACTCAACTTCAAAGTTCTTGGGGTGCAGCTCGGTCAACAAGGCCAAGATGTTACCTCCCCATCTTCTCAGGCTGAGAGACAAACGTACAGGGAACAGTTCACTCCTCCTGAGATGTCTATTGTCAGTAGGTTAATGAACAAGGTAAAACAAAGCTCAATTTAGGTTGGGGAAAATCGATAGTTAATTTTTTTTCATCCAACAGCCCATCCTGGATGGATCTAACTCTGAAATCGATTACGATTCGGGTGGAGAAAGTGACGGAGCAGATGCACACCATTCAGATGATGACGAAGACGATGATCCATTTTCAAACGCTCCTGCAAAGAAAGAAAATGTTGAGCACTCGAACCCGAATTCTTATTCTTGGTATTGGATTTTTAACCCCTAGAAATCTCTTTTGTTTTCAGAAAGATTTGTTTTTCATTTCAGGTGTTTAATTCGATTTGCTTGTATCAAATTGGCTCAAGAAAATCTTGAGAAGTTTCTCACCATTGCAGGAATAGAATTGGCTGGTAAACTTTAGTTTTTTCA
>Ga0194133_10007645_pt1 | contig 12860 bp, 5 predicted proteins | sample TA2KigOf40mmetaG_FD_155448 | JGI IMG/M metagenome (GOLD analysis project Ga0194133, IMG submission 155448) | Freshwater microbial communities from Lake Tanganyika, Tanzania - TA2015055 Kigoma Offshore 40m | ecosystem: Environmental > Aquatic > Freshwater > Lake | place: Tanzania: Lake Tanganyika...
GCGACTACATGGTTTTTGACTTGAATGCTAAATGGATCATTTGGTCACTTTTGGTCAAGATAATTCTCCTTGTGATGATTGTTGGACTTTCTTACGGCAACATTATTGATCAAGGATTCACTTTCGATGATGTCTTGGGACGTGCCACTAACAATGAGTCATTTTCCAGGACTGACTTTTTTGGAATTGCTGCACATTTCATGTTCATACAAGTAATAATAATAATCTTAGACAGTATAGAGTCAGGCAATGTTGATGCGCAACCAACACCTATATAAGAGTCCCACCTCTGAAGTTTTATGGTCACTGTAGATTACTATTACCGTGACCGAGAGTGCCTTGTTGATTTTTTTTGCAATCTGGGGTTGAAAAATTGCTGGCATGGGTGGCTGGGGATTGAACTAACAACCTTAGATCTTAATACTCAGTCAGGTGCCAATGACCTCTCAGCCACGTCTGTTTGCATTTGATATCAACCTGTTGTGCAAAGTGTTAGGCTATAACAAAGGGAGTCAAAATGGCAAAGTGGTGAAACCTAAGACCGTAACCCTGCTAACCAGGGCTTAACTCCTGCCCGGGTCAATCTGAACATCAACAGTGGAAAATATAGAAATACCACAATAGCATACTTCTGACTTTAACTAATAAGGGGGCAACCCAGCTCTAACCCAGGTATTTCTTTATTCGACCCAGAAGAGATTTTTTGACCTAGCCAGATAAAAAATTGAAAAAATTAGTTTTTTTGAGGAAAATTTTCCAAACCCAGTCCGAGCCGAGAAACCAAAATATTACTTGACCCCGACTGCTCAAAGAATTTATAAGGTTTCAGCCTATGTGATGTTTTTCAACAACCTTGGACTCTGTGAAGGCCTTACCCACTTATGCAAACTACTAAAACTTGACAACATGGTCGGTGTGAATCAAGATGAAGTTGAACAACTTGCTGCACCATCTGCAAAGGAGCAACTTATCTACCGTTATGGAATTGATGCAATGTGTCTTTTAGCTTCAGCATTTCTGGTTGTTTTCTTTGGAATACTTAAGAAACTTAAATGTCATGTTTTTTTAATAAAGGATATGTATTTTTGTCTAGATCACAGGAATACACAGTATCATCCGGAATCCAGTTTTGACTGGATTTGATTACTCACTTATCTTCATTACAGTTTTATCTCTCTTTCTGGACAATCAGGTAAACAAAACCATTGTCATCCTCTTCTATCTAAACATAATAAGGCAGTATAAGGATACACATGTAGAGGGAGGTTCCATTCATTCATTCATCTGATTTATTGATTCATCCGTTAAATGCAAAATACATAAACTTCATAAGAGTCCAGGTGTGGGGGTTGATAATCAAATTGAACAGAGCATAAAAAGTACTGTAAAACTGTAAAATATAAAACTTCTAAAATAATAATAACTAGAGATGGGCCCTGACCCAACCCAGCCCGGGCATACTTTTGACCAGCAGTAAATGAGACGGCAACCTGTTTTTGACCTGGGTACTTTTTGACCCGACCCATGGAGATTTTTTTGGACCCTAAATTTTTCAATGATACTATGAGATCTCGTCGAATCTGAACTCGTCAAACTATGAACTCATCAAACTACAACTCAGTTTGTTGAACGAACGAACTCGTCAAATTACAAACTCGTCAAGCTACAACTCGTCGAACTACAACTTGTCAAATCACGAAACCATCAAATTCTAACCTTACCTTAACCCTGCAGGGCTCTGGGGTCATATCCCCCAACCCCAGAGTTAGGTTAGGTTCGATGAGTTTGCTCGTTCAAAGAGTTCGTAATTCAAAAAGTTCAGATTCGATGAGTTCTCGTATTCCCGAAATTTTCCAAACCCACACCCAAACCAAAGATGGCTGACCCATTCCGTATTTAATGCACATAAACCCGCCTCTACCTCAAATAAACAGTTATTAATGCATTGGATCTATTTCTTGACGTTCAATTCTCCTCAGCTAGATTTACCTCTCTATGTATGATCTCTCTGGCAAAATGGCACCCAGACTGTCTTGTGTATTGAATTGGAAGTAGCATTGTATGTTTTGTTGGCATTTTGTTTGAAAGGGTAGAATTGAAGCCTGCACTTTTCATGCTTTTGTACCCAATTATTTGTTCTACCTACATGTGTGCACCAGTAGCACTTAAGAGCTCCTGGACCATATTGTAGATAGCTTATACCACATACCCAAGGAAGGTTTTAAGCTCAATGGCCTCATTTTATTCTAGTTAGTCCTAAGATCCAGCCATCTAGACATGCTTGTAGAGAGTGTTTTTATGTGAGCAAACTCACTCCCTGAGAATTAATCAGGCTGACTGCAACTCTGAGTTTCTATCTCACTCGATATAATGAAGAGGCAAATACATAATATAAGAATATTTTATTTATTTAATACAAAGACGGTACAATGAAAATCAACAGGTGAACAAACAGTAGAGGACTGAAAGCCATTCAGACAGGGAACACATAGTATAGGTGTTGTTTTGTTTGGGCAATGTCTGATGTAAAACTCCATAACCGGTTAGAAAAGGAGTGTGCTTTTATACTTTCATATTTTGATTGTGCCGTCTACATGCATTTACAACACTGAAATGCATTTCCGTCACACTTCAATTTATATAATTAGCGCATGTATTTTTTTATGTAGAGTCATATGTTTTCTGAACTTGTTTTTCTCCGATTCAAAAAGTTCTTGACCAAAGATCAAAGGTCCTGATCACCCACATTGACTCATACCATCGGCTTGGGGATCGAAGATGCTGTGTTGGAAGAGCTGATAACCTCCATGCAATGTTTGTTGCCATCAACCATGTGATTGATCAAAAACATCTCTTTATATGGCAAGTTAATCCGAAGTTGAAAAAGACTTATGGTATTTCAGATATTTTCAAAGGATCTCCTTATGGCTGTTTTCATTCTCAACATCAACATCATCTTCGGATTCTACTTGCTAATTACATTTGCCACTTTCATCACATGCGATCAGGAATTCTTGTTTCTCATATCTTACTCCCTCTATGCATTTGTTCCTTGTCTAAGGTACAGTATTTTGTAGACATCACTTTCGACATATAGTATCGTGCAGTTTAGACTCGTCCAATGTTAACGTACAATCCACACCACCATAAGAGTCCCGTTATAAGTGCAATTGTGCCCATGGTCACTGCTGATTATTATTGTCCTGACTGAAAGTGCCTTGCTAATTTTTTTTGCAAGCCAAGGTTGAGAAATTGCTCGCAGTTTTGGGGATTTAACCCAATACTCTGCGCACACTCTAAATTTATCATCTGTCTGGTTAAAACCAACCAGCTTAAAGGTATGGGAGTGTTTAGCAGACTATCTAGATGTAACTTTAACAACAGCAAATGTTGGTTCCGAATGGTCACGACGACTGATTGTGAGTTTAGCTGAGGATTGGGTCCCTGATTCTTATATTAACAAGGCAACCCCTGTCCCAGGGTTGCCAAAAACATACCAAACAAATGAACGAAATATACCCCAATTATAAAAAAGTGTCTTAAATGCCTTGGTGGTGCAAGATATCCTGACTCAGACCATTTTACACTCAAATAGTTTTCTTTTATTAGACTTTATGTCATTTCCCAATCATCAGAGCGGATTAGACGCAAAATGCACCACATTTTGAAACTTTTTCATGATGTTGAGGCTGAAATGCCTGCTGAAGCTCCACTTCTAGTTCAGGTTTTGAAAATTTTAATAGAATGTATTTATAAAAGATAAGAAAAATGTGTTTTTTTGATGCCATTATCTTTTATCTAATGCAAGTTCGCAAATAATAGTTCGCCCATTCAAGTTCGCCACCTACGAATTACGAACCTAACCTAACCTAACCTACCCTACCTTACCTTACCTTACCTTACCTTACCTTACCTTACCTTTCCTTTCCTTCCCTTCCCTTCCCTTCCCTTACCTTACCTTACCTTACCTTACCTTACCTTACCCTACCCTACCCTAACCTAACCTAATTTAACCTAACCTTACTTAAGCTGACCCAACCAACCCCGCCACCTCAACTACGAACTCGTTCTACAAACGAGTTTGTAGTTCAACGTGTTCGTAGTTGGCGAACTTGCATGGTTAGCGAACTTGATTAGGCAAACTGCATTGGGCGAACTGGTATTGCCGAACTTGCATTGGTCGAAAGATCATAGCACCCATATTTTTGTGTGTAGAAAAAGGTTCGCAGGACTCGCATCCGATTTGAAGGATTTGATGGATTTTCTGCTGGTGGATTTTTTCACTTAAAACGTAGCCTAATGACATCCATAATGGGAACTTTAATTACTTACTTGATTGTTCTGTTGCAATTTAAGCAAGGGGATATACAACAAAAGGAAAATATCATGTCTGTTCTTGTTCATAATCATACAAATTCTTCTGGCCAGCACTGAAGATTATTTGATATTTCATTAGTTCTTACTTTTAAAGTAATTGAATTTCTTTTGATGTATATTTCAAATGTTTACTTTTATCATTATTGTGTGTTTTTGATCAAGATTTTTTTTCAACTCGAGCGTCTAGCAGAATTAATCATTAAAAATGCTTTTTGACCTTTTTTTGTGGTTTACCCGGGCGACAGTCAAACCCGGGTTGCTGGGATAGAATTATAGATTCAAACCACTTGACCACCCTGACTCCATTTTGTTTCTAACATCTTTGATATTCAAAAGATATTAAGAAATTGGCTGACACCAATTGACCACCATGGCTGGACCGATTGATCTCACACAATCATAGCTTTTCATTTCTCTTGTGCTATGAAAATTCCTCGTATCGCCGTTTTACCGAAAATTCATTCCATCGAATCTCTGTTTTTACCAAAAACTCATTCCGTCGAATTAACAATTCGTCAAATTAACCTAACCTATAACCTAAGCTAACCTAACCCTGCGGGGCTAACCTAACTGGGGTCAGGGGGTATGCAAGCTGACCCTGACCCCGACCTTAGAGCTCTGTGCAGTTAGAGTACTGGCTCTAAGGGCTGACCCTGACCCCAGTTAGGTTACCCCCGCAGGGTTAGGTTAGTTCAGGTTAGGTTAGGATAGGATAGGTTAGAACCTGAATTTCGGTAAAATCGGAGATTCAATGAACTGGAAATTCGATGAATAGTGAATTCGACGAATCGTGATTCGACGGATTTTCATAGCACCTCTTCATTGGGTCCAGATACCCAGTGTAAGGCAAGCAGCACCTGCCAATATGATTTTATGCAATCATGTATATAAAAAGTGTTTTCTTGGAGGAATAAACCAGTTTAATCATCCACTCATTTGGGTCGGGTCAATTTTTTGTTGCTCGGGTTGGGTGGGGTTGTGACAGCCATCTATGGTTTAGGTTTGGAAAATTTCCCCTAAAAATGTCAATTTTTTCTCTTCGGGTCAAAAAGTACCTGTGTCAAAGCCAGATCGGCCTCTTTTTTCTGTGGGTCAAACGTATGCTCGAGTTGGGTCAGGGCCCAACTCTACTTAGAACCCCCTTTGAGTATTTCAAACATGAATCTTAACTATTTCATGGAAAAGTAGGGTTTTCTTTGCTCAGTGTATTAAATATATCAGCATTAAGACCACAGATTAGAAATTTTTAAATAACTAGAATAATATGTACAAAGATTTAGAATATTTCTCAAAATCAACATCTGCATGACTGTTTTTTCTTTTTGTCTCCTGTTTTTGGTATTATACTATCCTGCTCTTCACTTGAGTTGGATGATACTTTCTGACCTAGATTTTCCACAACCTACATGCAGGATATTAACTTTTATTAAGAATACAACTTATTTAGAACAGAAAGAAAATCTTTACCACTCTTAAGAGCATAAGAACTGCTTCATTGATGTTTATATCTTCTTTGGCTGAGGTTTGAAGCCAGCCTGTAAAAAGTTAGCTTTTATTGGGCTAAATAATCTTACAAACTAAAACTTAATACTACAGGCTTATAATAACTGACAATAATCTTATGTCTAATAATAGTGAAAAATAACCAGTTGATATCAAAGGGCAAGCGAACTTTCTTATGAACATGTGAGACAGGAGCACAGTGATCAAGTGTGCTTTGGAATCAAACGTGAATAGAAAATTTGCAGGATCACAAAAATAATTTAGCGTTAGTAAAAACATGGTACCGAGATCCTTGTGTGCTATCTGCATTATTTAAAATGACTTTATTAACTTTAATCTTAACAGGGGAAATACACAAAGGTGGTTTTATGATAGATTCAAAGCCCAAAATTTTTCTGTTGGAGGTTACTTTGCTGATTCTATTTGAAAATTGCTGGTGCACAGTACTCTGAAGTTTCTTTCAACCCTGAAGTAATAGCAACCCTTTCAACTTTAACAAAATGATCTCTTTACCTTGAAAGCCAAACTGTTGACAGACTTTGCTCTGTTGCTTGCTTACTGCTTGAGAGTTTTCAACCAAGTCACACTGCAGAGAAAATGGTCAAACACAATCTTATTTATTCCAATTTTACCTCCTTTTGCATACCTTGTTTGCAAGAAGGAAGCATGGTATAGGTGATCCTGTCTGGTCTGACAACTTTTCATCCAATTCATCTTTCCACCTCACCACAGCCTCCAAAGTCTCCCCCCTAAAGTTTTAAAGTTTGTTAGCCAAAAATTATTTTCAGGCACAATGTAAGTTAAATATATATGTATACCTTGTTAAGTCACACACAATAAAAGCACCAACAGCATCTTTGTAAAATGAGCGTGATAGGTGGCTGAAGCGATCTTGGCCTACTGAAAGGATTAGGTATATAGTCATTTTGCAGCTTTAGCCATTTCTGTAGCTTCAAATTTGTGAACCCATTATATCTATGTAAAATTTACTAGTAAAAAAAAATATATATACGCTCTCACTGTTATGTGATACAACACTCAATAACATGCATCGCACATGTTCTTTTCATGATGTAATCACATATATTTTGTATGATTTCTCTAAATCGGCTCATGGACAAAAACATATGAAATAGATCGGTTAATATCAATAAGCAGTTCAGGCTCTCTAAGTCTTTTATCTTGAAAGGAATGTTGTCTTCCATCACAGATTTCTTTTAGAATCATTTTAAAATTTATGATAATGATTTCATACCATATGTAAATATGCAAAAATATTTCTTTTTTATTATATTTGTCAAGACTGACAAGAATTGCTCTTACTTTCTCCCCTTAATATGAATTATAGCCAAACAACCTAAAGAGTTTTGAAATGTACCTGCAATATCCCAAAATTGTAACTGAAGAGTAAGGTTATTGTCCCAATAAACAGTTTTTGTCAAGAAGTCAGCCCCAATAGTTGCCCTAAAAACAATCAGTGCTTAAAATCAAAACTGCTTTGAATGTCAATCAAAAGACTTTAACCTTAAAATATCCTGGCCAGAAAATGTTCGTATTTCATGGAATATTTTAAGTAGTGGTAAATTGTGGGATTTATTGGGACATTTTGATGAAAAGGACTCAGGTTTTTTTAGAAAAAAGAAACAAAATTTGGTTTTGTCGTATGACAAATGTGTGTAATAAAGCCGTGCATACAATAACCGTGTAATTTTTGGCCTAATCGTGTGACATTTTTCCGGTCGGGATATGTTGACAAGTTGTACCTGCAGGGTTAGGTTGGGTTGGGTTATTGGTTAGATTATGTTGGGTTGGGTTGGGTTAGGCTTGGTTAGGTTGGGTTAGTTAGGTTAAGTAAGGTTAGGTTAGGTTAGGTTAGGTTAGGTTTGGTTTGGTTAGGTTAGGTTAGGTTAGGCTAGGATAGGCTAAGCTAGGCTTGGTTAGGTTAGGTTAGGTTAGGTTGGGTTGGGTTAGGTTAGGTTGGGTTGGGTTAGGTTGGGGGTTTGGTTTAGGTTAGGTTGGGTTGGGATAGGTTAAAGTCAATTCTTTTTTATTACATTTATCAATTTTTACCAATATTTTGATTTGTTACATTTACCAATTATTTTTATAATGATTTAATATTTCTTTGCTTTTTCTGTAAATTGAATTTCAAAAACTCTATTTTATGTTTATAAATATGTTTATTCATTCAAACCTTTCAATATTTTGTTTTTTGATCATAAGTAAGCGATTAATTCTAAGACATGATAATTGCCTTTGCTGATTGAGGTTATTAGTTCACAATTATCCTTTAGAAATAGTCTTTTTATCCTCACTTGACTTTGGATTTTGATCAATTAATTACCTGTAAGCATGTGAAAAAGTCTGCTTAACATATCTTCTAATGATGGAAGTTTTTCCAGTAGAACTTCCCCCAATGACTAGAATCTTGCAAATATGCTCTTTGTGGTTGGCAGCCTGCAAGTGAAGAAAATTGCTTATTAATCTACAGGAACATAATGTGGGACCACTTTTGAAATTGTGACCCCCTTTTGTCTTCAGAGTCTTGTTTGTTGCATTTGGGGATGGGCCATTTTCAATACTGAAAGAGTCACTTAGATGCTCACTGTTACCTTGGGTGCAATAACAACATCCCTTCTCTGAGGTACGATGGGAGTAGCTCTAAGGATTGTTCGTCTCTTTGGCCTGACCAGTTTCCCTTCTGCAGAAGATGAAGAGGAGGAGGAGGAAAAGTTTCTTTGGTCAGCAACCTCATCCAACTCGACCTCCATGTTTGAGGATGAAATTGACTTGTCCTCAAAATCAATTTGAACATCACAAGCAACCTTTTCGAAGTCCTGTGGCTTTTTCTCAATGGATTCCTCCCCCCAGGATTCATTTTCAACCACAGTGGATATGGAGAATGAATCATCATCCATCAAATTGACTGAATTCTCCACATCAGACTCTATAAAATCGTCCTTACTGCTGGCTTCAACAAAGGAAACATGCTTTTCAGGCTCCTCACATTCAATCTGGATACCTTGAAGCTCTTCTTCTATACTTTCTGCCTGTTTGACCTCATCCTCTGCTTGTTCTGTCAACTCCTCCATACTTTCTGACCTGATGGTCTGCATCAAAATGTTTTCTTCTGAAAAAGACTTTCCAACTGGAATATGATTTTGACTCTTCTGCTTGCTGCACAGTCTGAAACTGAATCCAGTTTCAGTGGAGGTTATGTCAATGCTACTACTAGCTAAGGTTCTTGAAGAGGCAGTAACATTAATGTTTTCTCCATCAATGAAAAGAGACAAAACTTGATCATCATCCAAATCGTCAGTGGATATGGAAAACTTCATTTCTTTTTTCAGGTTGGATTCTGATAAACTTCTGGACAAAACTGTCTCCTCTTTATTATATTTTACTAGAGAAGTTTCTGGAATGGGGGTTGAATTATCTTGAATTTCCTCATTAAACTTTGTCTCATCAAAGTCATTCTCATTTGGTTGGAGGAGTTCATCCAGTCGACGTTTTCCAGCATTTAATATTTCCTCAACTTCTTCAGGGTCTAAAACTTCTCTTTGAGTCCTTTCTCTGTTTTCAATGGCCATGACTAACTCTTTAACCCTTGAGACTACAGGTTGCTCAATTGAATCTTTCTGGTCAATCAAAACTTCTTGCACTCCATCAACATCAGGCTCAGGATTGGATGGTAATTTATTGAGATAGTCTGACAAAGCCTTGAGAGTGAAGTTTTTCTCAGATTGGTCTTTCTCCAACAATGCCATAATGTTTTCAACTTTTTCACTTAAATCTGCCAAAGCTTGGGTGTATGGATCCTGCCTCTGTTGGTCCTTCTCTACTTCATCTCTTACCAAAACAATGTCAACTGGACTGGCACTTACCGGGTCGAGTATGTTTTCAAAGTCCGGACAGGAGGATCTGTTCTTCTCTTTGTTGTTGGTCTTTAGATGGTAGGAAAGTATGTGCTCTGAACTTTCATGGGTAATAGCATTGTCCGGATTGATTTTGCTCATGCTTGAGTGACGACGGATCATACCATCACATTCTATTTGCTGAAATAGTTCATCAACTTGATGGGTTTCATGGCTTTGAGGGCCAGATTGAGATACCTCATCACTGAAAACATTTATAAATTTAAAGGATATCAGTACTTTTAAGGTAGTACACGCTTAAATAACCCATTTTCACGTCACGATATTTTTTCGCTTTTAAAATCTCAAAGTCTTTTCAAACAAGCTGCCATTGTTTGTCTTTCCTTCCCCAAAAAGTAAGTCATTCCAAATAGGCTGCCGTGTTTTCATTCACGCATTTACTTTTGCCGCCATTTTAAGTCGACCCTCTCCACGAGATCCGACTAATTTCACTTGATCTGTTTTTCTTATCAAGATAGTTTCTTGATCCTACCCTTTATCTACCAAGAGTATATAAAGTCCCATGTTGTTATCAATAAATTTACAGTTCAGTAATGATTCTTTTCTTGATTGAGAAGATCATCTCTGAGATTTCTGCCAATCACACTCGTCCCACACCTTTATAGACCAAGACAGCATTTCTGCAAAAGGTAAACTTGCTCCTCCAATCAGCTAGTGCCAACTTTCTGATCATTGGTCACAACTCTGATCCGAGTCCTGCTTATCTAAAGAGCTGCCGTTCTATCAATAAACATTTCAGTGTTGATTCTTTTCTTGACTGAGAAGGTCATCACTGTTTTCCAACACGTTCTCTGCTCTGTCAATCAATCTCTCAAGACCACAAAACCTCACTTGCTCATATTCTCACTTATTTTTGACACAATTAAGTTTAGAAAGGATAATTGCTATTTAGAATAAGGAAGTTTTGATTCTCATTTTTTAAGCCACCCTCAGTCTAGGTCCTTCTACAGAGATTTTTATCTAAGTAATAAAAATTTACCCTCCATTTTTGACATCAGAAGTGACAAATGGATTCTTCCTGCCAAATCTTTTACTGTGGCCCACTTCCTTTCCAGTGAACTTGCTTGTGACCTCCAACAGGTTTTGTATGATTTCAGCCTCTGAAGTTAAATAAGAAGCTTGCCCATCTTGAGGCTTTGCAAGAAAATCTCTCATCTTCTGGTTGCAGAACTCACAGTGAAGGGAACATTTGATTTCACAAGACTCCTCTGGCTTGTTGGTTGTGGTTTCAACAGCCTTGGATGATTCATCTGAAAATGTCATTGCCCATTAAGTTTGAAATCTAAACATAAAGATCTCCTTTTATTTTTTGATTACCTTCAGTTTTTTCAGGTTTGCCACTATCCAACACAATTGTTTCATCAATAACAGGTGAAGTTTGCTTATCCTGGGGCACTTCAAGATTCAAAGTATCCTCAAATTCCTCTTTAGGTGAATCCACTTTGAGCTCTATGGAATTTATTTTTTCAGCATTTTCATTCTCCTCAATCTGAACTTTTTTATCATCAGGGCCTGAGAGAGGATTTTCTTCAATTTTGATTACAATTTCATCCTGATTGGTAACTGTCAAGGCAGGTTCTTCTTCTTCTTCTATTTCTATTTCAATCTGATCCTCATTCATGGTTGATATTTCTGTTTTGTCAACTTCATTAATCACTTCGTCTGTCCTTGGATCCACAAGAACCTCATTCTCAATTGTATCTTTTACAAAAATAGCCTCATCTTTGGAAGACAAATCTTCCTTTGATGCATCAGGGTCATCCTCTGAAACTATTTGAATAATTTCTGGTAATATTTCCAAATTTTCGAGATCATCTGCAGGCTCATCATCAAAACTTTCCTCATCAAAAGACATAGATTCCTGTAGATCTTCCCTTTCAGACATTTCATCAAAAGACTCACTTATTTCATTTTCAAGCTCTTCTTCTGTTTCATCATTTTGACCAGATTCTTCCTCAGAAGGTTCCAGTTCCTCTTTTCCTGATGAATCATCCAGCTTTGCCTCATCCTGATTTTCAGAATCTTGAACTTTGAGTTCATTTGCAACCTCAGGATCAGGGATAACAATTACATCAGATAATGACCTTTCCAAATCTTCCTCTTCCTCATCTATTTCTTCTTCTTCCTCCTCCTCTTCTTCTTCCTCTTCCTCTTCTTCCACTTCCACTTCTTCCTCCTCTTCTTCTTCCTCTCCCTCTTCATCTTCCACTTCCTCCTCCTCTTCTTCTTTGTCAGAATCTTTAGCTTCAATCCTAGTTTTAGCATCTCTGAGTTCACCATCACAAACTGCTTCATTCTCCTCTTCTGAGCTTTCTATTTCACCCTCTGAGGTCTCTTTTAATTTGCCTTCAACCTCAACCCTTACCTCATCCCCAATTTCCTCAATTTTACTCTCACAATCATCAGAGATTTTTTCTTTCTCCACTTGATTTCCCAAGTCTTCTTCTTCAACATCCTCAGAAATTTCTGAATCTATTTCAACTTCAACATCATCTCTAGGGACAACCTCATCATGGATATCTTCAACCATCTTACATTCATCTGGACATTCTTGTAAAATTTCATCTGACAAGGAACTTCTTGTATCTTCTTCCTCTTCCCCTTTGATTTCAGGTTCCATAATCTGGCAATCTTCAATTTCATCTAGTTTTACCTTTTCTGAAACCTCATATGTTTCTTGTTTAAGATCATCGGTTTCAATAGGTTGTGTGACAACAACTTTTTCAATTTCTTTGCTCACTGCATCATCAAGGACCTTTTCCCCAGGTTCAGGCTCATCACAGCTCAAATTTGACTCTTCCCTCTCCTTCACCAAGATTTCTGATTTAGGAGTCTCAAGCTCATCTTTCTCATCCACTGAAGATGCATCATCAGTGAAAGAAGAATCAGAGGATGATTCTGAATCTGGTAACACAGTTTCTACAAGTGGCAGACATTTGGAATCCTGCATCACAGAATCAGGTTCCAAAACCAGAGTGCTTTCCACCTTTTCTTCTAATTCTGCATTGGATGCATTCTTTTTTGGATTTAAATCTTGTCTTATAT
>Ga0194133_10007646_pt1 | contig 12857 bp, 12 predicted proteins | sample TA2KigOf40mmetaG_FD_155448 | JGI IMG/M metagenome (GOLD analysis project Ga0194133, IMG submission 155448) | Freshwater microbial communities from Lake Tanganyika, Tanzania - TA2015055 Kigoma Offshore 40m | ecosystem: Environmental > Aquatic > Freshwater > Lake | place: Tanzania: Lake...
TTATGCGGCGCTCTTGGAGGCGGGCAAGGCCGTGGGCGCAGGCCCCGTCGGCAGCCGCGCCTTGATGAGCCTGCGGGTGGAAAAGGGCTATGGCAGCTGGGGGCGCGACTATTCGCCGGAATACTGGCCGCAGGAAACTGGGCTGGCGGCCCTCATCAAGATGGACAAGGATTTCCTCAACAAATCCGCCTATGCCGCCCTGATGGACACCCCCCCGCGGGAGGTTCTGCGAACACTGGTGATTGAGGCCACCACGGCGGATGCAACGGGCAATGAGCCGATCTTTGACCTTGCAGGCAAACCTGCGGGCAAGGTGTCATCCGGGACCTATGGCTATCATGTCGGCCAGTCGCTGGCGCTTGCCTATCTGCGCCCCGACATCGCGGCGGGGACAGAGCTGGACGTTATGGTTCTTGGCCGTCCGCATCGGGCGAGGGTGCTGGAAGGGGCGGCCTTTGATCCAGAGGGCAAGCGGCTGCGGGCATAAGTTCTAATCTGACCCTCACTCCCTCCCCAAAAGGGGGAGGGGAGGAGATTGGCAAGGTCAGGCGTCACACTGCCGCCGTGGCGAGGTCGAGCAGAGATTGCGCTGACCCTCCCGGTGCCAACCCTTCTGCCGCCGCGCACAAGGCTTTGGCGCGTGGGGCGCCCAGAACCGGGTCGGCGCAAGCGTGGAACTTCTGGCGCATCTCGTTGCGCGACACCATCGCTTCAGGGTCGCCACGCGCTTCGGTTGGGGGGGATTCCAGACGCGCGCCATCTTGCAATACGACGACTGCATGGGCAAAGCGCCGGGCCGGGAACGCTGCGTTATAGGTAGCGGATTCGGTGACCAGCATCCCTTCAGCCAGCCGGCGGATTTCGGGGTCGGTGAAGGCGGCCTCGGTTATATCGGCTGCACCGATGCTGCCGCGCACAGCCGCGACCGCGGCGGGGAAGGCGGTCGAATACTGCGCCTCTTCGGTGGTCGCAGGCGTCCGGGTGGCAAGGCGCAGGGATTCATGGAAGGTGACGATCTCGATCTGTGCAACATCGGTGGACCGCAATCTGTGGCCCTGCATCAGCGATAGAACCGCTTGAACCGGTGGCTGCGCCCAGCGGCAAACTGGGAAGGGTTTATAATACTGCTCCATCACCCGCCAGTTTTGCCCCAGATCGCCCCAAAGGTCGGCGACATCGTCGCCCTCCGCCGTGATCGCGGGCGCCCCGGTGAAGCCGGACCGGGCGAGATAGGCCGCTGACACCCCCGCCATGCCACCCCAGCCCGAGCCATCTTTGACCATGGTCGGCGCATCGATGCAGCGCATCATCTGGCTGCGGGGGCCGTGATACTCGGCAATCCCAAGTGCGTGGCGAGTTTGCTCTGCCCCCAGCCCCAGATAACGCGCCCCAATCGCCGCACAGGACAGCGCCGTCCAAGCCCCCGTGGTGTGATAATCGCAAGCCGTGCGGTGGAGCGCTATGCCCGCGCGGGTGCCAATCTCGTAACCCAATAGCAGCGACACCATGAGGTCACCGCCGTCCAGCCGCCCCGTCGCATCGGCCATCGCCATCGCGGCGGGCAAGGCCGCGCATCCGGCATGGCCCTTAGTCAGGCGGTGGCCGTCATGGGCGTCATAGGCGTCGATCACCATGCCCCCTGCGAGTGCTGCCCCTGCGGGGCTGACCTTGCGACCGTCCATCAGCATCCGGGCGGGCGCGCTTCCGGCACCAAACTGATCGGCCGCATGATCCCGGATAATCTGAGCCAGTCGCGTGCCAATGCCGCCCGCCGTCACGCCCAGCAAGTCCACCAGAAAGTCACGCGTGCGGTCTTGCACTGGGGTGGGTACGTCCTGCCAGCGCAGAGCGTGGATAAAGTCGGTCAGTTGCATGGTGGTCTCCGCTTGCGAGGCATCCTCAGGGTTTAGTCTCTGACAGGCCAAGGGCCGCTTCAAGCTCGTGATGCAGAGGTAGAGGGTCGGTCACCCGCCGCCCGTGGTGCAGCACGATCCGGTCGGCCTGATCACGGGACAGCACCACATTCAGACTGCGGGCAGCGAAGATGACCATATGGGCCGGCAGGCCCACCCCAATGCGGCCAAGGTCGGGGCGGCCGATCAGGTCGGCGGGGGTGCGGGAGGCCATGGCAAGGCTACCGGTCAAGGGCTCATCCGCTTGAAAGACTCGGATCGCTTGTTTCAGCGTATCAAGCATGTCGTGGTCGCCGTAGGCAAACCACGCATCCCGGCAGTTGTCGCCGCCGATGGCCAAGGGCAAACCCGAGGCGCGGATTTCCTTGGCCGCCGTGACACCCCGCCAGCGCGGAGTGCGGCCCGGTTTACGGTCCATCAGATACATCATTGGCGTCGGCATGGAGACGAAGGCCAGATCTGCTTCGCGCGCCAGCGAAAGGGTGCTGTCGATCACTTCGGGGGGCATTAGGGACAGGTTCACGCAATGGCCCAACACCACCCGGCCCTGGAAGCCTGAACGCAGCCGGGCGCGGGCGATTTCGGGGATGGTGAAGGCTGAAAGATCCTCGGTCTGATCGACATGCAGATCAACATCCAGCCCGCGCTCCTTGGCCAGCGCAAATAGCCGGTCCAGCGCATGGGCCAGCGCGTCATAGGTGCCGTTTTCACCCCGCTCAAGCGTGTCGGTCACCCCTCCCAGAATGCCGCCCCTTTCGGCGGCCAGATCGGCCAGCGCGCGGGCATCATCGCCCACCCAAGCCTCCATCGCGCAGATCGTGACGCCCTGCAGGTCAACCTTACCCGCCCATTTGGCGCGCATCCGATCCAGCGCGCTCCAATGGTGCTGCGAATAGGCCAGCGTCTCGCTGTCAACATGGCTGCGCAGCGCGGCAACACCATGCGCATAGGCACAGGCCATACCAAAATTCATCCGCAGGTCCAGATCGTCATCCGTCCAGCGTAGCCAGTCCACGGCGGTCAGAGAAAAGCCGCCGTGGATCGTGCCATCGGGGCGCACGCGCGGAATGGCGTGGCCGCAATCGAGATGGGTGTGCATATCGATGAAGGCAGGCCAAAGGTGGCGGCCCTCAAGGGCAACGCGGGGGGCGGTATCGGGCGCGGTGCCGCCCGGGAAAAGCCCCGCAACCCGGCCCTGGTCAATTAGAATATCCAACAGAAAGGCACCCTCGGCATCTTTGACGGTGCCAACAGGTTGGCTTACAACGAGTTCGGCCGGCACTCGAGCCCCGGAAAGCAGAAGGCGCGAGGCGTCAGGGATTGTTACGATACTTGTTTTAATTTGAAATCCCTCGTCCCGCGCCTTCGGGTTGGTCAGAACCCTGCTTTGATTTTCTCAAATTCGGCAACTTGGCGGTCCCGCAGATCCAAATCGAAAGGCAGCTGCGGAAGCGTCGGTCCGTCAATTGGGCTCAGGCCAGCCTTTTCAAGCGTGGCCGGATCAATCGCTTTCATGCCTTCGGCATTGGCATGTCCATAGCCAACGTTGCCGACCAGAACCGCAGCTGCTTCGGGGCGCATCCAAGCGTTGACATAGTCATAGGCTTTGTCCTCGCTACCTTGGCCATTTTTTAGGTTCACCAGTCCGCAGAACCACGTTGTTACCCCTTCTTTCGGGGTGCGTTGGTATCCAACGGGGAAGTTTTCCTTGTGTAAAAGCGCGACACCATCAGGCCAGGACCAGGCAACCATTACCTCTCCCGACATCATCATCTGCACCATTTCTGTTGATGAGTTCACATAGGACCGCACGCCGGGATGAACCTTACGCAGCCAGTCGCCAGCAGCTTGGAACTGGTCTTCGGTGACACTCGTCCAATCGGTGACGCCGGTCGCAAGATAAGCAAGAGCCCAGACATCATCTGCGGCATTTGGCATGGTGATCTTTCCGGCATACTTTGGGTCTGCAAAAACCTGCAGCGAGGCAATATCTTCGGCTGGGACCTTCTCGGCGTTCTAGGCAACCGCTGTGGCCCCCCAGTCAGCCGGAATGATCCAGACACCTGCCTCATCTTTGATAACTGGTGAGTTGAGAAATTCGGGGATTATATTCTTGAACTCGGGAATGCGGGAAACGTCCCAAGGTTCGATTAGATCGGCGGCGCGGTATTTCGGCACCATTTGGGCGCAAGGGTGAGAGACATCGGCCCCAAAACCACTAGTGGCTTTCTGGAAGGTCTCATCATCGGATGTAACAAAGGCATAGGTCGGCCGGTCCCCCCACTTTTCTTTATAAGGAGCGAACATACCCTCAACATCGAAACCAGGCCAATCTGTCACCAGAAGTTCTGGATCGTCAGCAAAGGCGCCAGTTGGCCAGCAAAAAACGAACAACACAGACAATCTAAAGCGGCAAGCTTTCATCGCATTACTCCTTTGGATGGTTTTGTCGATAAAGTTTATTGACTGGGGCTGTTGTTCAAACCGCCCCAGTCGTGATTGATCTCAGGATCCGATTAGGCCTCGAGCCATACGCCAGCCAGATCCATCTCGAAGGTCTGATGGACGCGGTAGCCCTTCAGCTTGGGGTTGGCGTGCGAATAGACGCTTTGCCAGAACGGCTGGATCAGCACACCATCGCCTTGCAGCATCGCCTCCAGCTCGGCCATGATCACCCGGCGTGCCTCAACATCGGCAAGGCCCAGCGCCTGCGCCAGCTTGGCGTCAAAGTCGGGGTTGGCATAGGCGCTCTCGTTCCATGCCTCGCCCGAGCGGTAGGCCAGTGCCAGAACCTGCACGCCCAGGGGGCGCATGTTCCAGTTGGTCATCGAGAAGGGATACTTCGTCCAGTCATTCCAGAAGGTTGCCCCCGGAATAACCGTGCGTTTGATGTTAATCCCCGCATCGCGGATCTGGGCGGCAATCGCATCGCACGAGGCCTGATGATGGTCCTGATCGATGGAGATCAGGTCAAACTCGAAATCGGCCTTACCCGCTTCTGCCAGCAAGGCCACGGCCTTCGCTGGGTCACGGACCTGCTTGGGAAGTTCGGCATATTCGGGGTGGATCGGGCTGACGTGGTGGTTTTCGGCCACGGTGCCAAGACCGGAAATCCCCAGTTCCAGCACCACCGCATTATCGACCGCCGCCTGCAAGGCCTGGCGCACGCGCTTGTCGGTGTAGGGCTCTTGCCCGACGTTCATCCGGGCGACCATGGTGTTTGCGGTGGCGATGGTATAGCGGGTTGCGCCGATGGCATCGAGCTGGTCAAGGAAGTTCTCGCTCGAAGCCTGGTTCAGGTCCACCTCGTCCGCGGCCCAAGCATTTACCTCGATCGCCGGGTCGTTGCCAAGGTCGGTGAACTCGATAGCATCCAAAAGGGCCTCGCCCCCCCACCACGCGCCATTGGTACGGCGCACGACGCGGGCCTTTGATCCGACGGCATGCGATTCCAGCTCGAACGGACCGGTGCCAATAGGGTTGGCAGCCAGATTGGAGCCGGTTTCTTCATAGCTGCGGTGCACGATCAGTGCCGGATAGTCGGCCATGTTCGGGATGATGGCGATATCGGGGGCCGAGAGGTTCAGCTGCACCGTCATGTCATCAACCTTGACGATGGCACCGTCACGGGCTTTCCCGGTGGCCTCATCGGCCAGAGTGGAAAAGCGTGAAGACATCGAGTTGCCTTCAACCGATTTGTCGCACCACCGGGTGATGTTGAAGATGATGTCGTCAGCATTGAAGGCATCGCCATTGGTCCATGTTGCCCCTTTGCGGGCATGCAGGGTGTATTGCGTGGCGTCGGCGTTCACTGCCCAGCTTTCTAAGAGCCGGCCTTCAAAGGTGAAGTCCGAAGTGTACTTCACCAAAGGCTCAAGGAACTGGCGCTCAAGGTTCGCGATTTGGCTCCAGTCGGCGGTGCGGGGATCTTTCAGATCCATCACCTGCATGGCAACCCGCAGGGTGCCGCCCTTGACCGGGGTTTCTTGCGCATGGGCCGGTGTCGGCAGGCCGAGCATGGCGTAGGCTGTGGCCGTCGTCGCGCCAAGGGCGGTGGCCGTGGCGAGGAATTCGCGGCGGCTGATGGGGTCAGCGCCAAGGCTCTTGGCGCTGCGGGACAGGTGGTCGGGCAGCGGATTGCCGTGGCGGTCGTGGTAGGTCATGGCGTTCTCCTTTTTGGGTTTCAGGCTTTATGGAGGGCTTCTATGGCTTCAGGGCTCAGGTCACGAACGCGGCCCCATTCGCGGGTTTTTGGACTGTTCAACAGGCCGAGCGGGTCCATCCGCTTTTTCCACGCCAGATGGCGGTAATCGGCTTTCTTCATGCCGCCATCTTCGATAATGCAGGAATGCGGATCCGAGGCCGGGCAGCCGTGGGCCTCATAAAGGCCCATGATTTCGTAAAGCCGTTCGTCGGTGGTGTATTTGACCAAAGGCAGGTCGAAGGCGACCCGTTGGCCACCCATCAGCGAGAACTCGTGGTGCATGTAGACGTCATCGCCCAGCACGGCCTGCAACTCGCTGATCTTCTCCACGTTCAACGGCGCGGGGCACAGGATTTGCAGATAGGTCACCTTGCGGTCGGTTTTCAGCGCCTGCAGCGTCGTGTGATTGTAGGAAAACTCGAACGCATGGGGCAACTTGCGGGCAAGGCGCTCGGTATCGTCCATTTCAAGGTCAATCTGGCCATGATGGGCGGCGATCAGGGCGCGGAAGGCGCCCATCTGCGCACGCGGAATCAGCGTGACCAGCATTGGATGGCCTTCGCGTACGATCCCCGTCAGCCGATCAAAATAGGTTCCGATACGCGCATCCAGCGTCGAGCACAGCTTGCGACGGATGTCTGAAGCTGCCAGCGCCATCCCAGCCCCATAGCAAGCGGGGTAGCTGCCAAAGGTGGCGATACAGCCGATCCAATCCTCGGTCGGCACTGTGCGCAGGGTCAGTTCGGTGATGACCCCGTTGATGCCCCAAGCGTGGTGGATCATGTTGATCTGATCGCCCGAAAACACCATCTCGCGCGGGGCTTCTTCGGCCGAAAGCGCGCGGATTTCCAACACATTGCCCGCATCGCGCAACATGCCGTGGCTGACCGTGCCAATCCCCGCTGATCCGCCCGAGATGAAGCCGCCTATGGTGGCGATGTCTTGGGTCGAGGGGAAAACTGGTAACTCGCGCCCTTTGGCTTTCAGCGCCTCATTCAGCTTCAGGATGTTGCAGCCCGCCTGAACCCGCACAAAATCTGGTCTGATTTCAAGGATTTCGCCCATCGCAGTGGTGTCGATGATGAGCCCACCCTCCATCGGGACTGACTGGCCATAGTTGCCGGTTCCCCCGCCGCGAAGCGTCACGGGGACGAGATGGCGCGCCGACAGGGAAAGACACTGCATCATCTCGGCGGGGGATTTCGGCCTTGCGACCAGATCGCCGAAGCAGGTCTTCAGACGGCGGTCGAGGATCGGGGAATACCAAAAGAAATCTCGGCTTCGCTTTTTGACAAGCACTGGTTCTGCGATGGTCTCGACGGGGGACAGGGCAGCGGCAAAAGCGGCCCAATCGGTCGTGGTCTTGCCGGAGATGCTTGTCATGTGGGACTTTCGCAGCGGAGCCTATCGCAAAACGGTAGGGCAGGCAGAGAAAGGGTTCACGTGAGCAAAACGGGGACGTGATCTAAAAAATTCGACGTCATGTGCTGGTGGGCTTAGCCGAGTTGAAAGCGCGCGAAATCGGCTACCAGCCTTGCAAGGCCATTTGCGGCATTGTCCAAGAGTGCATCGCCTTTTTCTGCCGTGGCAGCTTTTGCATTGCCGACCGCGCCTTTAGGGTTGAGGTCAGCCATGAGCCAGCCAGGCCGCAGGGCTGCAGCGCCAAGACCAAGGTCAGGGTGCGCCTTGTGCCAGTTTAGGTGCGCCGAGCCGAAATCATCGGCCCACTCAATGCGGACTTTTTCAGGATGGGCGGCCAGCATAGCCGATGTTTCGACATCTCCTGCATGCAGGCCATTGCGCGCCTCAGCTTCACCGACAATCTTTTCGGCCCCCGCCAGATCGTCCCAGGCAACATGGGCAGTGATGAGGCCAAGTTCGGCACGCAGATCACGGCAAGCAAGCTCCAATAGCGCGCGGTTGCCGCCGTGTCCGTTCAAAACCATCAGCCGTAGGATGCCCGCGCGCTGGACTGAAGCCGCGATGTCGCGAAGGAGGCGCAACATTGTATCGGCCGAAAGTGACAGAGTGCCAGGCCACGAATGATGCTCGGTGCTTTTGCCAATTGCCTGAACTGGGAGGGCGAGCACGGTCAGCACCGGGTCGATCAGCGGCAGGGTCCGGGTCAGTACGGCGAGGGTCAAATCTCGGTCAACACTGAGCGCAAGATGGGGCCCGTGCTGTTCAACAGCGCCAATAGGAAGGATCGCCACAGCTTGTGCGCGATCAAGGGCGGCGAGTTCGGTGGATGTCAGGTCAGCCCATTGTCCTATATGGCCCATGTCACCACCTCTCTCAGACCGGGATGCGTGCGATGCGGGCGCGTACTCGGTCGATGTACCGACTGCAGGCAAGTTCCGTCTGGTCGTCGATTGCATGCAGTCCTAGCCAGAAGGTTTTCGTTCGGCGGTTGGTGCAGTATCGCAGGCCTCGCAGGATGATCTTGCGGCCAGGTGCGCCCATCAGGAAAGTCCAGAACCACCAGGGCGAGCCAAAGCTGGTAATCACCCCGATAAGGCCAATATTGGTCAATGCCGGGCGAAGGCGTTGGCCTTCGTCGTGCAGGCTAAAGGCGATGCCGGGCCGCCAGACCCTGTCGATCCAGCCTTTCAGGATCGCGGGCTGCGCATACCACCAGGTCGGATAGATTAGAATTAACCCATCGGCCCACCGCAGCGCATCGACATGAAGGACGAGATCAGCGGGGATTGAGACATTTTCGGTATAGCTACGACGTTCTTCTGTAGACATGACCGGATTGAACCCTTCAGCACACAGGTCAATCACGCGGACCTCATGACCTTGCGCACGGGCGGTTTCCACGGCAACGTCACGAAGCGCGGTGTTGAGGCTTTCAGGGACTGGGTGGGCGTGAACAAAAAGAAGGCGCATCAGGCGGGGCTTTCTGTTTGGGTCAGGCGGCGTAGGGCGTGGAGCGCGACGGTAATGACTATAATCGCCCCACCGATAAGGGTCATCTGACCGGGGTTTTCGCCAATCACCGCCCAGACCAACAGTGGACCAAGAATCACCTCCAACAGGGTGATCATTGAAACTTCGGGTGCTGGCAGATAGCGGGGGCCAAGCATCAAAAGGCCCGCTGCCCCGGGCAGGATGATGGCGCCGGACAGAAAGATCAGAAGCGCCTGAGTGGTGGTGACGAGTTCAAAATCCGCAAAGGGCACCGCAAGCAGGCCACCAAGGATCGATCCCAGCGCCAAATGCGGCAACATGTTGCGACGACCTGTGGTGCGCAATGTGACGTAGTAAGCAGCGATGGTGATGGCATTCATCAGCGCGAAACCGTCGCCAAGGAGCCTACCTTGCCCCAAGCTTCCAGAGGCGAGGACGAGAACCCCCGTGAAAACCAATGCAATGGCAAGGGCGGTCACGCGGTCAATTCGTTCCTTCAATAAGAAGAATGATAGGATGGCTGCCAGAAACGGGGCAATGGCCAGCACCAAAAGTGCGTTAGCCGCTGAAGTGTGCTGCATGGCCGAACACCAGCTTAGGACGCCACCAGCGTTCAACGCGATGATGAGCAAGCCTTTTCGATCAAACCATTCTCCCTTGGCCGGCATCGATCTGGGCGCAAATATCTGATTAAGTAAAAGAAAGATGCTGCCCGAGATAACGCCGCGCCAGAAGGCCAGAGCCAACATATCGCCTCCAATCAGGCGCATGATCAGGGCGTCGGGCACGAAGATCATCACGCCGCAAAGTGTTACCAGAATGCCAAAGGCCTGCGGATTGCGCTGAGCCAGAGATGTCATGTGGCTGTGCCGAACAGCTTTGTTAGAAAGCCATAGAACCAGTCGGCCTGACGCGCATCCGCATCCAACATGAGTGCATCCTGCTCAACCTTCGACTGGGCGCCAGGCTTGCCAAATGCGGCCCACGGGGTGGATTGCCAGCGGCGAAAGCCCTCGATTGTGCATTCGGGATGGAACTGGAAACCATAAGTCCGTGCGCCGTGGCGGAAGGCTTGATTGGGATAGAGCGGGCTGGAGGCCAGATGCACCGCCCCTTCGGGAATGGCAAAGGTGTGGAAATGCGCCTGTGTCATGAGCAGCGTTTCGGGCAGGAACTCGCGTCCCTCGGGTGTCGGCGAAATTGGGTAGTAGCCGAACTCGTGGACGGGCTTATCATAGGGCCCAACCTCGGCCCCAAGGACCCTCGCGATCTGCTGCGCGCCCTGACAGAGGCCCAACAACGGAATGTTCTTCGCCATGCAGGCACGGATCCATGATGCCTCCTGGTACAAGAAGGGGTGCTTGTCTTCTTCGAAGACGTTGAACGGCCCGCCATATACTACTGACCCGGCAACATCCGCGCCCGGAACTGGCAGTTTATCGCCCTTGAAGGGGCGGTAAATGACCGGCTCAAACCCGTTTTGAACAGCGTACGTCACCACGCGATCATCGGGTGGATCATCGCCGTGACGGACAAGTACGATCTTGAGAGACATGTTGTTCTCCTGTCAGTGCACCACAAAGATTACTGCGACCGAAGCCATTTTTGGCAAAAGGAAAACAGGGACGTGATGATGGGTTTTTTTGCCATGCGAGCGCCTAATTTCCGCACATACCAAGGGAACATCTGATCAACGGCTTCTCCGCCCAGTACTAGCGCTTCGACGAGCTGCTCACTGCGTTACACGACGACGCCAGCGTTCAGCGGGGCGTCCTTCCACCTGAAGGCCGCCGCATCCGCCTCACTCTTCCGCCTCGTCAGCTACCGCTACGGCCGCGGTGCCATGTGGATTACCACCAACAAGAGCATCCGCTAGCGGACCGAGCTGCTTGCCGGCGACCAGGTGCTGACCACCGTCCTCCTCGATCCCCTCCTCCACCGCTCGAATGTCCTTAACCTTAAGGATCGCAGCTACAGGCTGCGCGATCTCGAGGAAGCTCTGAGGGCCTCAGCATCCCAAAACCGCACCCCGCCGACTGCGCCTCCGAGGCACGCGCTCTGACTGTTGACGGTCAGCGCGCGCCCTGGAGCCGCTCCGTTGCGCGACACTTCGTAAAGCTGGGTGTCGTTTGACCGTTGCCGCGTTACAAAGGCAATTACAAAGGCGCCTATCTTGAAGTTGCCAAGGCCGCAGCGCGCAAGCATGGCATCCCCGAGGACCTGTTCCTGCGCCTGGTGCAACAGGAATCCAGCTGGAACCCGCATGCGGTCAGCCATGCCGGTGCGCAGGGGCTGGCACAGCTCATGCCGGGCACGGCGGCCAAACTGGGGGTCGATCCAAAGGACCCGCATCAGAACCTTGACGGCGGTGCGCGCTATCTGGCGATGATGTATGCCAAATTCGGCAGCTGGCGGCTGGCACTTGCGGCCTATAACGCCGGTCCCGGAGCGGTCGAAAAGCACAGTGGAATTCCGCCCTTCCCCGAGACCCGCAACTACGTTAAGGCGATTCTCGGCTAGGCGCTGCCGCGCTATCGCCCGCCTTCATCAGCCCCCCTTTATGCTAGGCCGGAGCCAAAGGCGAGGGCGAGGACCTGACCTGCGCCGGGGCGGTGACGCCCCGGTGCGCCGCCTGTCACGGTGCCTGTGACGCCGCCTATCACTCGGCGCCTATCACTCGGCGGCGATCTTGATGACCGGTTCCATCTTGGCCAGAACATCTGCCGAGAGGTGGCACTTGATCTGGTGGCCTCCGTCCAGAACCTGAACCGGCGGCATCTCGCGGTCGCACAGCCCGCCCGGCACCTGGGACTTCCAGCGGCAGCGGGTCTGGAACGGGCAGCCCGGTGGCGGGTTCACCGCCGAGGGGATGTCGCCTTCCAGCACGATGCGCTGGCGCGTCACCTTGGTATCGGCGATCGGCACCGCCGACAAAAGCGCCTCGGTGTAGGGGTGATAGGGCGGTTGGAACACCTGACCGGTCGTGCCCATTTCCACCACATGGCCCAGATACATCACCATCACCCGGTCGCTCAGATAGCGCACGATGCTGAGGTCATGGCTGATGAAGAGAAGCGTCGTCTTGTTCTCGCGCTGGATGTCCATCAGAAGATCGGTCACCGCCGCCTGCACCGAGACGTCAAGCGCCGAGACCGGCTCATCGGCCACCACAACCTTGGCCCCACCGGCAAAGGCGCGGGCGATGCCGACGCGCTGTTTCTGGCCACCAGACAACTGGCGCGGCATCCGTTCGGCAAAGGCGCGGGGAAGTTTCACCAGATCCAAAAGCTCCAGCATGCGCTGGTGGCGTTCGGCGTCCGAATTGCCCTGCTTGAAGATTTCAAGCGCGCGGATGATCTGGCGGCCGACGGTCATCGAGGGGTTCAGCGTATCGAAGGGGTTCTGGAACACCATCTGCAAGGACGAGACCGTATCGGTGCTGCGTCTGGTGATCGGCGTCGACTGCACGTTTTCATCAAACAGCATGATCTGGCCCGAGGTCGCGGTTTCCAGCCCCATCAAGACCTTGGCGAAGGTGGACTTGCCGCAGCCGCTTTCGCCGACAATCGCCAGCGTCTCGCCCTCATGCGCTTCAAAGGTCAGCGTCTCGTTGGCCTTGACCACCTTTTTCATGCCGCCGCCAAAGGCGCTGCCCGACACCGAGTAATACTTCTTCAGATCCTCCATCTTCAGGACCACCCCGGAGGGTGCCAACCGGACTTTCAGCGTACCTCGCTCTCAACCGTCATGCATCGCTGCAGCGAACGGCGACACCAAGGTGTTTGCGCGCCATGATCTTGGGGTTTGGGTAGCTTGCGACTGCTCGG
>Ga0194133_10007647_pt1 | contig 12856 bp, 9 predicted proteins | sample TA2KigOf40mmetaG_FD_155448 | JGI IMG/M metagenome (GOLD analysis project Ga0194133, IMG submission 155448) | Freshwater microbial communities from Lake Tanganyika, Tanzania - TA2015055 Kigoma Offshore 40m | ecosystem: Environmental > Aquatic > Freshwater > Lake | place: Tanzania: Lake Tanganyika...
CGGCAAGAACGAGGTCCATCAATTTCAGGAAGTCAGACATGTCCAGAAAATCACGAATTGTCGTCGACACTGTGCACGGCTCGCCAGCCTTTAGGCGCTTGTAGAACGCGGGCATCGGCCCGATAGCCAGCCGTGGCCCTGTCACATTGGCAATTCGCAGCGATACCCAATCAAGATTGCTGGCCTGCACTACTGCTTCGCCTGCCGTCTTCGATACGCCGTAACTGGTAAAAGGTCGCGTCGGGTGATCGGCGGGAATCGGCACAATCGAAGGGCGACCAAAGCACAGCGCGGTCTGAAAGTTGATGAATCGTCGCACCCCAGCGCGCTCACTGGCTCGCACTACGTTGATTGTGCCAATCACATTCACGCTGGCATCTCGAACCCAGTCATTTGGGTCTTTGTACGACGCAGCGCTGTGCACCACATGGGTCGGGAGGAATTCCCCGAATAGCCGATTCACAAGCGACGAATCCTCAATCGTGCCATCTATAACCGTGAGGTTGTCACGTGGAAGCAGAGCCTGGGGCTTGCCCGTTGCATAGTTGTCAAGCACGAGGATTGCCTCGCATCGATTACCGAGATGCTCAATGAGATTACTCCCAAGCGAGCCTGCACCGCCCGTTACGAGCAACCTCATTTCTCGTTTGACCGCAGGTGCGTGAACCCGCCGGTCACACCATGCTCGCGATAGTAGGCGACCGCGTTCCACACAGTGGTTTCGAGTGGAGTGAATTCAATGGGGCCGAAGTCAGCGAACGTGCGTGATGGGTCGAGCAAGATCGATGGAGCATCGTCGGGGCTCAGTTCGCGTCTCTCTGGTTCGGGATACTCAGACAAACCCATCGCCCTCACAACTGCGTTATACAGGTCGATAATCGGAACATCGGTACCACTTGAGAAGTGGTAGGCCCCACTACCCGTACCAGTGGCAGCCTGCATCACCGCCTCTACTAGATCACCAACGAAGACGAAGTCTCTCCGTGCAGGCGTAACGAAACAACGTTTACCTTCAGATAGTCGCTGAAAGAAAATTGGCAGTGGCCCAGATACATTTCGTGGTCCGATCACGTTTGCAAGACGAAATATCACGTGGTCCAATCCAGAAAGAACAAGATAGTCCTCCGCTGCTCCTTTAGAAATCGAATAGCTGGAGTTATCAACCCGGCGTGGGTGGGTCAACGTCACGGGATTCTCTTCTGGTTTCACTCCATAGACGAGTGCGGTTTGAAAGTAAATGAAACGACCAACTTCATGCCTTCGAGCAGCGTTAACCAGGTTCACCATTCCACGGATATTGGTATCGATATCCGTAAGCCAATCGTCCGAATCCTTGTAGGCAGCAGCCGTATGGACAATCACATCAGGCTGAAACTCTGCGATTAAGCGGGAAATGAGATTCGAATCAGCAATCGAGCCTTCGACAAACTGATAGGCACTACTTCGAATGACATGAATCGGACGCCCTGTCGCATAATTGTCAACTCCCAGCACCACATACCCGCGGGCAATCGAAGAGTCAACTACGTGGGAACCAACCTGACCAGCCGCTCCACTTACGAAAATTCTCACAGTCTGCGCAAATTCATCTTCATTTGAGCAAGGCCCGAAAATGGCTACTGCGATCGTGGAACTGTTGATGCCAAAGCTCTAGACAAATCATCGCCCAGGTTTTTCGCGAGAACTTGCGAGTTTGTTCAAGATTCTTGCGTATTGCCGCTGGATTGAAGCCTGGTCTCGATTTCGTCTCCATACTGGCAACAGTGTCAGAAACAAACTCCTTTAGATCTCGATTTAGCCACTCGGAAAGTGGAACCGGAAACCCCATCTTGTCTCGTCGGTTCATAACTTGTTTAGGAACATCATGTTCGAATGTTGACTTCAAAAAATGCTTCAGTTTCCCATCTCGGAACTTGATATCCGCTGGTACGGTTGCCGCGAATTCAACAATGTGATGGTCCAAGAACGGAACTCGGCTCTCTATTCCATGGGCCATACTCATCCGATCCTCAACTTGCAAGAGCGCAGGAAGCAACGTTTTGAACTCAAAGTGTGTCATACTGTCGAAGTACGCTTCCTTTGCAACGTTCGTCCGACTGTTAAATATCTCGTAAAAGCGTTCATATACGATGCCAATGTCAAGTTGTGACCAATCAACCTCGTCCTTAAAATCAGTTGAACGATTAATCAACCGGAGAAACCGCTGGTCAAGAGGACCAAACAGGCCGCTGCTCCAGAACTCTTGTAGCAATGGCTTATACTCCCGTAGCACACCTAGGTTTGGCACAATCGACTCAATGGTGACAACGAAGTTCCCATTCTTGTAAGTTCCATCAATCGCAGCTTTGATGCATTGTTCGAAATATGCAAGTAGATACCTTGCATAGCCACCAAACACCTCGTCGCCACCTTGGCCCCCTAGAACAACTTTCACCTGATGACTTGCCATCTGAGAGACCATGTACTGCGGGAAAGAACCTGGGCCAGCAATTGGTTGGTCTAGGTGATAGATGACTCGACCAATATTCTCGATGAAGTCAGTCGAAGTGATGTCTCGAATATGCAATTCGCCCGCTTGCGATTTGACTACTTCGCGTGCGAATCTACTCTCGTCATATCCTGCAGGTGTACCAAAAGTACCGTGGAATGCCTTCAGCCCCTGGCCGAGCTTGGTTGAAGCAAGACTATAGAGCAATGAGGAGTCGATTCCGCCTGATACATACGACGCGACCTCAACATCGCTTTGAAGGTGAACCGACACTGAATCTTCAACTAAGTCACGTAACTCTGATTTGAGCTCATTTTCTGTTTTCCCAAAGTCAATGTTGTAGGTCACATCCCAATAGCGTTTGAGATGAACGTTGCCTGCTTCGGCTGACAAGATGTGAGCCGGTGGAACTTCACAAATTCCTTCAAACATGCTTTGATTACTTATCGTGTACTGAAACGTGAGATACTCTGCCAGGGCACCTTTTGCAGTAGAGATTGTCGGCAGAAACGGGAGAAGGGCCTTTTGCTCTGATGCAAAGTACAGAGTGTCACTTTGCTTGTAATAATAGAGCGGCTTGATTCCGATTCGGTCTCGCGCTAAGACGAGTTTTCGTTGAGTTTCGTCCCATATTGCAAATGCAAACATGCCCCGAAGCTTGGTAATTGCGTCAATTCCTGTCTTCTCGTAGAGAGACAGGAGAACTTCTGTGTCAGAATTAGTGCGAAAGAAACTTCCAGAGTTTTGAAGTTCGTATCTGAGTTCACGGAAGTTGTAGATTTCTCCGTTGTAGGACAACACGTTACCTTGGGTATCGCGCATCGGCTGCCGCGCAGAGGATGAGAGATCGAGGATTGATAAGCGACGATGTGCCAGCCCAACAGAACAATCGGAGCTTGTCCAGATACCGAAGTCGTCAGGACCTCGATGCTCCAGTAACTTATTGCCCACACGAAGCCACTTCTCTAGTTCGGGCAGGGACCTGCCATCAAGAGCAAGTACTCCAAATATTCCACACATTTCTTGCTTTATGCTCTCGGTTTGATAACTCGCGCAGGGTTTCCCACAGCAACCGAGTTGTGGGGGACATCTCTTAGTACAACCGAGCCGATACCGAGCAACGACCCGGATCCGATTGATACACCGTTAATTATGGTCACCTGTGGTGACACCCAGCAATCCTCACCAATCTCAACCGATCCACTCACTTCCGCACCTGCAATGACAAATGTGCGATTCCCCACTTGAACATTGTGTGCAATAAAGACATGATCGTCAATCTTGACATCATCACCAATCACTGTCGCGTCGATAGTTCCGCGGGCAATGACAACATTTGAACCAATCTCCGAATTGCTCCCGATAATCACATTCCCCAGATGTCGAATTCTGATCGGTATGCCACCGTCGTCTGTTTCAAAACCAAAACCATGTCCGCCTATTGACGTGTTGTCTCCGATTGAAGTTCCCTCGCCTATCACTGTTCGGCGCTTCACAATTGTGTGACTTCCGATTGTTACTCCACAGCCAATCGAACAACCTTCTTCAACTATTGAATACGGTCCAATCGTTACGGATTGATGGACTCGCGCAGTGCTATGCACTATTGCAGTCGCGTGAATTCCTAAGTTATCTGGAGTCTCATCAAACACTTCTGACACATACGCAAAAGACAGTCGTGGGTTGGGGACAACAAGAAAACTTGATATTGATTGAAATTCAGGACGTTGATGCACCAAAAATACACAACTGAGTCCTAGAAGTTCCTCTGTTCCAGACAGAGATGAATTGACAAAGCCAATCTTTCCTCGAAGAGGTTTCTTTATTGAACAAACTCCATCAACCCGAATGTCCTCACCGAACAGTTGCCCACCAACACGAACTGCTATTTCACTGGCCAAGCAACTACTCATCACTCTGCAACCATTCTGATTACCTCAAATACTTCCGCAAACTCGCAAGCTGAAACTGAAGCCCTCAGTCGAGCCAATCCGGTGAGTAAGCCTATTTCGAAATACGGACGATGCCTTTGTGAAACATATTTAGACAAACTCTCTTCCTTTTTTGCAAGATCAAGTTGTGAGACTTGTAATGAAACAGTTGGATTAAAACCCATGTTGTTCCACGGCAATTCGTAACTGAAGACCGTTGTTTGTCTAAAGGCTCTCACACTCTCCTGTGCAACAACCGCGTGATCTTGGTGTGTATCTGAGAGTGACGGGCAGAAGACTAAATCTGGCGTTATGCGGCGGTTGTACTCAACTAGAACTTCGAGGATGTCTTGTCTTCTTTCACTGAAGCGACGTACCTGGAAATCAAAAAACGATACGTTATCCTCAGATACACTTAAGGTACTAAGTGCTTCCAGGCACTCATTTCTGAGAATGGACGCAGTGACGTCTTTCGGTAGGGACTGGCGAGCGTCAGAGAGCACCACGGCGTGTACACCGACACCCAAGCGACGAAATTTGTGAATCGTTGCACCCATCCCAAGTTCAATATCGTCTGGGTGGGGACCAATCACCATGACTCTCTCGGGCCGAAAAATCACAGGGTTACCGACATGTCAGTTCGCCAATAGCTTCTGACAGATCTCACGCCGAACATCGTTCTCGCTTTGCTGGGAGTAACGCGATGCCGCACGGTCAAGATTCTTTCGAAACTTCGTCATATCGTCGACTTTTGCAGTTTCGATGACTCGCTTAATCTCGGGCACAGAAAAGTCACGGGCAACCCAGCCAAGATCGTGCTCGCTCACTAAGTGCGCGATCTCAGGCAGTGGACCAGTTACGACAGGAAGCCTTGCTTGAAGGTACTGAAAAAACTTGTTAGGCAAGCCGTACTCATAATTGAAATTTGTCGGTGGAACTGTGACGATTCCACAATCATACTTGCGGATAGTGCTTACAATCTCACTATTTGAAACTGGCTCGTGAATGGTCACGTTAGGAACTCTTGTGACCAGTACTTGTAGCTCCTCATGATATGAACGATCCGTCGGTAGCAGATACAAATCCAGCGAAACTTCGTTTAATCCGTCTACCGCTTCAATCATGTTCTCCAAGACACGGGCTCGAATCGAAACACCAACGTGAACGAGGCGCAGCTTCGCCCCATGAGAAGCACGGTGGACTGTATCGACATCGCGCCGTGGTTCATATGGAGCCGCATTTCTAATGACTCGACACTGCTTTCCAAACATCACTTCATATTCGACACAGATTCTCGGACCGACTGAAGATAGGTAGTCAACACTAGGAATTGAACTCCTACAAACTTGTGTGACATATTCCTTCAGAATCAATCTCCACCGCCAATCAGCTTCCCCTTCAAGCGGGGCGTATTCGTGCATGTCGGCCCAGATTTTTGCATTGCAGTTCTTTGCGATGACACAAGCAACTGCTAAAGAATGTACGTCGTTGGAAATTACCAAATCCGGCCGAAGTCCATCGCTCAGACTCTTTACCGCACGATTGAACGGTGTTAACTCCGCAGCTCGATCAAACTGCCGAAAGAGTATCGCTAGCGCACCTGCCAAGCTTCGCGGCAGATAACTTGCTGTTTGTGGAATCTCAAAGTGCTCTTGGACACCAATAGGCCTGGGGCCATATCCGATAGAAACTACATTTCCGAACTCCCTCGCAACATGCAGGTGTCCGAGAACTCGCGGATCTTCAGAAAGCACCGATGGTGATAGCAATAAAATCGTTGACTGCATCAATCCAGAATCTTTCTTTTGTCAAGACTCCCAATTCGAAGATTCACCCTGGAATTTTCATCTCTTGAGGAGACGCGAGTCAAGAATGCGCCGCCGCATTCGTGCGCCAATGTGTGTACGACCCAGCTTCCTGATGACCGTGTCGACGGCAGCATTCTGAACGTTTCTGATGACCTCAGCACGACTGACTTTCTGACGATGATACGTAACTTGAGCAGATGCATCTCGCGCCATGTTCTGATTCACTGAGGCGAAGATATGAGCGATATTTTGAAAGTACGTATCCCAATTCAACTGTTCTTTAAATGCTGCTCGTGTCCTCATCTTGAAATGATCAACAGTCTTAGGGTCAGCCAATTTGGTTATTGTTTCATGTGTCGCAGCTGAATCATTCAAATCAATGTTGACACCTAGCCCGTAATCTTTAACGACTGAAGTCACAAACCCCTGGGAATTTGATACGACACAAAGCCCTGCAGCAATGTACTGTCCAAATTTATTAGGGCTCGCCTCAGAATACGGGTACCCATAACTGTAAGGAATCACTCCAACGTCGAACTGAGAGAGAAACCTTGATGCCGACGTCGCTTCATCATGCGAAGTGAATACCACCTTGCAACCTGGACGACTCAGGTTCCGCCAGAGAATCCTGAGTTCCGTTCGCTCTGATGACCTTGGAGTGACAATCGTTAGCGAAGCCATCTCTTTTGAGATCTGCCAAGCCTGCAACAACGAGGCTATGTTCTTCTCTTCAGCACAACCGCCGTAGTAAACAAACTTAATTGGCAATGCTGAATTGACAAATGTTGCGGAATTCGCTTTTAAGGATTCAAAATTCGGCAATACATAGTGATTCGACCCGATTTGTTCGTCTTGCCATCTTGCGATTCCTGGTGACACCGTCACGGCCAAATTTGCCTGCTCCACCAGCTCACGTTCGAGCTCCATCCAAAACTTCTTCTCAGCATTCGAGAGTCCCGGGAAGGCAAATGTAGTTATCTCCTGAGCGTCGTACACAACCGGGTGAAGACCTGAGAAATTCATGACAGCTGAGAAAAGGCCCTGAATGTCGGTACCAACTACGGTCTCAAAGCGGCTGGAAATCTGACTACTCACATTGCCGATCCAAAAGTGTTGAAGACATGAATCAAGGAGAGTTGAGTGCATTCTTGTTGACTTGAAATTCAGCTGTTCGATGAATCTCTCCACAAATGCAAAACGGCTACGTTTAGCCTTATCTGATAGACCGTTTATCGTTTCCGACTTCGAGAACTTGATGACTCTCACCGGAAACAGATTGACTTCATTCTCTTGAGCTTCGTTTGACATCGCTGATTGGTTTGCAAAAAGCCGTTGACCATACGCAATCCAAGTTGGAGCTCCGCTGAGTCTCGAAAGTGACTGAGCCCAGGCCAGTGACCGTGGATCTTCGTTTGGTGAACCAGTCGTAATGATTAATGACGGGTGGCTCATTGGATTGTAAACAGACGATAGCGCAAGTTGCGGCTAAGCCGTGGGCCGAAAATAATGATGATGGATCAACACGCGCTATCTGCAAATTCGGTGAGCCAATGTTGCAAACACACTTAAAAGTGGAACCAACATTCACATGCTCGAGGGCCGAATCTCTAACGGAGTTGACTGGAAAAGTCAATAGTTGCCGTAGACGCTTATAAATTCTTTGAAGTATTATTAGACAATTGTGGTCGCCAAACACAATCTCTCTGTTGCGACTGGTGACAGAATCCTTTCGTGATGAGCGCCAGTAGCAACGGCAAAATCTTGCGAATCTTCGTGGGTGTTTCCGAGATCGCAGGCTACTACGGACGAATTGTTGAATCACTGCGGCTGCGAGGTGTTCCAATCAATTTCGGAGTTATTACAAGTCATCGATTCGCATACTCGAATTCCATACCTCTTAGCGATTACAAACTGCAGGGCGAACTGCTGGACATCAGCCGCACGTCCTCGTCGTTCAAGACACGAATTCGCGGCGCAACTCTACGATTTCACCATTTCTTTTGGGCACTCCGAAATCATGATGTATTTGTATTCACTTATGGACAGAGCTTCTTCGCCAAGAATGCCGATTTACCGATTCTACGCCTGCTCCACAAGCGAATCGTTGTAGTACTCGGTCACGGGGCTGATGCAAGACCGCCATGGATGGATGGTGCTCAATGGGATTACGTTGCGCAGACAGTCGATCCGATCAAGGCACTCTTCAGGATTACGTGTCGCCAGCGGGCAAAGATTAAACGTCTGGAGCGATGGTGTGATGAAATCATCGCCAGTCGTAATACTTCACAATTCTTGATGCGCGAGGCAATTGATATGTCACTAATCGGAACACCTTGTGACGGTACAATTCTTGCTCCTCAAGCTGTCGACGGGACAAGAGCCAACTTGCGAGTCCGACACTTTCCCTCGAATCGCAAGGTCAAGGGTTCGGACTATATTGCAGATGTAATTCACTCAATTAAAGAGTCGGGGATCAACGTCGACTATCTCGAAATATCTAACGTCAGTAACTCAGATGTACTAGCCGAACTGAATGAAACAGACCTTCTTATTGATCAGATGTATTCGGACTCCTTCTTGACTGGAATTGGATGTGAGGCTGGGGCGCGCGGTATCGCGGTTTTGACTTCAGGACTAGTTTTTGACCTAGAGAATGGGGGTCATCCAATTCCACCATTGTTTGCGGTTTCACCCGGTAGTTTTCAGGAATTTTTGTCAAACCTCTTAGGTGATTCCAATGCCGTCTTCAACTGTGGAATTCAACTGCGAAACTACCTTTGGGATACTTGGAATACTCAAGCTGTTGCAGACAGATTTCTTCTCTCGGTCACTGGAAGGGCTCCCAAAAGTTGGTTCTTTAGACCACAAAATGTGTCCTATATATTCGGAGCCGGTTTGCCCCGATCTGAACTTCTGCATATCTGGCATGCGGGACGAGACAGGTACGGTTTACGTTTCTTTCAGTTGAGATTTCGAAAAGATCTCGAAGCGCTTATTGTCAATGAGTTGCTATCTCTTGAAATAAACAGAGAAGCTTGAGCCCAAGAGGCGTTGCTGGAGACCGACGATTGGAGAGTAGTGACTGTCTGGGAGGTAACTAATCATCGGCAATCAACCTCTGGAAACGATGCCTGAAACGTAAGTTGCAGAGACTCAGCGCTCTGTAATCTCGGTACGGCTTGAAGGTTGCTAATATTAAGCCTAGACGCCTCTGACAACATTTGATCGTACGTTTGAAGATATTGGTTAATGTCGAGGAACAGCTGCCGTGAAAGTCTCTCTCGAGGGGCGAGAATCGCATCAGACCACCACTCCGGATGAGTCAAGACGTGCAGTGGTCTTCCCTCGTTTGCTTGGTGCGCTTGAACAACAGACATGAATCTCCAGAAGCCGTTTGAGTCTGAAACATAAGCTGCGGATTTCCTAAGTAGAGATGAATAGCAGTTTATGAGCCCGCAATATGACTCAGCGTCAAATCCAAGTAGCCAGCTATTTGGATTATGAAAGCTAAAGCACTGCACCTTCGTGCCTACCGCGTCAGCAAGACACTCGGCTTGTTGAGAAATCACGGACTCCAAATCGTCAGCGCTTTTCACCTCGTCACTCGTCAGGATTTCAAGATGAAGATCTATCGAGTGACCCAAATCTTTGATTTGCGATAGTTGATCTCGGCCTTGTTGACTTGAAATGTTGTAGGTCGCCGCGCGTGGGTTAACAAAAAAATGACTTACTAGACCCAGTGAATTGTCTATTGCAGCTAGCTCGGCAGCGGCCCTAAGAGATACATCCACATCATGACGCCAAATTAATGCATTGGGGACTAGATCACGAACGTTGGTGAATGTGGAGACAATGCGAGCTCCCATCACAAGCTCCGCGAACTGTCGATATTCTGAAATCACAAAGTCGGACATCGTTCCTGCCACCACCTTTGACGTGTATTCCTCTAAAGGACATCTCGACTTCATTAACCTACCAAGTTGTTGGGGCTCGGGCACACAGTCGAGCTGACGTTGAGATCCAGAACTCAGAAGACAACGAGGTTGAGTTCTTGACTAGTGTCAGTGAGAGACAATGACTTTCATACGTCCAAACACAACAGTGGAAACAAAACGGATAACAGTTTGTTGAGCATGACGTCATCTTCTCAAAACGGATGTGTTGTCTGGATTACTGGACTCTCTGGTGCAGGCAAATCTACTTTGGCGCTTCGAGTACAGTCAAAGCTTCAGGAGACTGGAATTCGCCCCGTGATGCTGGATGGTGATGCATTAAGAAACGCTTTCGGCAAGATAGTCCCTGCTGACCGCAGATTTGAATCGGCCTTTAGAAAAGAGCTTGGGAAGACCTACGCTCGACTTGGTCAACTATTTGCATCCCAGGGACACATAGTGATTGTCTCTACGGTTTCCCTATTCCATGAAATCCACCAATGGAATCGAGATTATCTCCCAGGATACATCGAGGTTTTTCTTGATACTCCTATTGACATCATCAGAAATCGCAAAGTCATCTACTCAGCAAACGATTTAGCGAAGGATGGCCCGATAACTGGGGTTGATTTCGAAGCAGAAAAGCCTACTTCACCAGATTTCCAATTCACAAATTATTCGATTGACCAGCTGGACTCTCTAGCAATGGAGATAGTCGGCCGCCTTAAGATGAATTCCTGAGAATCTATCCGTAACAGTCCTTAATGTAACTTTTCCGAGGACTTAGTGAATTTCAAATTCTTATCAAAAGCTAGGACACTTCAAGCGCTTGCTGAGCGTGTGACCACGGCTCGAATCTTGCCACTCATTGTTGTCAGGAATGAGTCGTGGAAACATGATCGGGATGCCATCATTCAACAGATTTCTGGCTACCTTCCTGGCGAGTTACTGATTGTCCGTTCGAGTTCAACTACAGAAGATCAGTTTTCTGGCTCGGGAGCCGGTGCATTCCTAACAAAGCAGAATGTGCGACCCAGCGATGTCGGCAGCGCTATCGACGATGTTTTTGCTTCTTATGGGGAGATCGTGCCTAACGACGAGGTTCTTGTTCAACCTATGCTCGGAGCAATCATCAAGTCGGGAGTCGCGTTCTCACACGATCCCAATACGTGTGCCCCATATAGAACTATCAACTGGCACGAGGGCTCAGACGCCTCATTGGTCACCAGTGGTCGTGGGGGTGAATTGTGGCTTCAAGCAGCAGCGACTCCATATCCAACCGAGGGCTGGATACAAGAAATACTGAACTTGATTGAGGAACTGATTGAGATTACGAGTCATGATTCTCTTGATTGCGAATTCGCGATAACACAAGAAGAAACTAAACAGGTGCTTTGGCTTTTGCAAGTACGACCACTCGTGCTGACGCGAGTTCCGGAATCGACTCAGGACCTTCATCGTCGATTGAGAGTGGTTGACGACTTTATCTCAGGGGTGATGAGACCACATCCGTTTCTGTACGGTTCTAAGACGATTTTTGGAATCATGCCCGACTGGAACCCTGCCGAGATTGTCGGAGTTCGACCACGGCCGCTGGCTCTTTCGCTCTATCGAGAGCTTGTGACGGATTCAGTTTGGGCTTATCAACGACACAATTATGGGTACAAAAATTTACGTAGTTTTCCACTGATGGCGCAGTTCTGGGGCCAACCATATGTTGATGTTCGAGTTTCCTTCAACTCATTTGTACCAGCTGACATTGACGCTGAACTCGGCGAAAAACTCGTCGAGTACTATCTGCGCTGCCTTGAAGACAATCCGAACCTGCACGACAAGGTGGAATTTGAAATAGTTCTTTCCTGCTACTCGTTTGACATTGATGAGCGACTCAAAACTCTCCAGCTAAATGGGTTTAAAGATGATGAGTGTGAGCGTCTGAAATACGCACTGCGAAAACTAACAAACGGCATAATCAACAATAAGCACGGTCGATGGCTCGAAGATGAAGCGCGTGTTACTCAACTCGAAAAGAGACGAACACTCTTGTTTGAGAATGCTGGAAGCAAACTCGAGCACATTTACTGGCTCTTGGAGGATGGAAAGAGGTATGGAACCTTACCGTTCGCAGGTCTTGCTCGAGCGGCTTTCATAGCAGTACAGATGCTCAACTCTCTCGTTACTAGGGGTGTCTTGTCGGATCAAGATCGCAGCGAATTCATGTCGAGTCTCCGGACGGTGAGTTCTGATCTGATCTACGACCGACACAATTTGGATAAGCCCGATTTCCTTCAGAAGTATGGACACTTGCGACCAGGTACCTACGACATCCGATCACCTCGATACGACGACGCACCCGATCTCTACTTTGATTGGAATGAGTCTCCTACGCAGGTTGTGGATCATGTGCCGTTTTCAATGAATTCAAGGCAGATTGAGGCACTTGGAGACTTGCTGCGTGAGCATGAACTTGAATCAACTCCACAGGAATTTCTCTTCTTCTGTCGCAGAGCAATTGAACTTAGGGAGATGAGCAAGTTTGAATTTACAAAGAACCTCTCTGGTGCACTCTCTCAACTTGAGCACTTCGGCAAAGACCTTGGATTCTCGAAAGATGAAATGTCGTTCTGTGACGTGAAGTTGATCCTTCAAACTTACGGATCTGCATTCGACTATAGAAAAATCGTGGGAGATTCGATT
>Ga0194133_10007649_pt1 | contig 12854 bp, 11 predicted proteins | sample TA2KigOf40mmetaG_FD_155448 | JGI IMG/M metagenome (GOLD analysis project Ga0194133, IMG submission 155448) | Freshwater microbial communities from Lake Tanganyika, Tanzania - TA2015055 Kigoma Offshore 40m | ecosystem: Environmental > Aquatic > Freshwater > Lake | place: Tanzania: Lake...
CAATGAGGCACCAAATATTGTTACTTAGCCAAAAAGTCTACATACCTTGGCAGTCTGACGAACGCGATAAAAGCAACACACAACCCCATTCCCATGGCGTCCATGAGCAGCCAATGACCTAATACGTAACATCGGTTAGCCATTCAAAGTATTTTTTTGGCTCATTAAATATCTTACCTGTCATAATCCATATGCAAACAACACTGATTGATATACAAACGCTCAAAAGTTCAGCAGCAGTGAAGCGACCGCAAATGCCCAAGGAAATCTTTGTTGTCTTGCGACATGGTCTAGTTAAAAAAAATAATTTCATTCAAGACTCTGGAGTTGAGCAAATAGAAATCTTTTACCTCATAAGGTACTGACACATGGGTAACAGCAGGAATGCCAGTGCAACAGTTGCTATAACAGCCGTGCAAATTGCAAATAACATTTGCATCGAATCGAAAAAGAAGAACATAACCTAAAGTGTGGCATCAAAATTTCTTTGTCATAATTTGAATAAGTGTCACTCTAGAGAACAATGGTCTTTTGTTTTATATTTTTTCGAAGGAAAACAAGAAAAAGTTATTGATTAACCTAGGCAATAATTTATTCAGCAACACTACTTTTTGCTAAAAATGAGTTCCTTTCTCTTAGAGCGTCAATAAGTTTGAGGTTTAAAAGTACAACTTATATCATAAGAGTAACAAAGCAATCCATTTGTTTATACTCTGTATTCGAATAAGTCTAAATAAATCATTCATTCTTTCATTCAAAAGAGGAGTAAGACTAACCAACAGAGAAATAGATGCTCCTAGGGGAAGACACATGGCCTGAATAGAGTCGAGTGTTTGAATTCCAGTGACAGATTTACTTCCGTCCCTCTCATCTTTGCCATCTTTATCTCCTTAAACATAAAGAGTTTGGGATTATTGCGAATCTTAATTATGCAAATGCATGCAGTTCCTACTAAAACATTTGCTGTTAATCTTTACAACTTCACTTACATATGCAAGAGCATACAAAGCTAATCAATAAATAGATAAGTCTATTTTTTGCTAATGCAAATTACAGTTTGTGTTGAAGCTGTTTGATACAACCTTAAAATATTTTTCACTGAGACAAGTGGTATTTTCAATTTTTGTACCTTCTCTATCCTCTTCTAATGCTAGACTTCTGAAAGACCCATAAACGATAAGCAAAATACTGATAAAAAATGTTGAGACTCTTGAGGAATCCATGACAGAGTATGCCCACTGAAAATTGTCCACCGAACCTGCCTGGGTGCTCTGTGTTGGATAAGGACCTTTAAAAGTGGTTAAAAAGTTAATAAATCTGAAGAACGTAGGGGTGAACACATTAGTCATGCTTACCAGGGTTAAAGATAGGTTCTTCCATTTTACAAAGGCGAAGAAGCCTTAATAATAAAACAATCCTCGGTTACAGGTTCAAAATACTTGATGTTTAGAGGATAAGTAAAAATAAATTAGATTTTTTCCTTGGTCCAAATATTAACTTTCAACAAATTAATTTGGGAAGAATACAGAGAGAGTTTACATTATTGTAAGAAAAAAAGTGACTGATTTTGCAATGGTAAAGGAATGGGTTTCCAGGGACTTTTAAAGAGTTAACTTACTTTTGACGATTGTCACCTCAAAAAGTAAATGAATCTTTGTTGCAGAACACAGGCATTGTTTGAATACAATTAAACTTGACAAAAAAAATTCTCCGCCATCTGATGTTTTAAACAATTGTTTGTATAAAAAAAGCAAACCAATGGAACAAAGAATTTATCAAATATGAAAAAGGTTCATTGACATAATGAGGGTAAAAGATAGCTTTAGGTATATCACTCTTGATACCTGCTCTACGATCAGGTGTTTCTCATCTAGCCAACAATCAAGTCTAGATATATACTTTTTTCATATTTTTTTTTATCTCTTTTTGGAATCGAAACAAATCTGTCTGAAAGAGGGAATGCGCCAATTAAAGCTAAGACCAAAACTGGCCAAAAACAAACGAAAAGCATCTTGAAAATTTTAAGTCTGCCATTGACAACAGAAGTCTTAAATTTTTACCTGTCAATCAAGTTTTGTAGAAGTATTACTTCACAACTAAACTCATTGTGTCAAAAGCTATTCCAGCACTCATTCCACTGAACATTTCCTTTTTCTATAATATGTGATTGTGTCACAATCAGGTTTGATATAGTGTTGGTGTTACATACATAAATAAAGTGAGACAATCAACCAAATTCTTGTATTTTGTTGTAGGATAGGCTGTTCCGTTTTGCGTCTCAAGAGCTCTTATCTAAAAATTGCGAATAAGACAACGACGAATCGGTTTCCGCCAAATATTAAAACTTCTTAGAAACCAATTTCTATTTACGTGTTGATTTCTATGTTTTGAGTTTTTTTTAAATACAAGACCTTATTTTTCAAAAAAAAATTGCTTTATTGTCGTCAAAGTCATCCTCTCCCCTTCCCCCTTTAAAAGGACAACAAGCTGGATTTTTTTGCTCTCTTCACTGTTCACTCCAATTGCAGCACAGTGTGCATGGTGATTTTCGAACTACGAACTGCGATAAGAGCAGGCCAAGGCCCTCCCCGCCCAGCGGCTGATGGAATTTCACAAACAGCACAATCTTTGACAACCGTCAAAAAACAGTTTTAAAAAACACAAAACAACAGGCTATTAAGTCAAATCTTCTCTTTCTTCAACAAATCAGTGAAAACGCACACTTTTCCACTGTTGGCCACAACCACACGAGGGGTTAACCTGCCATGGATGCAAACAAACAAACATATGCTTTCTGCGCGCGCGCATGATTTTGTTGTAAAATTTGGTCCACAGATCTACACGTTTTGCGCCGTGCGCGCATGCGCAACGACTAATAAACTGTAAGTAAAGCGCTTTTAGCTTATTTTTATATTTGACTGACGCACCTCCTCGTTGGTCCTTGGTCGTTGCTTTCTGAGGGGTAAGTGGCTGTTTTATTTTCATTTATATAAATTTAATTTTAATTGCTTAATGTCAATGTCATGCATCTTTTTTGGTCAATTTTCGAAAATCTCAAGTTCGGGAGACTTAAATTGTATTTGGCAGTTGAACAATGTTTCGGTATATGACCTCTTGAAGGTCGACTTCATTGTTCGTGAACTGCATTTCAAAATGTCTCCTTAGACTTTAGACTCAAATCATTTTTGATCTATTCTAAAGTCTTGATTGTTCTTTTGTATAGTAGTTGCGAGGAAGATTTCTGCATCTTACAATGGCTGAACCTATTCGAGTTGTTATCACCGGTGCCGCTGGGCAAATTGGTTACAGTTTAGTTTACATGATCGCATCAGGATCTGTTTTTGGAGATGACCAGGTATTGATGTGAAAAATTCATGGCTTAATATTATTATGGTTTGATGCTTGGATTCAAAATATTCAGCCTCTCATTCTTCATCTGTTGGATATTGCCCCAGCCCTTGGAGCTCTCGAGGGACTTGTCATGGAGTTAGACGACTGTGCTTTCAAAGTTGTCAAAGGAATTGTTACAACAGCCGATCCGTTGGAGGCGTTCAAGGTATTTTGAAGTTTGTGAGAGTAACTTTTCTTAACGTTATTGGTAATCCTTCCAACAGGACGCTGATGCTGCGTTTATGGTTGGAGCCTTTCCAAGGAAAGAGGGGATGGAGAGAAAAGATTTACTAAGCAAGAATATTGATATATTTAAGGTTCTCTAATGCATTTTGATTTTTTACCAAAGATTCAACGTTAATTTGACTTGCAATTAAGGTCCAAGGAGGCGCCATTGACCAAGTTGCAAAAAAATCCATCAAAGTTCTAGTTGTTGGCAACCCAGCTAACACTAACGCTGCAATTTGGTAGGTCAAATATTTCTTAAAGCTAGCATTTTATGTTTTTGTTCATAATCTAATCTCTGTAGCTCCCACTATGCTCCCTCTGTCCCAAAAGAGAATTTCACAGCCATGACAAGGTTGGACCATAATAGGGCTCTTAATCAGGTACTGAATCAAATGTAGCCCTACTAATATCGATAATAAGGTTTTTATTTTAATTAAAGCTAGCCAAAAAGTGTGGCACAGACGTGTCCAACGTGAAGAACGTGATAATTTGGGGTAATCACTCTTCCACTCAGTTTCCCGATGCTGCTCATGCGTTGGTCTCTGGCAGACCAGCCCCAGAGGTACTTTTAATTCAAAAATTTTAGCATATATCGGTGTGGAGCTCTATTTTTTTAAAAGGTTGTCAACGACGATGATTGGCTTAAGAACGTTTTTATTCCTACTGTTCAAAAACGTGGAGCTGCAGTCATCAATGCCCGTAAAGCAAGGTGGGCTGAAGTCTGAGAGTAGAGAAAGTGTATTTCATCCTTGACTTTGTTATAGCTCAGCCATGTCTGCTGCAAAGGCAGCCTGTGACCACATGAGATCGTGGTGGAACGGCACAGCTGAGGGAGAGTTTGTCTCCATGGGAGTCTACTCAGACGGAACTCATTACAATGCTCCAGAGGGTGTAATGTACTCTTTCCCAGGTTGAATATAAAAAGGAAGACTCAAATTGAGTTGGACCTATCCACCACAACGTATTTTCTTCGTGGTTTCAGTGACAGTTAAGAATCACGTGTGGTCCGTTGTCGATGGACTTTCGATTGCTGAGGAAGCCCAGAAGCTGATGGACATTACAGGAGAAGTACGAAATTCAAAACCATCTTTTCATCTAAAACTGCCCGCCCAGCATTTGATTCTTACTCTACTAGAAACTGATTAGTTTTTATTTTAGATGAAATATTTCATGGTACTGTATGATAATTTGACAGTAATTAATGGCCTTTTTCAGGAATTGGTTTCGGAAAAAGCAGAGGCAATGAGCATCTTGGCCTAGGAATTCGTGACCACTTACGAGCCACCTACAGATTCTATCAAACCATCCAAATTGTAATTGGTAATCAGCAATACAATGGAAACGCTTTTATTAAATAGTCTGTCTGTAGTGTAAGGCCCGTTTGCTCATGCAAAGTGGTCAAAAATTATTAGTCAAAACATTAGGATTGGCCGCTCCAATCAACCTAACTATATTTTAATTCGAAAAGGAATAAACCAGTTTTACCAAACTTGTTCTTATTTAAAAACGAATGTCTTGGTGATTTCATTTTGCAACATCGAGTATTGAACTGCCAACCCATAGATCTATCTGATTTTACACATAGATTGAAGGTAGGATCAGGGCCAGGCATTTTTTTGCGAATGACCATTTGAGCACTTCAAACAATATTTGGAATTTTTTTATTAAAGCTAGCGAGTGTGATGTTGTGAAAAATAGAAATAAAGATTTTGTAGATAAGCTAAAAATACATTTTTTTTGAAAATATTAGCTTCGTCCAAATGATAGGTTTTGTTTAAATTAATCATCAAATATGTCCTCAGGAAATCCATCTGTGTACGAAGGCTGAGGGATTTCAATAAAAATGTCTTGACTTTCATTGCCTTGCCTTTCAATGTTATTTGGAGCCTCATTCTCAGTCACAATCCTGGGCAGTTTTGTGGTTGCCCCTTCATGAATATTGTCTATTTCAAGATCTCTTGCACTGCCATCAAGTATCACTTCCTTGTCAGATTCCATAACTTTAATTTCGTCTGCTGATGAGGCTACATCTTCAATGTCTTGTTGGCAAGAATGGTTTGGATCAATCACATCAGTTATTTCTTCTTCTATGCTTTCTTTTTGTGACTCTTTCTCCATGTCAAATTGGTCATTCTTCGGGTAAGCATCATCTTTTCCAACCGCACTTACTTTATCGGCTTCTTCGAATTTCTCACTTGCATTTATTTTCTCCAAATCAGCAATACCGAAATCAACGAATTCGTCTTTTTCTTCCTTATTGTTTTCTTTAGAAACGTCTATTGAACCTTCCAAGTTTTCTGGACAATTGTGATCAGGTGAATCAGTTTTTTCAACCGAGGATGATAGGGTATCCATGGGCTCGTCTGCAGTTGTTATAACTTGGCTTGCCTGAAGCTCAGATTGTTTTATCCCTTCGCTAGGCATACAAGAGTCATCTGAATTTGAGATAATTTCATCTTTTTGGATCACTGTGCTATCTTTTTCTGAAAATAAAGTCACTTTGTAAGAACTTGGTTCATCTTTGGGTAAATTATTTGTTCCACTTTCGTCGCTCGAAACTTCACTGTTCTCGTCGCTTTCTTTAGAATCGTCATCGTATGGGGTTGGCGCATCACCTCCACCAGAACTCTGGATATCACAATCAATTTTATAGTCTTGGACAGGAGAGTTTGTTTCATTTTCTGATATTGGTGGATTGTTGTCGTCACCAATGCAAAAGACAAACTGTAACATACATGTAAAATGTCACGAGATGACTCAAATATGATTTTTTCGAGACCTCACCTCTAAACAACCAAATCTCAAGTAAGATCCATGTTGAACTATGGCTCCAAGACCACACCCCATGCCTGATTGCTCTGCTGGGCTTAAAGTGCACCTGCAAAACTTGCTACCAGGATTGGAGGACATTTCGAGATTACTTTTAGTCTTCTCCTCTACATCATCCTTAACAATATGAAAAACATTATAAAAAGTTAACCCTTGCTTTTTTAAATTTATGACTTACCTCTTCCCCAGTATAAACAACACTGTCAACAATAGTTCCATGTTTGCTATAGTTAATCAATTCAAAAACTCGAGAGCTTTGGTCAAAGAAAATTCTGGCATGTCTGAAATTAGTTCGAGTATAAAAACAAAGAATAATTTCTAAGAGAGTTGAAAGTAATTAACCTCTTAGAAATGAAGTTGCAGAATCCAAACTTTTCCAAATCCATGCATCTTGCGCCACTTCCACGACCAACTTCGAGGACTCTGTACGTCATGTGAAAAGGGAGCACACCAACACGGTTGTTCAAGGGAATAAGAGACGCTCTTGCACGCACTTGGCTTTCAACATTTGGCTGAAAAAGAAGATACATAAGTCAGTGTCGGAAACTGGAGAGTAAGCAACGTCTAACTTTGATAACCTTTGAGCGTAATGGAAAAATTTCTTTCATCTTTTGAAGAGCGAGTAAATTTATAACTCTTGGATGCAGCAGGCTGAGATCATCTGCTTTATCGTAAGTGGAAATGTATTTATCGATTTCATTCCGACACCTCCTTGAAAGTAAAAGCTCGTCGTCAGAATCGTTCAGGCTACACTCCGAGGCTGTGGATATGGAATCCGTGTCAGACTAAATATAGATAAACTTTAAAGGCACCATAGTTGTCACAAGCAAATCTTGGATATTTCACCTCGCTGTATCCATTTTGATGAACTCTTTTAGCCCTTTTAGCCCTCAAATCGTGATCACGTTGACGGGTCTCTTTCCAAACCTGCATTACTTTCTGCTTGTATCTTTCAGACTTCAATGGTTTTGCATCGTCCTCAACCGGGCTTGTTTAGAATACGAGGCATAAAATTAAATCAGAGTGTTTGAACGTCTACAATTATCTTTTGTTACCTGTCTTTCATTAGGGTTACTGCGTCTAACCAATCCATTTGATCGGTACCCATAAAACCAGGTGGATGAGGCTCAACAACACATGTTGAATTTTCAATGGGGTAATCACTTGCACGTAGGTTGTAGATGTTTTTTATAGCTCCAGGAACTGGAAGTCTTGACCGAGACGGTAAATTAGGCCTTCTTATCTTGGAAGCCTCATAAAGTTTACCAAAACGGACACGGCGAAAGAATTCTAAACGCACAGTGTCTGGATCTACTGGGGTCCTGCAAATGTTAATTTAAATTAAAGAAAGTAAAATTGTAGAATTTAGCACTTATTAGGCTTTCCTTCCATATTTTTGCCAGATTTTAATACGCTCAGAGAGTCTCGTGGATGAGACAAAGTTTGCATCTAAGAAGTTTTCTACATGATTGGGGCACATCCAACGCTCCTGAAATTAAAAATCTTAGAAATTGAAAATTTTACAATTTTATAAATACACACCTTGGGTATTTCACAAAGAGGCGGATCAAGGCAGTCAAGATGAAAAACAAGGGAGCAGAAATCACAGTTTATTGCAGGAATCCCGCGAGAACGACTGCGTAAAAAAGGGAAACTCTGAACCCCCTTAAGGGAAAATTTCTATCGAAACTGCTTTTTTAATACCACGATTTCCCACAGAGATAACAGAACTTTCGATCGGAGACTTGATCTTCCTGTCTCTCCTCGGCCCACTTCCAGCTGAATGGAACCGCTTCTCGACACTCAAGCTCTCGTGGCAAACGAAATGATTGAGCATTTGTAATCTGAAATTTTTTTGTTTGATTTGGGTTCTGCAATTCTTTCTTTGAAATCTAAATAACCTGTGCGGCTGCTATGAGGGCATCAAATGGAGTATTTGTGAGGGGCTTAACTTTTAAGTAGACATCATACTTTTGACGATATATTTTGAGTTTTTTATCGCGGTCAGATTTTAGAGGATGATCACAAGGTTTTTTTGACGGCACTTTCATACCTCGTTTTTGATTTAAAACATTTATTTGGTCAAGCCTGTGCTCGACAGAATCTGCAAAATAAAAAAATTCTGTTTAGAAATAGCATGTTACAAAAATCAAGCATTTATTCATCTACCTATTTTTTCAGGCGCTTCTACTATTTCTGGAGTGACTGTAGGTTGTCCGTTGGATTGCTCAACATCTTTACATGAAGCCACGCTCACAACATTTGTTACACTTTGGACTCCAACTTTCATTTGCTCTCTGTGATAGCATCTGAGGCAAATCCAATCACCCTTTTTATTTGAGAATAGATAAAAGTTTTGCCAATCTTCTTATGAGAATTAACAGGTAAAATCTTACCATTGGTATATCGTCTTCTTCAAGGGGAGGCGCATGACAATTAAAATGAAACGAAGCTGGACAACTGTCGCAACAAATTAAATCACCACCTTCGCCACAAGCATCGCAACAGTCATGGTTGTGCCCTTTACCTAAAAAAGAAAAAAATTATACATTGCTTTCAGTCAATTTTCCTAGCAAAATTTCACCCAACCTAAACAAATTACTCTGCAGTTCTAGCTTTTCAGTGGCAATATTTCAATCGAATCAGTACAAATACCATTGTTTTGGGTTTGAAACCAATTTACCTGGTCTTTTATAGTAAGGGTGCAACTCAAGTTTTCTTGGTTTTGTCTTGGTCTCACGTCCTGGCGGTGTAAACAGAGCCATCATTTCTTCCATTACAGACCTTCCTGTTTCTTCTAATGCAGCCATTTTAAATGTTGAAATACTAATTTACGAAAAATTAGATGAAATTGCAAATATGAGTCCCAAAGGTGGCAAAGAAAAATTTCTAATTTTTGGACTTGGTTTTTAATATATAAACAAAAACAAACTTTTTCATAGATCTCTATGATCTCCAAATAAATCAAAACAAAAATCCAGATTGATAGGTATCGAGACGAACGCAAGTTGCAACCAGCGAATCTTAGACTCGAATGAAAAAGAATCTCTCTGAGAGAGAAAATGCGGGAACCATAGATATATATGCAAAAAGTGCAATCATAGAGATGAAAAAGTATACTTTTTCCATTCGCTCACTTCGTTCACTCCTTGAAAAAGTCAATCTTTATTTATCTTTGGTGGATAAAAAGAAGAACGGAAATGTGCCCCAGACCCATACAAATTCTATCAGGTTAGTTTCAAATTGTGTAATATTTGCCTGTATTTTGACGGCACGATAAAAACATGCGTTTCATCGGTTTCAGTTTCATAATATCAAAGTGGGATATAAAATCCTAATTTTTTCCCGCTGCTCGATCGGCATGCTCTAATTTAACTAGCTTCCGCGAAAAGACGAACAAATATAAGTTCGACAAAGGTTTATTAATTGAAACAAAGTTTTTGAATAAAGTGATGATTCAAAATGTCAGGTCAAACTTGCATTCACTGGTTTAGAAAGGGCTTGAGGTAATATAAAATACTTTTTGTAAAACCTTATCTTCAAAGAGTAAAATCCGTAAAATGTTCAGAGGAAATAATTAGATTCCCCCAAAAAAAGATTTTTTTCTGTTTTAGACTCCATGACAATCCTGCACTGCTTTCATCCTTGGAAGCTTTTGGTGATAAAAAAAGTCACCTAGAACTAAGGCCTGTTTTTGTTCTTGATCCATGGGTTTGTCAAAAATGCCAAAGTTGGACCAAACAGGTAAAAAATTGCCATAATTTAGTCGTTTGTGTTCATCGTAATTTGCTAATTTTAATGCTTTCAGATGGAGATTTTTGCAAGAAAGTCTAGCTGATCTTGATAGACAGTTGCGGTCTCTAGGATCTCGCCTTTTTGTTATACGAGGTAAACCTTTGGAGGTATTTGAGGAAATATTCAAGGTAAAATGGCATTGCATTCTTTTTTCTGTCGGATGGCCAACTTTCAAAAAATAACAAAGGAATAAAATGAATCAAGTTGTAATAGTATCAGTTCATTGCAGGATTGGAATGTTAAGAGGCTCACCTTTGAAATAGACACCGAACCCTACGCAAAAAAGCGGGACGAAAGTGTATGCAACCTTGCTGAGAGAAGCGGTATTGAAATTATCCGCAAAACAGGACACACATTGTACTCCCCTAATTCAATAGTTAGGGTAACGTTGAAGCACCCGTTTCTTTTTATATTTTATTTCTCAAAAGTTCTGTCACAAATACATTTAGGCCAACTTTGGAAATACACCTCTGACGTATCAAAAGTTACAAGCTCTTGTAGATAAATTGGGATCCCCTCCTCAACCCGTTGCATCTCTAGAATCTCTTTCTGAAGATTTCAAGATCCAAACCAAAAAATTGTTGCTCGACGAGAGTTATGATGTCCCTGATCTTCAGGAGCTCATTGGGAAGGACTTTGAAAAAAAATTATCGATTCTCGAAAAGTTTCCTTATCCTGGTGGCGAGACAGTAGCTTTACAGAGGCTCTCAAAATATATATCTCATGAGGTAAGCTTCATTCAATTCAATGCCTTTATTACGGACTCATTGTCCTCACAATATGTAAGAATACAATATGGCCAAGTTTTTAACATCAAATAAACTATTTTAACTTTTTAAGAATGGTTCTTGGGTCCGAGGATTTGAGAAACCCAATACTTCACCAAATAGCTTGGAGCCGAGCACAACTGTCCTTAGTCCCTACTTAAAGTTTGGATGTCTCTCTTGTCGAACTTTTTATTGGAAACTTCAAGAGATTCTGAAAAAAGGGAAACATTCCACCCCTCCTGTTTCTCTGATCGGGCAACTAATGTGGAGAGAATTCTTTTACACTTGTGGAGCCACTGTTGAAAATTTCGATAAAATGGAAGGTACGATCAACCTCATAGTTTTATAGAATTTTAGTTTATGACAATGTTCATCAATTTTAAGGAAACTCTGTGTGTCGGCAAATACCTTGGGATCATAACGAGGATTACCTCATGGCTTGGAAAGAAGGAAGAACTGGATATCCATTTATAGATGCGATCATGACTCAACTCAGGGTGGAGGGTTGGATTCACCATCTCGCCAGGTAATTTGTACTCATCGTTCCTTACCTAGTTTGGAATGGAATACTTAAATTACAAAGTTTAATTGTAGACATGCTGTTGCTTGCTTTTTAACACGAGGAGATTTGTGGATATCTTGGGAAGAGGGTAAGAAAAGACTGAAAAAGCAAGCCACCATTTGTTCACAATAAAACTAAATCATCAAGGTCAAAAGGTGTTCGAAGAGTATCTCTTAGATGCCGATTGGTCCTTGAACGCTGGTAACTGGATGTGGCTTTCAGCCTCAGCCTTTTTTCATCAATTTTACAGAGTAATTCAAATTATTGTCTGCTTATAAACTTTGAAAAACTTGTCAGTATCTTTTTAGGTTTATAGCCCAGTTGCTTTTGGCAAGAAGACAGATCCAACGGGTAACTACATTAGGAAGTGGTTACCTCAGCTGAAGAAATATCCCGTCAACTACATTTATGAGCCCTGGAATGCGCCTTTGAGTGTTCAAAAGGTATGAAATACCATTTAAATTAAATCACAGGCAAATTATTTACTTTTTACATTCTGCAAATTGTAGGCAAGCAACTGTATTATTGGGGAGGATTATCCCAAACCAATTGTCGACCATGGGGAAATATCAAAGATCAATATTCAAAGAATGAAAGCAGCTTATGCCAGTGCTAGAGATTCTTCTGCAAGCGATAAAAGTCCAGAAAAAAAGCGAAAAAAGTACAGCGAAAAAGACGAAGAGAAGACTAAAACAAAAGCAAAGTCAAAAACTATCAACGACTTCTTTAAAAAGTAAATTCTTTATTCACGGTCTCATTTTAAGTTTTTAAGCAACTAAGTTTCAATTCACTGAATTTGTATCAAAGTCTTACCAAGAATTCTCTGATATTATGTTTAGCAATAAAAAAAAACGTTGAATGATTTGTTATGAAATAAATCCAACAAAACTTAGCTCTCACTTTGTCAGATATTCGACAAGTCCCTTCAACATATATCAATAATATTTAAAGGTTGAGTCTACAATAAACAGCAAAGCTCAAAACCTAAAAAAACTGGCCAACAGAACAAGAGGTTGCGTTGGCTTAAATAAAAAAATTTCCGTTGATCAAAGATCCGACCAAAAACTGCGGTGTATATGTAGCAACACAACTGTTGGCACGTTCTTATCTATGGAACAAGCAAAAAAAACGCGGAATTCGTTGTACTTTTATTTCGCATATATATATATATACAAAACTGTAGTAAAAGTATTATATGAGACGTAAACAAACCGACCTCAGAAAAAGGGAAAAGGTTGAATTTTAAAATTTTTACCTAGTTGATGCTTGACGGTTCAGAAAAA
>Ga0194133_10007650_pt1 | contig 12853 bp, 6 predicted proteins | sample TA2KigOf40mmetaG_FD_155448 | JGI IMG/M metagenome (GOLD analysis project Ga0194133, IMG submission 155448) | Freshwater microbial communities from Lake Tanganyika, Tanzania - TA2015055 Kigoma Offshore 40m | ecosystem: Environmental > Aquatic > Freshwater > Lake | place: Tanzania: Lake Tanganyika...
CAGAGAAAATATATCAATATCAGCTTAGAAACATTTATGATTTTAAATCTTTTAGAGCAATCCAACTTGTGAAATTCGTCTTATGAACTCTTCTGGTAATATTTCCAAGTTATTTTCCTGTTAAATAGTTGGAGCTATGAGTTTTGTCATGAATGATTTTTTCCCGAAATTGATAAAATTAAGTAGGAGGGCATTTTTTGTATGGGGAAAAATGCCAAACCCTCCCAAGCGACCCATTCTCCCCCTTAATTCACTACATAACTTTAAACTTAAATATCTCAGCTTCTACACAAAATATCAAAAACCTGGTTGGATTGGTAACTTTGGAGGCATTCATGTAAAGCTTATGGATGCCAAATTTCAGGGCTCTAGCTGCATTGGTGTGGGAAGAAAATGAGGTGACAGAAAGTAGGAAGGCTGAGCAAAATGTTCTTACAGCGATCCATAATAAAATTTCTAACTCCTCCCTCGCTACGCTCGGGAGCGATAAGATTCTCCCCAAAACATTTGTTCGAATGCATCGTTACCCTAAAATTGAGTGGTAAGGTTAGGTTAGCCAATACTTATTTTGGGAAATATTGGTGGAAAAATTACACTCTGGAAATCTTCATTCGTAAAAAACTCATAGTGCAAAAAGAGATCTCTTTAACCTTTAATTTCATTATAGAAATTTCTGTTTTCAACATTGATACATCAGAATGTACCAGAGGTGATGATGCTTGCACTGTAGTGTGTTCAAAAGGTATAATCATATGATAATTAATATATATAAAACTCTAACGTCTGGCCTGTCATGCAGGCAGGGACAGGGCTTGGCAAAAAAACAATGGGATAAAAATGGCAAAAAAGGCAAAAAGCAGAAAAAATGGAGCCTGGAAGGGGCTTAATTGTTAAAACCATGAAAAAGGGGGGTGGCTTAACCGCACTTATATCTTGCAAGAACCATTCGACAAAACTTCAGTAATTTTTTAACCTAGTATCCCTAGCACATTTTCAAGTAACATATTAAGCCTCATTATGATTGGCAAGTAATAATCTTACATAGCGCTGCCGGGGCTGGGAGGTCATAAGCACTCAACTGAGTACCAAGATCTAAGGTTGTGGGTTTGATCCTATGCTTTGCCCGCAATTTTTCAATCCATGGATTGCAAAAAAATCAACAAGGCACACTCAGTCAGGTTAATAGTAACCTGTAGTGGGGGCTCTTAAAAAGATGATTACCTTGAGTAATTCATTGCTTGAGTCTATACTGCACAACCTACCTATTGCTTCCTTGTGGCCTTTTGCCTATTATGTTGACATGGTCGAGGTGTCAAAGCCATCAGACTGAGAGCCAAGCAATAAGGTTACGGAATCAATCCCCAACTTTGTCACAAATTTTTCACCTTGAATTGCAAAAAAATAACAAGTTACCCTCAGTCGGGTTAATAGTAATCTGTTGTGACCATAAACATAATTAAATGTCTGTGGAAGGAGGATTCTTACAGAGGAGTTGAATGAGTATTTACTGAACCAGATAATTTTTATTAAAGGCAGTTTAGTGCATCCAATGTTGATCCATGATAAATTTCTTCAGCAGAGTCACTGTAAAAATGATACTTTGTCTGATAGACCTATGATTGTGTGGAATAGGAGTGGCCCAGTGGGTTAGTTAGTGCTGGATTTCCATCGCAGTATCCTGGGTTCAACTTCTGCTTGGGGTAGCCTACCTTAAATGACCTCTTATTAAAGTGTGCCTTACACCATCGTGAATCATGTGGTGTCCTATAAAAATTGAAAAAAATAATATATTGTCAAACATACCTGTTTATGTTTTGAGTGCAATCTCTGAACCTTGACCTTGGATCTTAATTAAGTCTCAATCAGACACCATTACTCTATAGGCACACAGCAAGGCCTGTTCTTGAAAAAACTTACTTTTACTACTATCCCAACTGAAAATAGGGGACACCATATAGGGTCTTAAGGTGTACCCACCTTTAATCGACTTGATCCAATGGTATAAAGATACTAAACATTTTGTTTAAAAATAAATAATTAACATTAAACATCAAAAACTGCCAAAAAGCAGTTGAACACAGCCTTATTCCTGTGAAGTAAAAATAAGGGTGGATATACGGCCTTATTTTTGGTCGGGATAGATATAATGAATCTTTTTTTAAAGCAATTGGTAGTTGCCAAATTACAACTGAAGAAATTTGTGAAGAAACATCCAAAGTTGAATGCAAGCAAGTGATTGATGAAAATTGCCAGGAAATATTTGTGTGTCAAAATGAGTTGGCAGTCATACCTCAGGTTCAAAGGCAGATGACTATCAAAGAACTTGTAAGCTAATTGGCAATAACCCTGTAAAAAATAAAGTTTTTTTTGATTGAAAATTTCTCAGGTAGCCATGTTGACACCTGAGCAAGAAACCCTGGTAAAAACTATTGAAGACAAGTTGGCATTTGTCATTGAGAAAGAAGTTGAAAAGAATATCAGAAGTCAGGAATTTGAAGTGCAAGAAGGACTAGATAGAGAGACACTTTTGGTGAGAGAAATCCAGAGGCAAATTATGGTTCAAATTGAAGCAATGATCAATAGACAATTGGAGAATAATTGTCGATTTGTAGAGGATCAAGAATGTTTTACTGAAATCCTTGAAGACTGTTCTGCTGAGCAATGTGAGACTTTAACCCAGCAAAGCTGTTTCATCCAGCCAGAACAAATCTGCCAAACAGTTGAAGATCAACAATGTGACAATTTGCCATCGATGGAATGTCGGACAGTCTCTGAGAATATTTGTATGAATTCAACCTTGAAGACAGAATGTAGGAATGTAACTGATGAGTTTTGTGAGCAAATCACAGAAGAGGTGTGTGACAATGTCTGCACAGACAACAACAACAAGGCCAACTGTTCAGTGGTCCAGGCTGACCAATGTGTCACAATTAATGATGTCCTATGCAAGTATGTTGAAGTGGACCAATGTGAAGAAATTCTTGACTCTAGCTCTGTAAAACAGTGCCAAAATATCACCCAATCAGTTTGTAAAACAATTTTGGAAGAACAAAGTCCAATTTCTTCTCAAAGTGAGGAAGTTTGTGAATCAGAAGATTGTCTGGAAGAAGATGCTGATGAAATAGTTTGTAAAGATGTGGAGGTTGAAGAATGCTTTGAAGCTTCTGAGGTGATTATGGAAGAGAGGGAAGAAGAAGTTTGTGAAGAAATCCAGTGTGACAATGATCTTCCTGAGTATCACAGGCCAGCTACCTGCAGGACAGTTGAAGAGCCTTTGTGTCAGACCATAAATAAAGAAACATGCAGGCAAGTTGAAGAGGAAAATTGTGTTGATACACCAGACTTTGTGACAGAGAGAGTTTGTAAAGAAACACCCTCAGAGGAATGCTTTCCCATCATTGAAGATGTTTGCCTCCCAATAGATGAAGTCCAATGTTCTCCCTCAACAAATAGGGTGTGTAAACCAACAGTCAGGCAATCCTGTGAAGTAATTTACACAAACAGCTGCACCACAGTTGAGGTAAGAACCTGTAATACAACCTTTGTTGAGAAATGTGGCCCAATATATTCAAAAAGGTGTGAGATAGTTGAAGATGAAAAATGCTCAACAAATTATGAGGACAAATGTGAGGTCACAGATTATAAAACCAACTGTGAGGACCCTTCCAGATGCACCCAAACACCCATAGTTAACTGCATCCGGAAACCCCAATTGACATGTGCAAAAATACCTCGTGAGGTTTGTCACAATGTGTCAGATTTCAATTGTTACCAAAGTCCTGTTGAAACTTGCACAAGCTTGCCAGAAACTAAATGTCACCAAGAAGGAAAGGATGTTTGCCAAGATGTTGTAGAAGAGACTTGCTCTGATGTTGAGGTTCAAGCTTGCAACACTGTGACTGTAGTGAGATGTAAGAAGGTTGAAAGGGAGAATTGCACAATCAAGTCACCACCAGAATGCCATGAAGAATCAAAAGAGTCTGTCAAAACAACCTGTAATCCTGTTATTAGAACAAGGTAGGTAATCTGTATGAAATCTTGAACAGACCTGGGCCCTAGGAAGATTGATTATATAAGCCTAATTTGGACTTGGACATAAAACATCAGAATATAATTTGTGAAAAAAGTTTGTAGAAAAATGGCAATATTGGGGCTGCCTTTATGGTGCTATCAAAATTGGCCAAATCATGATTCATCGAATCAACTGTTGACCGTATCACAATTCGTTGAATCATTGTTCATCGAACTACTTATTGTACTCTTATTTGTTGAATGTCATTTTTACCAAATCATCAGCTCAGTTTAGGCCAAATGATAAGCCCTGGATCAGGCTCAGAAGATTAGTGTAGGCTAGCAGTAAAATAATCCAGGCCTATTTTAAAAACTATAACCTTACCTTAATCTCATTACACTTTATTCTACTGATGATAGTAAGAGGCAAATCAGTTGCTACCAATATTCAATTTTCATTAGAGTTTGACCAATCATAAATTCGATAAAATCTTAGTTTGATAAATTGTCGTTTCAGTCAAAAGTAAATTCGACAAACTGTGATTTGACCTAACTTCATAGCACCTCTGCCTTTCAGTTTTTTTGAGGCTGAATCTTAGAGGCATTGGAAGTCAAACCAAAATCTCCTATTTATGGACATAAAGTGTAAAACAAAACTTGTGAATGGTTCTGCTATGTTTAGAGTCTGATTTATGAAAATCTTAAGAGCAGTATGACAAAAATGAAAGTCATAATTAATTTCATATTTTTGGTTAAAAATATTAACCATTATTCAATGTTCATTAGAATTCGACCAATCATAAATTTAGTAAAATGTAAGTTTGATGAATTGTAATTTCGGTCAAAAGTAAATTCGACAAATCCTGAATCGGCCAAATTTCATAGCAGCCTTCCTTTCAAGTTTTTTTAAGAGGCTGAATCCTAGAGAATCTAAAATTATAATTTCATGACTAACAGGTGCTCAACAAGTCCTGAATTCATCTGTCAACAAGTTTCAAGAGAAATTTGTGATGAAAATTCAGCTCAAAAGGATGATTTTTCAACTTCATGCAAACCATCGAAATCTTGTCGAATGGAAATTCAATCTGTTCCTCGTGAAGTTTTGATGCCAAAATGCATCAAGTCAATGAAAAGCATTTGTCAAAATGAAACAAAAGCCAATTGCAAAGCTGAACCACATTTAAATGACCAAAATTGTACCTCAAATTGTAGAAATGAATCCCAAGAAATCTGTAGGAATGTGACCAATCCAATATGCCAACCTGAAAATAGTTTTGGTCCTTGTAAACCTGATTCAGGAAAAGCAGACCACAAGATGGTCAATGTTACAAAATGTGAAGAAGTCATTATTGGCCAAGATTGTCAAGATGTACCCATTATCTTTCCAAGACAAGTTTGCCACAAAATACCCCAAGAGGCTTGTGAAACAGTCCCTAGTATTCTATGCAACAAGGTATTCACAATAAGAACAAAGTATCATTTTACTTTCACTTTTTCAAATCCAAGTTTTTCAAGGTTGAACAGGAAGTTTGTCAAGATGCAGATGAAAATAATGTCTCTGGAGAACAATGTAAGGGAGAAGTTTCAAAAGTTTGTAAGCCTGTCACAAGAGAAATTTGTAAGCAAAAAGAAGCTGAGATCTGCCAGGATATGCCAAGTGAAAGGGTTGTTGAAAAATGCCAACTCCAAGATAGGAAAGTTTGCAATGAAGACAAAACATCAAGTTGCCAACCATTATTAAGGTAATTTAATATCTTATTATTATGCTTTGAGCCAAAACAAACCTTAATGCAATTTGAACCAATCCCACAAACTCATAAAATCACCTGCTTTTAAAAACCAGCAAGATGCTTGATAATCAAATAGCGAGTACGGTGCTGTGGTCTTGAGAAAGTGAGAAGGTGTGACAAGAGAGCATGTGTGAAAACCCAGTGATGACCCTCCCAATCAAGAAAAGAATCAATACTAAACTGCTTATTGAAAGGAACGGTAGCCCTTAATATACTAGAGAGTCGGATCAGAGACGAGATCAATAAAGGTGATCAACCAGATAATGCTTAGCTAGGTTGATTCAGGGGTCAGGTGTTAACTCTGAAGGGTTGAAAATTACTCTTGAACTTATGATCAAAAAGAGGTCCTTGTTATTCTACCCAGTATCATCATCTTGCCTAAACAGGCTGATGACTGGCAGGCTTAAATGGGCAAGCTACAGGCTATTTCATAAAAGGAGGGGTTTCCTTGTCTTAAAAAGTGTTGGTGTGAGGGGTCTGGATGTGGTAACAAGAAAAGAGGGCTCGCTACGTAACTTTGTGATGCACCTATTACTTTAAGGAACACGAGTAATTAACTTTGCAGAACACGTTTTGTTTCAAGGAGATCTTGTTGCTAAGGGAGAAAAATTGGCGTTGTTGTCAGCGCTTAATTATTTTTACCATCTACGTACATTTATATTTCACCTTAAATTAGGCAAGAGTGTAGCATTATTCAACGTGAGGTTTGTGAACTCCAGCCAATAGAGAATTGCACCAAATGCCAATTGGTCCCAGTACAAAGATGTTCACTCGTCCTTCGCCCAATCTGTGTTGAAACTCAATCGCCTTCAAGTAATGTTCAATCCCCTCAAAACAATCTGGATTGTCTTCCTCAAAAGCAGATTCAGTGCTCACCACAAACCAGGTTGTTTGAATCCCTAAGCAAATTTACAATCAAGATTTAACTCTTTAACTATTCCTTTGAACAGAGAAGTTTGTGAATCCATACCTTTCACAGATTGTAAAATGGTCAATCATGAGGTCTGCCAACCAGAAACTGGCACAACATGCAACACAGTTTGTGAAGAAACATTCTCTTGCCAAATTTGCCCATAGTATCTTGCTTAATTTATTATCTCTCCCGAGCAAGCAAAGCGAGTAAGGGAGGAGTTTAAAATTTTTGTATCGGGATCAGGCCAAAAATGGCATGATGTCATGTGTGCCACCTCATTCTCCTCCCACACCAGTAAAGCTAGAGGCCTGAAAATTGCCATGCATAATTCTTACACAGATGGCTCCAAAGTCACCGATCAGATTTTTGATATTTTGCCTAGAAGCTGAGTTATTTAATTTTCAAAGTTTTATATTTACGCCTTTAATAGCTCCCATAATTTTAAAGCTAGAAAAAAACTTTATAAAATAGTATTTTTTGTTCAAACATTTAGCTAAAAATGTTGGTTAATAAACTTTTCTAAAGCTTTAAAATTGACGGAGCCATAATTTTTTTAGGTAGGCAAGTTGCTAGAGAGGGTTAGATATTTTTCCCCGCACAAAAAATGCCCGTCTATTTAATTGCTATTAATCATTTCTTATCAATGTCAAATTTCTAAATTGGATTTTAATTGAGATTAGATATTTTGTATTTATAAAAATAAAGGAGTTGATGCAGCAAATTGTTATGTGATTTTGTTGGGGTTAAAATGGGTTAAAATACAAGCACAGGATGCCACAAAATTATGCACAAAAATAATAAAAAGATGCCCAGACAGGATAAAGCATTACAAAATTAATCCTAAGTCCTAAAATTAAAGTAAACTTGTTTCAGTATATTTCAAAGAAAATTTGGATTCGTCTCTTTTTCAAATTGAATGTTTTTTCACAGTAGCATATATAAAAATGATTGAAAGAGGAAACTGTTGAAACATCATGCTGATAAAATGACCATGAGAACAAAAAATTGAGTTAGTTTTAGAAAAGGAATTTGAAGAGTAAGTTTTTTTATGCATCTTTTGTTAAGCTAATATTGAAAATTTTTTTTGTAAGCCTTGCCAGTCTAGCTCATTAAAGGCACACTGGGGTGGCCTTGCTCTATTGTTCTGTGGTTTATCCCAACTGAAAATATTTTTAAAAGATACGACGGTTGTTGCAAATGCGTGGCAAATTTGTAACATTTGTTGTACAATTTGCGCATATTTGTGGTATTTGTCGTGTTTTTAAAAAAATTTCAGTCGGGTTACCCAGGTAGGAGTGGGACCTGGGTTGCCCGGATAGAATTCTGGCTTTAAGCCATACGACCACCTTGGCTTCTTTTATTTCTTTGAACAACTTTTCTTCTATGTGTTCTCATATAGTAAAAGAATAGTAGGTAGTTTTGAGTTTAGCTTCACCTTTCCTGCCTATAAATTCTACTTAACCCAATTTTTGGAGTAACATATAGGCCAACTTGACAACAGTATGCATATTGCTGATGAGTAAGTCTCTCAGATTCCAAGATAATTTTTTTAATAAATGTTTTCACTTTTTCACTCTATGGACCCATTTTAAAAATTCAAGATCTATAACTTAATTGAATTTCAAAATTAACAATTTTCCTGATTTTGGAAATCTTGTTCAACATCTTTTTCAGGCTTTTTGGCTTTCTTTTCATTCATCATGAGTAAAGATAAAAAAGTAAGCAAAGTTTACAATTCCATATAATTTGAAAAAAATATATTGGTAATTAATGTGACAGATTTTGTTCCTTTCCTATAAACAAAAGACTTCAAGTGCCAGAACTGCAAATGATCTCCACTATATTTTTTTTGCACAAAAGGCCATTCAAAGGTTAATCATTATAGGGTCTGAAGAAAATGTTTGAGTGAGATCAGAGAACTTGTGTGAAAACCCAGGGATGACATCCTTCCCAATCAATAAAAGAATCAATACTGAACTGTTTATTGATAGAAAGGCAGCCCTTTATATCGGAGAGACTAGGATTAGAGTTGTGACCTATGAGGGTGATCAACCAGCTGGTACTAGCTGATTGGAAGAACGTGTATACCTTGCTCAGAAATGCTATCTTGGTCGAAAAAGGTGTGAGAATGAAAGATCAGATGTGAACCTGTCTTGAAATAAATTTAATACAGGAATCATCAAAATATGATTGTGTGTGAGAAAATTTGCTGAAAACCCAGCGATGACCCTTCCTATAAAAAAGAATCAATATAGAACCATATATTGATAGAATGGCAGGACTTTATAAAGGAGAGACTGGGATCAGAGTGTTGACCAATGGGGGCACTCAACCATTTACACTAGCTGATTGGAAGATAAAGTATATACTTTGTGCTGAAACGATGTCTTGATATCAAAATGTGTGTGAATGAGAGAACAGTTGTGAACTTATCTTGAAATAAGTTTAACGGGAATTCGAGAGAAACATAACATTGTCGTTAAAATATTATGTGAGAGTCGAATTAAAGAGAATAGCATGAATTGAGCATTTTTTTTATTTCAGAAAGTTCCTTATGATGAAATGGAAAGTTCTTCTGATAAACAAAGTATATATTACTGACTTGAAAATAATGCAAAATAATTTTTTTTTTCAAATTTTACTTTATTTTAGGTGAAATTTACTCCACAACTGTCAGAGTGACTGTGAGTACTGAGTAGTAAAAAAATGCTCCATAAAAAAATTCCAAAAATTTTTGCCTTACAATGTAGGGTAACTGTTTTGAATCTGCTTATGGTTTCAAACAAGGAACATATGACATGTTTGTCACTTCCAAACAGTTGACTTTTTCAATGGGGAAAGATGACAGTATTATCAAGATAAAAGTAATTTGATTGAGTTTTAGCCAAAGTAAGTTGTAAAATTAAATCTGCTTTTTTTAGAGAGAACATATCCGTCTATTCAAATCTGGAGAGGGTCACATTGGGGTAATTATTTTGATTGGGAATATGACGTTTTGCCATATGCCAGTTCGCCATAGTCGATTCGCCATATGAGCCAGTTTGCCATATGCCGATTCGCCAAACAACGTGCGTGCGCTCTCGTTGTAACGCACGCAGCCCCGCAGGGTTAGGTCTTGTTAGCCCCACAGGGTTAGGTTAGCGTGCGCGCGCTTGTTAGGTTAGGTTAGCAATGTTAGCATGCGCGCGCGTATAACAACAAGCTCGCGCGTACGCGCACGTAGTACAGCAAACTGGCGCATATGGCAAACTGACTATGGCGAATCAGCATATGGCAAAACGACATCATATCATTTTGATACATTCATTTGTTTTCAACCAAGTCACAAAAGTTTCTTTCTAAGCTGGAGTTGAGCAGGGATGAACCTTGCAAAGGCGGGGTAATCATACTTTACATCAAAGATCCTATGGTTGATATTCATGTAAGGTCACTATTAAGAATTGACAGTAGAAAGGTATGAAGAACTATACTTATAGTTGATTGAAACATGTTGGAATATCAGTTAAATTCCCTACAGGGAAAGCATTCAACATCAACAAAACAAAAGTCCATGGGCTCTAAGGTAAGTCTTCTGATTTTTATTGTAACTACAGAATTTTTAATGATCAGGTTAAAAAAAGGGTGTGCCTCATTGCAAGTCATGCAAATGCACAGTTGAGAGAGCATCATCTAAGGACAAGAAGAATTCAAATGTTCAAAGTCCAGATAAAGAGAGACAGAGGGCTCAAGAATCAAGGTAAGAACACTCCATGCCTCACACAAGCGCTTTGTGACCACACCATCAGTCCTCAGCCATAGGCCATATAGCCATTGGACCTTCCAACCTACCATCACCTCTCCAAACTAGAGAGATGATATATAGAGAGTGAGCACACAAGAAAAATTTAATGTTCCCTGTACAGGCCCGGACGATTATTTTTGAGGACCAATAGACATCCAGAACTATAACATAAGTCTAATCCTTCACCAATAGCAAATACTATCAAAAGCTGAATCCGTGCTGGTATGGGGACCCTGAAATCTTTCGTGCAAGCTTGTCTTTAAATTTCTATAGTGCCCATAGTGATATTCAGGCATGGAAGTCACTTTATGATCTGGATTGGGAATGATTACTATTAGTAAGTTTTTGTGCCAAGTCAGGGTCAAAGGTTGTTAGAGATACCAGGGTTTGAGCCCTAGCACCCTTATCACCACCCAAATGCCATGACCATTAGGCCACACCAATCCCTTTGTTGGATTAACAGGCAGAAAGAGCCCCTAAGCACCCCCCCTTCACTCTAACCAGCTAATTCCCCTAATGGAGCTATGTCCCTACTCCTTTAACCAGGCACAATCCTACCCTCTTACTCAAAACCTTTATATTCATAATTTGGAAGATGCTAGAACGCGTTGTGCTGTAGCCTGGAGTGTGACCTTTGCGTGCGTGAATGAGTGGCAAAAATCCACTGATAACTTTCCCAATCAAGAAAAGAATTAACACTGCTGGACTGTTTGCTGAATGCTGATAGAACTGCAGCAGACTCAGAAAAGATCTAGACCAATGAGGGTGATCAAAGAATTGGCACTCGCTGATTGGAGGAACACGTAGGTCTTGCACTGAACTGTTCTGTTGATATAAAAAGGTGTGGGAACGAAAATAAAAGTCAAGGTGGCAACTTGTCCAGTAATGAGTTTAACGGGAATGTGATAAGAATAGAAAATTATCATTGATAGATCGTAAGAAGCAAAATAAGAAAATAACTTGAATATTTTTCATTGATTGACAGCTTTTATCAGAAACTCCTTATTCGAATATTGAACAAACATGTTGAAACAATATTGAATTTACAATAGTTCCTTTGAGTCCATTATTAATATATATAAAACCCTAACATCTGTCCCATCACGCAGACAGGGTGGGGGCTTGGTAATGCAATAAAAATGGGAAAAAAGGGGGGCGGCTTAGCCCGCTCTTGAACGTGCTAGTTAGTGATGGGTCTGGGTCAAATATTTTTGACCCGGGTCGGGTCAGGTCGGGTTAGCCATTTATGGTTTAGGTTTGAATTGGGAAAATTTCCCCTAAAAATGTCAAATTTTTTCTCTTCGGGTCAAAAAAAAAACTCTTCTGGTTGGGTCAAAAAGTACCCGGGTCAGCCACATATTTACTGCAGGTCAAAAGTAAGCTCGGGTCAGGGCCCATCTCTAGTGCTAGTATTATAATATTTCTCAAATAAAAATTTTCCCCCTCACCCTCATTCTTTATTTGAAAATTTATGTTAAAATCAGCTTTCAGTTCTCACCTTCTCCTTCCTATGCCTCTGAGAAGCCTAGAAGTCTGACACCATTATCAGAATCCAGGATATCATGGTTCTCATCCAAAAGTACATTTTTTACCTTTTAAAGCATCAAAGAGTTGATAATTCATTTACTTCAATTTAAAGTTAAAGGTTTCTGGAATCTAAAGAGTGATGATTCAAAAATTCCACCAACTTTTGAGGAAAACACTTATGATATTGTAATAATACTGTGAAAAATAAAAGTCAACATGAAAAGCATTGAAAGGTATTAATTTCTAGCCTGGATTGGGTCTGGAAGATCCCATCAATTCATCAAGATTCTGTATAGAAGAAAAACAAAGTGATGAATCCAAAAGATGGCATGAGAAAGACCAAGAAGTAACAGAATACGAGGTTGCTTCAATAACTTTCCTTTTGCATTATGTTTGATTTGTAATCATTTTTGATCTAGGATGATGTGGCTATTCCAATCATGCAAAAAGATAAAAATCACATTGAGGTGACTGATACAAAGGATATTTACACTATAACAGAAGATGATTGATGAAAAAAGTAGATTTTTCACCTGGATTTTTATTCTTATTAACATATTATTCAACTCTTAAATGAGTTGTTTCATCTTGTAAGTTCATAATGGACAATTTGGTATAAAATATATTTATAGATGTGAAAGTGCATAGTACTAGACAAAGCACTCTTTCTATGAAATAAAAATTTTCTTTTGACCTTCAAAGTCTTTTTTTGGAATCAAGCTGGTGTATTCTGGATTTTATTTTGAGAATCAATGTCAGATTTTGTATTCTTATCTTAGGCTTCATCTTACAACATGTATACAATACATTCATTATACAAGAGGTTATTTG
>Ga0194133_10007652_pt1 | contig 12850 bp, 10 predicted proteins | sample TA2KigOf40mmetaG_FD_155448 | JGI IMG/M metagenome (GOLD analysis project Ga0194133, IMG submission 155448) | Freshwater microbial communities from Lake Tanganyika, Tanzania - TA2015055 Kigoma Offshore 40m | ecosystem: Environmental > Aquatic > Freshwater > Lake | place: Tanzania: Lake...
ATTTGATTCATCTTCTCTCCATTCAAGAGAACGTACTTTTGCATAGTGTTCAATTTCTTTTTTGCTGAGCCATAAGATGGGTCTGATATACGATAATTTTCTATCAATATCTCTTCTTGGTGGAATACCTGCCAGGCCAGTGATGCCCGAACCTCTCATGAGATTCATCAATAATGTTTCTGCATTGTCTTCGGAATGATGTGCGGTGGCAATGACATCTGCATGTGCCACTTTTGCTGCTTTTTCAAAGAATTGATAACGCATGATGCGTGCTGCGACTTCGGTACCAAGATTATATTCCTTGGCATATTGCGCCACGTCGGCTTGGGTATGATGAAAATGAAGTCCATATTTTGCAGCCAATTTTTTCACGAAAACTTCATCTTGCTGCGATGCTTCGCCACGCAATAAATGATTGCAATGCGCAATATGTATGGTGCTCCAACCACGCGTGCTTATCACTGCCAAGAGATCAAGTAGGACCACTGAATCAATTCCTCCGCTGACTCCACATAGAATGGTCACCGGCTTTTTTATTCTGATTTCTTGCTCAAGAAATTGAATTGTCTTTTGCAATATTGGTTCAACCTCTTTTTGAAGAGGATCCACCTTGGCTTTCGATATGGAATTACCCCAATTTTCCACTTTCTTGATTGGTGGAAAATCTTTTCCAACTTTGTCCAGAGGCAAAACTTTAGACTGCTCTTGCACCGGTTTTACATTTTTTTTAACAACCTTCACTTGCTCTTTGGGTTGCTCCTTCGCGATATCCTTTTCTTTCTTCAATTCTCCCGCAGGCGCATCAACAGTCTCTTCCGACGCTATTGCGTTATGTGTTTCAATGATGTGTTCAGGGTTATCTTTATTTAGTTGTTTTTCCTGTAAATGCTGAAGGCGCTTCAATTTTTTTCTTTCTTTCCATTCGCGAAGTCTTCTTTCTTTACGAGATAGCTTTTCCTCACCTGATTGAGATGCCGTCTCACCATTATGCGGAGCCTCAATATGCTTAACTTTAGTTTTGATTGCTTCTTCATTCGAAGTTGCAGGAATTGCATCCTCAGTTTTCTTCTTTTTATCTTTTGAAGCTCTGTCATTCGCAGTTACATTCTTGGGCTTTTTGTTTGATTTTTTTTCAGATTCAATAGTTTTTGTTTGTTCATGTTTTATTGCCTTGTCAGCTGATTTCGCTTGCTCCATCCCGGATGCATCTTGCATTGCATCCGCTATTTTTTTGGATGTTTTTTTAACCGCTTTTTCAATCGGAGCATCACTTTTCAATGTGGTCTTTTTGGCTACCTTCGCAACTAGCCCTTTCGGTTTCGCAATCGAAACAGTCTTGATTTTCTTTGGCTCTTGAATCTGTGTTTTGTTTTCTGAAGATGCACGTTCAGATTGGGAAGCAACCTTCTTGGTTGCACCTTTTTTGGTAGGTGTTGTTTTTGCCATGAGTAATTCTGTAAATGATATCAATCATGAATGGAACAGCATCATACATACACTTTGTGTATATGCATCAAGCAACATCATCCTGTAATTGATATGAATGTAAAAATTCAATATATGCCTCAAGCCGATCTTCAACTTGGGCAAAGGACTCATACTGTTGCACATCTTGCTTGACGGCTGATGCGCAGTATAATCCTCGTAAATATCCTGCATAAAATTTTCGGAATTCAAGAACTGCTCTCCGCTCTTGCTTTTGAGACAATTGCAGTCCCAAATGTTCTAAGCATGTCCGAATCTTCTCTTCAAAAGTCGGTTCAGGAGCTTCTACTCCATGCGCCAACAAATGTCTTGCTTCTCTGAAAATAAATGGATTGCCAACTGCCGCACGTCCAATCATGACAGCATCACAACCACTTTCCTTGAATGCCCTCAACACATCCTGGGCAGAGGCAACATCTCCATTCAATATCACGGGAATATTGACCGCTTTTTTGATTTTGGGGATCCACGACCAATCGGCATCACCCGAATGACCCATATCACGCGTTCTGCAATGAACAGTAATCGCCGCTGCACCTGCTTGCTCCAATCTGGCAGCCACATCTTCTATGACTATGGCTGATGAATCCCAACCCAAACGTGTTTTTACAGTTATGGGAAGCTTTACGGTATCAACAATTGCTTTGGTCATTGATGCCATGAGGGGAGGATCTTTCAGTAGTGCCGCCCCGGCATTTCTGGCCACAACATTTCGTACCCAGCAGCCACAATTGATGTCAATGAAATCGGGTCCTGATGCTTCAGCAACGGCCGCAGCTTCTTTCATCACATCAATTTCTCCTCCGAAAATCTGAATGGAAACCGGATGTTCCTCTTCCGATAAACGGAGTTTTTCCATGGATCTTCTGGCATCCCGAATCAAACCATCTGAGGATATGAACTCGGTATAAACAATATCTGCCCCCATGCGCTTGCATATTACTCTGAAAGGAAGATCTGTAACATCTTCCATTGGAGCCAAAAGCACTCCATTGTTCACGTTGACACCGCCGATGGTGAGTTCGGCAAATCTATGTTCATTGAACGTATCGGGCTTATCCATTTGGACTAAAATACAATAAAAAAACGGCATTTATATGCTTCACTTCTTCACCTTACCGTGGTTTTCGGTCATATTTGCAGCAAGAATGAAGATTTTCATATGCTGTATCATCGGCAGATAGCTTTTCAGTATCATAACCAATTACCGTTATGGCTTTTTCTATTAAGTTTAGCGATGTTTTAGTGTCTTCATATGCAATCGTGAGTGTCTTTTTTTTCTTGTCCCAATTGGCGGATTCAACACCATCAACAGATTTAGCTGCTTTTTCAATGGCTTTTTTGCAGGATCCGCAATTACCATAAACTGTGATAACTCGTTTCTGGATGGGAAGTGCAGTAATAGTTGTTACTTGGAATGACAACATTGCAAGTAATATCATAAAAAAGTATTTCATAGTGATGTTATGTGTTTGTGATAGAAAAGAAGATCTTCAGTCGAATCAGTTCTTCAATTAACGTAAACTTAGGCATAAGTCGGCCCTTTTTTCAAGGATAAATTGTATTTTTGACCACTAATGCCATCATGTTCGCATGGCAAATTCTCATTGTTTCACTACCGGCCTTTACCATGAACATACTTGTATTGCGCAGGGCATTTGGATTTCTATCTTTCATCGTGGCATCTGTCACGTATATGTTAACTGTTCAGGAATCCGTTCCTTTTTGGGATTGCGGTGAATTTACCGCGGCTGTTGCTGAACAGCAAGTTCCGCATCCTCCTGGTGCTCCGCTATTTCTTATCGTGGGGAAATTATTTCATTTGCTTCCATTCGGCGATCCGGGTTGGAGAGTGAATTTAATGTCTGCTTTTGCAAGTGCCGTCACAGTTGGACTCCTCTATTTGGTGATTGTTCAAGTGATCGAAAACTTCCGAGGGAAAAATTATGATTCATTCAGCGATGCATTAGCTGTATTTGGCTCTGCTTTTGTTGGCGCAAGTGCATTGACATTCAGCGACACATTTTGGTTCAATGCGGTTGAATCCGAAGTATATGCTTCATCCACATTGCTTGTTGCAATCATTGTTTGGTTAATGATGCGCTGGAATGAAGAAGCAGAGAATCCCGGAAATGAAAAATATCTATTGTTGATTGCATATATCATCGGTTTGTCTACTGGTGTTCATTTGTTCAGCATTTTGGCAATATTTTCATTGGCATTGGTGGTGTATTTCAGAAAGTATGATTTCAAATTGTCATCATTCTTTGCAATGGGCGCAATCACAGTTGTGAGTTTTGGTCTTATTTATCCCGGTATCGTAAAAGTATTGCCCGCAATGCTTGGTGGGAATCTTTTCAGAACCGATGCCAGAGATTATGTCATTATGGATTCCATGTTTCCAAGATTATTGGCAGTTGGATCAATTATTGGTGCTGCTTTTGGAACATATCATGCAAGTAAAAACAATAAACCAATTTTAAATCTTGCCTGTTCATCATTTTTACTCATCATACTTGGGTATAGCACATATACGCAAATTCTATTGCGTTCAAATGCCAATCCTCCGATGAATGAAAACACTCCGAATGATCTCATAAAGCTGAGTGCTTATCTTGGACGTGAGCAATATGGTGATGCACCATCATGGCCTCGAAGATGGCAGGTTGACCCCATGTATACATCACGTCATATGGAATATGGTCCTTGGTCTGAACCACCAAGAAAAGTAGTGACTCGACAAGATGGCATGCAATACACAGTACCCGATTATTCTGCCATGAAAAAGAATATGTCGGGAGAATTGAATTTCTTGTTCAGGTATCAACTCAATCACATGTATCTCCGATATTTTTATTGGAATTTCATGGGTAGAGTCGGCGATGTTCAAGATGCGCCTGCAACCATGTCGAGCAATAGAGAATCGATTGACTTCAAAGAATTCAATTATATGTCCGGTTATAAAGACATATTCCCCATTACATTTTTTGCATTGCCATTACTTCTCGGATTATTCGGCTTGATATTCCATTTCAAGAAACAACCTCGCATGGCTTTGGTATATGTCACATTATTCCTCCTGACGGGACTGCTTGCCGCATATGCACAGAATCAGCAAAATCCTCAACCAAGAGAGCGTGATTATTTCTATGTGGGTTCTTTTTTCGTTTGGTGCATGTGGATCGGCATCGGTACTTATGGGATTATTTCAACTATTCTGAAAAGAGATAAACAGCTCTCACCAGCAATATCCGGATTAGTCATTGGGATGTGCTTTGTAGCAGTTCCGGTCAATATGGCAATGGGTGGTTGGAAGATGCATGATCGCTCAGGAAATTTCCTTCCATTTGATTATTCATACAATGTTCTTCAAAGTTTGGAGAAAGATGCAATTGTCTTTACCTATGGAGACAATGACACATTTCCACTTTGGTACATGCAAGATGTGGCAGGTGTTCGTCGAGATGTACGTGTTGTGAATTTAAGCTTGGGCCAAACAGGTTGGTATATGTATGAATTGAAACACAATGCTCCTTGGGGTGCAAAGAAAATCCCATTGACATTCAGCGACAATTCCCTTTTGGCGGATGAAACAAGCACAGAAGCAATTGGTCCTGAATTATCCGAAGGTGAAAACATCACTATTCCAGTCAGCAAGGAGATATTGAAACGCTTCACGGTTGATTCGGCAATTCTTGCAAATGGCGTGATGCAATTTCAATTCACTGGAGATGGCAATCCTCGCCCCGGCGAGAAAGAAAATGTCCCCGTGTTCTATAAAGGACCGCAGCATAAATTGGTTGCAGACATTCTTAAAGTGGTCAAATTTGAAAGACCGGTTTACTTCACACAAGGTTCCGATTCATATATGGGATTGGATGAGTTTCTTCGCACGGAAGGTCTAGCACAGCGTATATGCCCTGTTAAACAAGGGCAAGGTAGATCTTATGAAGAATCCATCATGAATAAATGTTTGTTGAATCCAGTTGCGAATGATATTGCGCATTCAGAACCACATTATGGTTTCAAGTTTAGAAATCTCAACAATAAAGATGTGTATTATGATGAAGTTCACAGAAGATTCATGGATAGTTATCGCATGACATTTTTGAATTATGCAACCTATCATTTGGAAAAGGGTGACAGCGCACAATGCATAAAGGTACTTGATGCAATGAATAGATATATTTCACCAGATCAATTCCCAATTGCTTATGTATTGGAATATCAAATCGGAGAAGTATACGCTAGAGCAGGAGCGAAGAAACAGGCAAAAGAATTTTATGATCGATGCATCAAAAGCGCCGATTATATTGAACAAAACCAACTTCATGCAATTGATAGATTTTCACGAGAATATCCCCCGACTGAAATCATGAAGAGAGCAAGAAGTATGAAATCGCAACTCTAACAATAAAGCCCGCACATCGCGGGCTTTATTGTTTTTGAGCAGAATGTATTCCTAATTCATCAATAATGATATCCGGAGAATGATCATGTGATTCCACCGGTAATGCTTGTTCGCTATACTGACATGAAAAACCAAGTCCAACAGTTTTGAAACCTTCATGATTTGAAAGAAAAGCATCATAGAATCCTCCACCATAACCCAAGCGATGTCCCTGTTCATCAAATGCAAGCAAAGGCATGATGCATAGAACGGACGAATGGTCTTTGAAAACAAATGGATGGCCTATAGGTTCGCGAATCCCATAGTCATTCACATCATAGCGTGAGTTTTCAGTCACTTGCACCATGCTCATCAATCTGTTTCCATCTATTCTTGGAAGCAAAAGAGTTTTATTCAAGGCGAGTATTCCATCATTCAAATAGAGTGTGGAGACTTCATCACCAAATGAAGCATAAGAACAAATAACATCAGCAGATTCGACCATTGTTGATGATAGGAGCGTCTCGGAAATCAAAGCCGACAAAGACAAACGTTCCTCGATCGACAATGCTGCTCTTTGGGTTTTGAAGAAAACCCTTAAATGTTTTTTGCGCTCTTTTAGTGCAAGAGTTTGATCATTGTTCATGATATGTGGGAAACTCAGATTGGCAAAAGCAAAGCAATACGCTAAATTAGCGAAGCAGCCTCAAATCATTCCATGATTTTTCCACATGAAAGAAGAAATGATGCCTCAAGGAATCGGGCAGACCCTTGGGGACATGATTCATTTGCCCGGTATAACCGTTCGACCACCCTTTGCATTCAGAACAGGTCAATTACATTTTTTGCATAAACTTTCCGCACGACTATTACAAAGAGATCATTATCATCTCGGTGTATTCGTTCCGGGTTATGGGAAAACCATAACGGCATTGGCATCATTCGTAATTGCAAGACATCTCAAAAAAGCAAATAAACTCATAGTATTCGTTCCAAGAGGAAATCTCCGTGATCAATATGCCGATGCAAAAGAATTATCGAGCGTATTGAGAAATATCGGTGCTCCACCGCTCACATTTTGTACCGCTGATTCCGATGCAACATTTTTGAAAAATGCATCAATGGACATCATCATCACGACATATCAATATGCCTCCGGCAAATCAGGAAATGCCGCGCTGCCAACATACTCATCCAAAGAGCAATGCATATTTGTTTTTGATGAAGTGCATCATTTATCGGATGAAGGAACATGGGCAAAAGCAATAAATAATCTACCGCATTCATGCAGCGTCGCTTTGTCCGGAACACCGGTACGCTCTGAGAATAAAGCTTTGTTTGGAGTTCCATTTGAGATTCGCAATGATGAACTTTTCTATACAGCCTTGCATGAAGTATTACTGAGAGATGCACATGAAGAAGGAAAAATTCTGAAGCGTGTTTCTGTTAATATGATCGATTATAAAATCAAATTGAGAAATATAGAAACGAAAGAAGAAATCGATGACCGAACCTGAAGCTTCTTTCATAGAGCCGGAACAAGTACTGGCAATGAATGTTATAGAATTGGAGCAACAGTTACGTCAGGAATGTGCAAATCTTGCTTATCGCCTAACACAATCACTGAAATCTCAAGGATTAAAAGCCGATATTCGTACAATTCATACTGCTTCAAAAAAACAGTTTGGAAAATCCCAAGATGATATGAATTTTCGTGAGTTGGAAGCAAAAAAAGAATGGTTATTTCAATGTTTGGAACGTGGAAGGATTTTTTAATGGTGCATTATGGGCTATAGAAATATAGGAACAATTAGCAGAACACATGGTACATCGGGAGCCATGATTCTTACCCAGTGCCCTGATACATCAATACATATCAAACCCGGTACACAAGTTTTGATAGGGTTTTCGGCCAGCTTTTCAAAACAATATACTCTTACTTCGTGTGAAACCTATAAACAGTCTCTGATCATTACATTAAACAATGTGTCAATAAATGATGTCTCTGATTTAAAGGATAATGGTGTATTTATTGAAGAGACAGCTTTATTGCGCACTGATGACAACTATTTCATTAGCGATTTGATTGGCTGTTCCGGTATGGATGAACAAGGCAATCGATTGGGTACGATCACGGATGTATGGATCATGCCTGCAAATGATGTATGGGTTTTGTCAATGCCCGAGGGAGATATTCCATTGCCTGTAATCGATGATGTGATTCTATCAGTGGATATTCCAAAAAAACAAATCATTATTCGACTCATAGACGGATTGCGCGATCTTCTCCCCAAATCATCAGATGACTCTCAATTAGATTGAGTGATAAGCATCTACATCGATGGTTATTTTTACCGAGTTTTTTGCATGATGTTCTGCATAGGCATGCATTGCCTTGCGAAGATTCCTTCTCATGATTTCGCCTGATGGATCATCGTGTTTATTGCCCTTCAACACAAGTATTCTGCGATAATGCGACTTTAGTTTTGCAATGAATGGAATTGTAGGACCAAGCATTTGATAGGGTACACCCTTAGTGGGCAATAATGTTACTATCGTTTGAATTGCTTCATGGACGGCATATTCATCAGGACCGGTCGTTTCAATGGTCACGATTCTGGAAAATGGCGGATAGTCTGCATCCTTTCTGATTTGCAATTCATCATTGTACAATAATTCATAACTCCCCATTAGTGCAGCAATGATGGACTGATGTTCCGGATGCGAAGTCTGCAATAACACCTCACCCTGCAATGCCCCCGTTCTTCCTGCCCTGCCGGCAACCTGAGTCAAGAGTTGAAATGTACGTTCGGACGAGCGGAAATCAGGCATGAACAATTGATGATCAGCATCTACGATTCCAACAAGCGAGACATGCGGAAAATCCAGTCCTTTGGCGACCATTTGCGTACCAATCAAGATATCGATTTCTTTCTTTGCAAATGCAGTGAGCAATCTACGATGCTCGCCTTTCTTGGAGGTAGAATCCAAGTCCATTCGAGCAATTTGAGCATGTATTCCTCGTGATGCGAGCAATTCTTGTAATTCTTCTTCAACCTTTTGCGTTCCAGTGCCTGCTTCTTTTATGTCTGAACCTCCGCAAACAGAGCAAGAATGCAATGATTTTTCGGAATAGCCACAATAATGGCAACGCACCATTCCCGAATGTTTATGTAATGTGAGTGAAACACTGCAATGTTTGCACATCGGAATATGTCCGCAATCCAAACATTCTTGAAAGCGAGCAAACCCTCGGCGATTATGAAAGAGTATCGTTCCCTCTTTTTTGATCACTCTATGAATGATAGATTGCAGGAGTTCTTCAGAAAACGAACCTTGCATCGTTCCTCGTTTTCTATGCTCACGAATATCAATGCACTCTATCTTTGGCAATGTAGCACCATCAGCTCTTGATGGAATGTGGAGATAATGATATTTCCCTTGTTGAGCATTGTACATGCTTTCCATCGATGGCGTTGCAGATCCAAGAATGGTGACAACCTGTTCGATTGCTCCTCGTACAACGGCAAAATCTCTGGCATTATATCTTGGTGCAGGAGCTTCTTGTTTATAAGAAGATTCATGTTCTTCATCAACAATGATCAGTCCGAGTCTTTGATCACGAAATGGGGCAAACAATGCCGACCTTGCGCCAATGACAATACGAGCTTTTCCGCTTCTAATCTTCCTCCAATGCTCATAGCGCTCTTGATTGGTCATTTTGCTGTGCAATACAGCGATCAAATCACCAAATGTTGCAGAGAAACGATCAACGAGTTGAGGAGTGAGAGATATTTCCGGAACAAGTAGTAAGCAATCCTTATCAAGAAACAATGCTGAGCGAATCGCCTGAATATACACCAATGTTTTTCCACTTCCAGTAATGCCATGAAGAAGAAATGTCTTTGTTTCTTTTTCATGCAAAGCTGAGTGTATCATAGCATGAGCATGTTGCTGCTCCATTGTCATCGTCAATAGCGACTCGTCTCTTCGTGCTAGACTATCCCTCACTTCCGAGGAACCAGGAGCATATTCTTCCTTTTTCTGAATGAGAATTTCTTTTGAGCAAAGTGTCTGTATTGGTGAGGTGGATTGCAGATTCAATGTTGCTTTCACTTCATTGATTGGTAAACCGGAACCATGAGTTTGTTGATGAAGATAGACATGACTAAGTATTGCAGCCTGTTTCGGGGATGCTTTATCCAGATGATTCAAGAGTTCTTTCAATGCAAGATGATTATTCATCAATACATCTGACACATATATCATCGATTGCATTCTGGGTTTTGCAGATGGCGCAATATTTCTTTTTGTTAGGATTACCCCGGCATTCTCCAAGGCATCCAGCTGATCAGAAACAGAGCCTGTTTTGAGCATCTTTTCAAGATACACTTCCGTTAATGGACCGGAATGATCAATTAGCAGTCCCAATAATGCCGCTCGCTTTGGAGCACGCTTTTGCATGGATCGTAATTCTTCGGGAGACGGTCTATGAATTAATTCAACATGCATCACGCTTTGCGGAGTCATACCACGTGGAATCCCTGCCTTTAAAGCTTCACCCCAAGAACACAAGTAATAGTCAGCCATTTTTCTAGTGAGTTGAAGCATCTGTTCAGTAAAAAACGGGGTTTCATCAAGGATTTCAATAATATCCTTCATGCCTTGTACCGGCTCCCCCAAGCCGACTATGACCCCGGTCAGAATGCGCTTGCCAAAAGGAACTAGTGCCCTACAGCCAAGCAGGGATGTAGGATTTCGGTCATATTCATACCGATATGTGAATACCTTTTGAACCGGCAAAGGTAATGCTATGGAGAGATAGGAGACCATTCAGTATTTTTGGGAAATGTTTTTGCTATTGAAACGTCAAAAGCACACGAAGAAATGGAGGTCGCCCCGTTTTGACCTCATGCAAAGATAATCAACCGACAGTTTATCAGGTGTATGCTCATGAAAACTTCATCATTGCTCATAGCTCTTTGTTCCCTTTTGCTTACAGGCTCAAGCGGTCTGATAGCAGGTTGCAAAAAAGAACGCTCATTTCTGAAAGAATCCGAAAAGGCACAAAAGCCTCGTACTGAATTGATGCAGAAAAACGATGCAATCTCGAATTCCAGGCAGACTGCCATAACCGAGACTGTTCGCATTGCCAGCACGGCAATTGTTGGTATTACCGTTACAGAAGTGCGTCAGGTTGGATATAGTCCATTCGGAGGTTTCTTCGGCGATCCGTTCTTTGATCAGTTTTTTAATCGAAGAAGAAATATGGAAGTTCGCGGAGCGGGTTCGGGCTTCATCATTTCATCAGATGGATATATCGTGACCAATGATCATGTGGCCGGTAATGCAAAAAAGATTGTTATCACCATGACAAATGGCAAGCGATATGATGCAAGAATTATTGGGTCTGATCCCGTAAGCGATGTTGCTTTGCTAAAAATCGAAGGAGAAGATTTCCCTTTTCTTCAATTTGGCAATTCAGAACAAACAATCATAGGTGAATGGGCAATAGCTTTTGGCAATCCTTTTGGTCTTTTTGACAATAATGCAAAACCTACCGTCACCGTTGGAGTGATTAGCAATTCAGGTGTGAGCTTCACCCAAGAGAATCGAGTATACAAGGACATGCTTCAAACAGACGCGGCAATCAGTACCGGAAATTCAGGTGGCCCCTTATTGAATGCAAGAGGAGAAGTAATAGGTGTAAATACGGTCATTTTTTCCACAGCCAACAATAATCAAGGATCCGGCAGCATTGGTATTGGATTTGCTGTCCCAATCAATCGAGTGAAATCAGTTCTGGAGCGTTTGAAAGAAGATGGTAAGATCGATAGAGATTTTAATACGGGTATGCTTGTTCAACAGATTGATGATCGTATCGCCAGATATTTCCAACTAGAAAAAAAAGAAGGTGTGGTGGTGGTAGAAGTACGCAGGGGAACTCCTGCTGAGAAAGCCGGGATTGAACCGGGTGATATCATCCTGGAAGTAGATGGAAAGAAGATTGATAAAAATGATGATTTGGAATTGGCCATCTATGATGGTATCGTTGGACAAACCATGATCCTTCTCATAGATCGTGGAGGAGAGACAATGAAGAAAAAATTGTATCTTGAACGCAGTAAGTAATTCATCAAACCGGGTTTTTCCAGTGTCAAGAGACCAGATTCAAACAATACGATCAGAGCATCTCATCAAGCGTTATAGTAAGCGCACTGTTGTGAATGATGTATCGCTCGAATTGAAACAAGGCGAAATCGTAGGTTTGCTGGGTCCGAATGGAGCCGGGAAAACAACATCTTTCTATATGATGGTCGGCATGGTGAAGCCAAGCTACGGAAATGTTTACTTGAATGATCGTAAGATCACCTCCATGGCAATGTATCGCAGAGCGAGAATGGGAGTAAGCTATCTCCCACAAGAAGCATCCATATTTCGCAAGTTGTCGGTTGAAAACAATATCATGGCAATCCTTCAATTGCAAGCCATGAAACGTTCGGAACGCAAAGAAAGACTAGAACAATTATTAGAAGATTTCAGCATCACGCATATCAGAAAAAGCAAAGGCTATATGCTGTCAGGTGGAGAAAGAAGACGTTGCGAAATTGCCCGAGCATTGGCATCCAATCCAAAGTTCATTTTTCTTGATGAACCATTTGCAGGGATAGACCCAATAACAGTTGAAGAAATCATGATGCTTGTTCGTGAACTCAAGAAAAAGGGTATCGGTGTTTTAATAACAGATCATAATGTTCATGAAACACTCTCAATTACGGACAGAGCATATATCCTCATAGATGGTACTATTTTCTGCTCAGGATCCGCGCAAGAAATCGCAGACAATGCAGAAGTTCGCAAACGCTATCTCGGGGAGACATTCTCCTTGGAGCGTTATGAATGAAGTCATTCCCACACTTTGAGCTGAAAGCCACATCAATTGAGACATCCTTCGACGGTTTTCACTCGGTCTTT
>Ga0194133_10007654_pt1 | contig 12850 bp, 7 predicted proteins | sample TA2KigOf40mmetaG_FD_155448 | JGI IMG/M metagenome (GOLD analysis project Ga0194133, IMG submission 155448) | Freshwater microbial communities from Lake Tanganyika, Tanzania - TA2015055 Kigoma Offshore 40m | ecosystem: Environmental > Aquatic > Freshwater > Lake | place: Tanzania: Lake Tanganyika...
ATTGCCAATGATGAAGTTAGCTTCATTAATCGCAGGATAAAGTGTTGCCCATAAATCGATATGAGCGTTTGGTGCATTTATTCTTTCCGATACATATCGACCTCCCGGATTAGAGGTGGTTGTGTAATTATCGGCCAATACTTCGGGAGCAATCAGCATCCGCTGACCATAATACAGGAAGGATTGAGCTCTTGAATAAAGCGATACAGAAATTGCATTAACACTTGCAAAATCAGTTAATGCGGCGTCAGCGGCAATTGATTGCTTTGGCTGAACGTCGAGTGCGTCTTTACATGAAGTTCCGGCTAAAACCAGACTCATGATAGATGCAGCGAATATTTTCTTATTCATAATTTTCAATTTATAGATTATAAACCAATTTGAAGTCCGCCGGTATATGTCCTGGCTTGTGGATTGTTACCTATTTCGTTAAATCCGATTGGAATCTCAGGATCTAAGCCAGGATACTTCGTAAATGTTAACACATTGATACCTGTTGCAAATACACGAACATTGCGCAATTTAACCTTGGAGGCTATACTTGCCGGAATAGTGTAGGATAAGGTGATATTCTTTAAACGAATATAAGAAGCATCATATAAATATCTGGTGGAACCTGTAGTCAAGGCAGAGGATAGACCTCCGGCATTGTTAGGATGGGCGGAAGATCGGCTTAAAAATCTAGGAACCGCTGTAATCTGTCCTGGAATAATCCACTGCTCAGCAAGCTGTGAGACAATTTGGTTATCATCAGAAGCTCCTGAATTCCAAATAGTCTGGCGCATACTCACAAAAGATTTGTTACCATATTGGTACTGGAATAGGAAATCTAAATTTAAGTTCTTATAAGAAATAGTGTTATTCAAACCTCCGAAAAATTTAGGATAACGAGTACCACGAACTATTTGGTCATTGGCAGCCACTAAATTATAAGTATAGTTTCCAGCGCCATCATACCACATTGGTCTACCATCGGCAGGATTCACACCGGCCCAACCATAGGTCCAGATAATATCCACCGGTTGTCCAACTATGAACGAAGTTCCAATACGGTCAGAACCACCTTGGAGCAAGGATAAAATTTTATTTCTTTGGAAAGAAATATTAAAATCTGTAGACCATCTAATACCGGCTTTAGTATTAAGATTCACGGTATTCAAACCCAATTCAATACCTTCATTCTGAACCGATCCGATATTTTCACTGATAGACGAGAAACCGGAGTCAGAAGGTAATGGTCTGCTCAACAAGAGATTATCATTTATACGACGATAAACATCGACACTACCCGTGATACGATTCTTGAAAAAACCATAGTCAAGTCCAAGGTTGGTTGTCTTGGCTTGCTCCCATGATAGGTTGTTGTTTCCCAACTGAGAAGGTCTGATACCATTTGCTCCAAGATAGCCACCACCTGCTCCAAACAAGGCACGGGATGCAAAATCTGCAATCTGATCATTACCAACCACACCATAACTTGCACGAAGCTTCAAATCAGAAATAACTTTATTATCGGCCAAGAAATCTTCTCCCGAAATTCTCCAGGTACCAGAAACACCACCGAAGTAACCGTATTGTTTGTTAGAACCAAAGCGAGAGCTACCATCATATCTCAAGGTACCTGAGATATAGTATTTCTCTTTGTAGTCATAGTTCAATTTACTAAACAAACCAGCTTTTTTGTAACCGGTAAAGAACCCGTTAATAGACAGCGGTGTTCCGTTTTGTAAACTTCTGAAAAAAGGATTTGGGAATCCGGACCCTTGAGCGGTTGCACTCTCGACATTTTGTTCTTTTAATTCACCCCCAAACAAGGCTGCCAAATTGTGACTACCAAAAGTCTTATTCCAGTTGGCCGTAACGTTTGAGTTAAAGTCCAAATTACGAGTGTTAATAACAGTTGAAGTACCACCATTACCCGCAAATGCCGGAATAGTAGCAGGTCTCTGGTTATCATCCCGGGTATCTACAAAATCAATACCTGCAAAACCTGTAACTGAAAGAGAAGGAGTTACTTTGTAAGTTGCTGAGAAATTACTAACAGTCTGTAATGCGTTACCCATTCTAACTTCATCATAAGCCCCCTGCACAATGTTATAAGCAAAACCAGCTTTTAATGCTGCCCCTTGAGTGTAAGAACCATCAGGTTGATAGATCGGTACATCCGGACGTAAAGTGAATGGATAGAAAAACGGACTGTTAACAAATGCACCATCGGCAATAGAACCAAAAATTCTGGTTGCCGTCATCGACACATTACCGTTAACACTAAGCTTGTCAGTTATTTTATGTCCAATGTTAGTCCTGAATGTCCCTCTTTTGTAATAAGACTGAATAACTTGTGCTTCCTGATTAGTGTAAGAACCTGAGATATAAAAACTCGTCTTGGCATCACCTCCTGAAATTGATAAGTCATAAATTCTTGAATTACCATCACGAGCTATGGCATCAAACCAATTCGTGCTTGGAGCAGTTGCATTGGTTGGATCTCCATAGAAGGCAATCGCGGCAGACTGTGAAATACCCGCATTAACAGCTGCAGGAACTAATATCTGTGCATACTGTTGAGCATTGGCGACATCATAGCGGGCAACATTTTGCGAAACCCCTTGCTGGGCAGCAAAATTAACCTGAGAACTGCCGCTTTTACCCTTTTTGGTGGTTATTAATACCACACCGTTTGATGCAGCCGCACCATAAATGGAGGCAGCCGCTGCATCTTTCAAAACTTCAATGCTTTCAATATCATTCGGGTTAATTGAAGCCAAAGTATTGGATGAAGCTTGTCCGGAAATAGAGGTTGTTTTCAATTGCACACCGTCAACAATGTAAAGCGGATCGTTTCCGGCGCTGATTGAACCCACACCCCGTACTCTTACGTTGATTGCTCCACCCGGCTGACCACTCTGAGCGGTAACCTGAACACCGGCAGCGCGACCTTGTAATGCACGATCGAAACTCTGCAGAGGTAGATATTCGAATTGTTTACCGTTAACACGTGCACTGGCTGATCCAAGATCTCGCTTTTGTGCCACACCGTAACCGGTTACAACTACCTCAGCAATTTGCTGAGCATCTGTTACCAAACGTAAAGAAACAGATCCTGAAGCAGGAACTGCAATTTCTTGAGTGACATAACCAATGTAGGTAATGACTAAGGTCTTGGAATCTGAAGGAGCGCTCAACGAAAACGTTCCATCTCCGCTAGTAGTCGTACCCTGAGTGCCACCCTTGACACGTACGGAAACACCAGGCAGAGGAAGGCCGTCGTCGGCTCCCAAAACTCTACCAGTAATTGTCTTATTTTGTGCTGATACGCTCAAAATGGTGGAAAAAGCAAAAAACAAGATAGCTAGTAATTTTCTTTTCATGTTAAATTTATTTAGTTAGTTAATTGGTATTGCACCACAAACATGGTTTCGGGCGCGCAATAATAAGTTTTTTAAAGCAATAATTGTGTATACAAAGTGTAACTTTAATGTAACATAAATGTTACATTAAAGTTAAATCTATTGAACACACGACTAAATTTTGATCAAAATTAACACTTATTTCGAATTACACATCAAAAAATAAAAATATGAAACCCGCATCCAACCAATGCCATTAGCCATTTAAATACCCGAATAATACTCTCTTAAACAGGCTAATAAAAACCGGAAACTTTAATTTCAATAATACGTAAAACCTTCTTAAATTTATATTTAACTAATCAATTTTCAATTCACTCCAAAACCTTTGAAATGGAACTAATTTCAGTTATCGGCTCCGGTACCATGGGTAATGGAATAGCACATACCTTCGCTCTGGCAGGTTACAGGGTGCATTTAGTGGATATTTCTGAAGAGAAACTTAATAAAGGTTTAGACCTTATTCAAACAAATCTTGAACGCCAGGTTTCTAAAAAATTAATTAGCAGTGAAATGAAGCTCGAGGCATTTAAACGTATCAAATCGTTTACGGATTTGGCTTCGGGTGCAAAACATGCGGATCTGGTAATCGAGGCCGCAACTGAAAATCAAGAAATAAAACTTCAAATTTTCAGGGATCTGGATTTATATGGTAAGCCTGATGCAATTCTGGCTTCCAATACCTCCTCAATCTCTATCACAACCATAGCATCTGTGACCAAAATCCCTGAGAGAGTGATAGGTATGCACTTTATGAATCCTGTGCCTGTAATGAAATTGGTGGAGGTAATTAGGGCTTTTTCCACCTCTGATGAAGTTACTCAAAGAATCATGGAACTGTGTCGCAAGCTCAATAAAGTTCCGGTTGAAGTCAATGATTATCCAGGATTTATCGCAAATAGGATACTGATGCCAATGATTAATGAGGCAATATATGCGGTATTTGAAGGTGTCGCCGGAGTGGAAGAGATCGATACGGTGATGAAACTGGGAATGTCTCATCCCATGGGACCCCTTCAACTAGCCGATTTCATCGGTCTGGACGTTTGCCTGGCCATCCTGAATGTCTTGCATCAAAATTTTGGAAACCCTAAATATGCTGCCTGTCCCCTTCTGATCAAAATGGTCACAGCAGGGCAGCTTGGCATAAAATCCGGAAGTGGATTTTATGATTATTCAAAAAGCCTTAAAGAACCGGAGGTATCCGATAAATTTAAATACTAAAGAGCTTTTTCATTCAACTCAGCGCCGCAGGGTAGAAAACATATTGAGCTCGAGCAAGGGTCCACTCCACCTTTAATTCTGAACAACTAATAATTTTCTCTGCTTTTATTTCTTCCCGCCTTGAGTTTGAAGAAATCAGATTGCCGCATGCGGATAATTTGTTTAAAAAACAATCCGGCCATCTAAAATACATGGCCAAAGAATAAAGATTAAAATCCGATGGTCATTCCTGCCCGTATTTTTCAGGATGATGTTGTTCAATTCACCCGGAAATGGGTCAATGTTTAGAAAAATATCATTTACACCCAAATTGACGCCCCAGGCGGTCGAATCTGATCAAAATTAATAGGAAATTAGGCAAGGAATCAAATTTTTCGTGACCACAAATTACTCTTCACATCTTACCTACTCTGGAGTTTTTATCCGAAAAGCTTGTACTGGGATCTGGGCACTCAACAGCTTATTCAGGCACTGTAAATCAGAATTGATTACATCCTATCCGGAACTCCTATTCCCAATAAATCCATTCCATTCTTAATGGTAGAAGCAGTTGCAGAAGAAAGATCCAGCCTAAAATTCCGAACCGCCAAATCTTCAGCTTTCAGAATACTTTCTTCATGATAAAATTTATTAAACAGCTTGGCCAACTCAAAAACATAATTAGCAATTTGTGCCGGACTGTATTCCTTAGCAGCCATGGAGATGATCGCAGGATATTTACAGAGATTTAAAATTAACTCCCTTTCAACGGTCGTAAGATTCATTAAATATTCTCTTGAAATTCTTTCCTTATATTCTGCTTTCGCTAAAACAGAACGTATCCTGGCATGAGTATATTGAATGAATGGCCCGGTATGGCCCTGAAAATCAATAGATTCATTTGGATCAAATAATAACCTTTTTTTAGGTTCTACCTTCAAAAGGAAAAACTTAAGTGCCCCTAAACCAATCATTTTGTAAAGATCGGCCTTTTCAGCCTCAGAAAAGCCATCAACCTTGCCCAACTCCTCTGTTCGCTCCTTTGCCGTATGAATCATATCCGCCATTAATTCATCTGCATCAACTACGGTGCCCTCTCTCGATTTCATTTTTCCTGATGGAAGATCTACCATTCCATATGAAAGATGATATAATCCTTTAGCCCAGGATTTACCCAACTTCTGAAGAATTAAAAACAACACTTTGAAATGATAATCCTGCTCGTTTCCAACCACATAAATGGATTGATCAACGTTAAAATCATCATACTTAAGTTGTGCGGTTCCAAGATCCTGAGTCATGTAAACCGAAGTTCCATCGGCACGCAAAACCAATTTTTGATCCAATCCGTCGCTTGTAAGATCAATCCAAACTGAACCATCCTCCTTTTTGAAGAAAACTCCCTTCTGCAAACCCTCTTCGATTATATCTTTACCAAGTAGATAAGTGTCAGACTCATAATAGTATTTAGCAAAATCAACGCCCAGCTGGTCGTACGTTTGCTCAAATCCGGCATAAACCCAGGTGTTCATCATCGACCAGAGCCCCATCACTTCAGCGTCTCCCGACTCCCACTTAAGCAGCATTTCCTGAGCCTGCTTGATGATCGGCGCATTTTTCTTCGCATTTTCTTCCGTTTCACCCTTGTGCACAAGCTCAGCTATCTGCTTTTTATATTCCTGATCAAAAATCACATAGTACTTACCAACCAGATGGTCACCTTTCAATCCGCTACTTTCTGGAGTCTCACCCTTTCCAAAAAGCTTCCATGCCAACATGGATTTACAAATATGAATACCTCGGTCATTGACCAGATTCACCTTCACCACATCAAAACCATTGGCCGATAAGATCTTCGCTACGGAATAACCCAATAAATTGTTTCTAACGTGTCCTAAATGCAAAGGTTTGTTCGTATTCGGGGATGAATACTCAACCATCACCTTTTTGCCGTTTTTAGGAAAATGGCCGAAATCGGGACTAAGAACTGTATTGAGCAACTGATTGATCCAATAACCATCTGAAACAGAAAGATTTAAAAAACCTTTTACTACGTTATAGGCGTTTATCTCCGGAATGAACTTTAAAAGATAATCGCCAATTTCTGCCCCGGTTTGTTCAGGTAGTTTTTTTGAAAATCTGGTAAATGGAAAAGTGACGACAGTAATTTGCCCCTCAAACTCTTTTCTCGTCTCCTGAATAACAATGCTATCGAGTTCAATTTCTGATTGATAAAGTGCTGAAACCGCCTTTTGAATGTGCCTTACTATATTATTTTCTATTGTCATTAGTTATGGGCCTTGACCCTTCAAATTTAGTCGTTAATTAAAGAGTTTGTTGCCCGTATTAAAATCTCAAAAACATGTTCTGCCATTCTGTTCTCGCGATCCAAGGTAGGATTAACTTCCACAATTTCGAATCCGCATACTTTTTCACTACTCATCAATCTGGCTAATAAATTTCCAGCTTCGCGTTCTGTAATCCCATTCGGGACGGGAGTTCCGGTACCTCTGGATATGGAAGGATCTAAGGCATCAACATCAAAAGAGACGTAAATTAAATCACATTTCTCTAAATACTTCAGTGTATCCAAGGCAATACGCTCAACCCCTCGCTTTCTAATCTCCAAAGTTGTGAAATTCTTAACCTTATGCTTTTTTAGCAAATATTGCTCCGGCAACTCCGAATCACGCATGGCTATGTAAACCAAATCACCATACTTAATTTTAGGGGCTATATTCCCAACATTTTTCAACTGATACCAGTAATTAATAGTTTCCTGGTCTGGCGTGTTTACTTTTGATTCTATATTATCTTCATCCAAAACAATTGCAAGGGGCATACCATGAAGATTACCCGAGGGACTAGTATAAGGAGAGTGAATATCTGAATGGGCATCAATCCAAATTACTCCCAATCTACTTTTGGGGAAAGCTTTACGAATTCCTGAAATGGTCCCCGCCGAGCAACTGTGATCACCGGCTAATATTATCGGGAATTCCTTTTTGACTAAAGTTTTGGAAATTTCATTTGAAATTCGCTCCACCATGGTGAGTATACCGGAAATTCGCTTTGCAAATTGATTGCCTGATGTTTCTAGTATAAGGTGATTCTCATTTGGAATTTCAACACTTTTGTACTTTTTAAAATACCTGCTTCCAAAATCAAGGGCTGCAATTTTAATTGCATCAATTCCCAAACTCGAGCCCCGTGCACCGGCTCCAATCTCTGATTTGACTTCAATTATTTTAAGTTCACGCATACCCTATTGATCCTGATTTCGGAAATCATGACATAGAAAAACATTTTTAAACACCGTATTTTGTGCTATGCTATATGCTTTTTATATCTTTGCCAAAATTATAAAAAAATGCAGAGTTACGCGGAGTTTCTTGATTTAAGTGTGGGTTTTCCCCAGGAAGGTTTTGACATCATTGATGATGAACTTTATTTCCATGATCTCAATTTAATGGAAATGATCGAAACCTATGGCTCACCCTTAAGATTTACTTATCTGCCTATAATCAGTAAGAAGATTCAGCAGGCTAAACTTCTATTTCAGACTGCCATAGTCAAAAATAATTATAGGGGTGGTTATAAATATTGTTATTGTACAAAAAGCTCTCATTTCAGGCATATTGTTGAAGAAGCACTGCGCAATGATATTCACCTGGAAACATCTTCAGCCTTTGATATGCCGATGATTGACGCGCTGGAAAAAAAAGGGGCACTAACCAAGGATATTACTGTCATATGTAATGGTTTTAAAACTTTTCAGTACAAGCAATATATTATCGATATGTTACATGATGGATTTAAAAACATCATCCCGGTATTAGATAATAAAGAGGAATTCAATATCTATGATGATGAATTGGATATCCCTTGCAGCATTGGTATGCGTATTGCTGCTGAAGAACAACCCGACTCTCAGTTTTATACTTCACGATTAGGCATAAGAATGGAAGACATTATTGATTTTTATAATCATAAAATCGCTCCAAACCCAAATTTTAAAGTAAAACTACTTCATTTTTTTATTAATTCAGGAATTTCAGATACCCCGTATTATTGGAATGAACTCGAAAAATATTCCATCCTGTACTGTAAGTTTAAGAAGATAAATCCCGATCTCGACACTCTGAATATCGGAGGCGGAATGCCATTTAAGGATTCGCTGGCATTTGACTTTGACTATGAATACATGGTTAATGAAATTGTAAAGCGAATCAAAGAGATCTGTGCGGAATATGATGTGGTAGAACCTGATATCATCACTGAATTCGGAAAATATACTGTTGCTGAAGCCTCCGGAATTCTCTATAAGGTTTTGGGAAGAAAGCAACAAAATGACCGTGAAAAGTGGTTGATGCTGGATGGTTCTTTCATTACCAATCTACCTGATGTCTGGGCGCTTAATCAAAAATACATCCTTGCTCCTATCAATAATTGGGATTCAGAATATGAACGTGTTAATCTTGGCGGCATTACCTGCGATGGGCAGGATTATTACAGCCAGGAGGCCCATATGAACAACGTTTTCATGCCTAAGACAAGGAAGGTTCAGTACATCGGATTTTTCCACACCGGTGCCTATCAAGAGGTTCTTAGCGGTTATGGGGGTATTCATCATTGCCTGCTTCCTTCACCCAAACATGTAATTATCCGCCGTAACCGTGATGAAACCTTTAATTTTGAGGTTTTTGGTGAGGAGCAAAACAGTAAACAGGTTTTAAAAATATTGGGATACTAGTCTGAGGCGGCTCAAATCGGATTTCCACGGATTCATTCCGGGGCGGGGCGAGGTCCAAGAGATCCATTATGTTAACCTGAGTTCGATATCAGGAGGATTAAAAAAAAACTCAATGGATCTCATGATGCTCCGGATTCGCATGATTTGATTTGTGAAATCAATACCTGCATGCTATCGCCAAGCACACTAGTTGTCAAGTGGAGGTTCGGTATCAAGTTCGGAAATAAAGGAGGTTTTTGCTTTCGCGGGATCTAATTGTTATCGGATGACTAGTCATAAGGTGTCGTAAGAAGATTCCGGCTCAAGACCGGAATCACACTTTGATCAATAACCGCAATTTATATTTTAAATTCCCTTTTTAGCTACTCACCCCGTTTTAAATATTGAACGGTTATCGTGGCGGAAGCCATGAACTCCTACCTATTGAGCAGTCTTGACATCTTGGCTGACTGTTCATTCCGATGGAAAACAACTCCGGGTTAAACAAACCCGGGTGGCAGCCTTATCTTTTTTGCACTACTGAATCTTGAGATATCAATTCCATTTGCCCGCAAAAAAAATAGGGCAGAACACGGGACTGGAACAAGCCAGGAGCAACAGACCCTGCTTTCCAAAAACTTAGAAAAATAATCAGAATCCTGCCAGATGTATTATCGATCTCAAGGTTTGATATGCAGAAATTTTATTTCTTTCTTCCATTCCTGTTTCCATTGATCTCTTGTTCTCAGAACAAAACATGAAGCACTACTTTAGAAATAGATGAAGATTTGGTTCCTCAATAAAATTTTACATCCTTGAAGTTCGTGACCGAAGGAAAACCTTGTATTGCCTTGATTAACAATCGTTATAGTGACTTTATAGACAAACTAAAGTTTTCCTTTTCACGTTCTATTATTCTTAAACCAATTGATAAAATTAACGATGGATACCCAAGCGAAGAAGAAACGGAGGTTTTAAACAAGCTTCAAAGCCGGATTATTTCAGAATTCATCAGTCTGCTTGAACCTTAGTTTCTCATCAGGACAAGCACACTGCCCGACTGCCGGGATATTCTGCCTTACATTGAGAATGACCGCAAATTAGCAGCTGTTATTCTAATCAGGCTAAAGGATCAAAACGGTAGAATAAATACGATTTCGCTTGAAGAAGATAAAGATTGGGAAGCTGTAGAATCATTCTACCGGGTAATTGCTCTTAAAAATTAAGCGTCAAACTTATCCAGAAGTTTAATGAGTGTAGCAAAGTCCTTAGGATAGCCGGCCTCAAAAGTCATTTCAGTATGCTCATCAATCTTAAAAGTAATTTGACGAGCATGCAGTGCAAATCGCTTCATAATGGGTAGTTCCTCCTGGTCCTTACTTAATCTGTAAGCCCGTTTAATTTCAGATAAATAGACGGGTTTGCCCCCATACATTTCATCGCCGGCTATATTGGCCCGTTGAGATGCAAGATGTATGCGGATCTGGTGCACTCTGCCGGTAATTGGCCTGCATTCAACCAAAGTGTAGTGTTTATAATACTTTAGTGAATTGAAAATAGTTTCAGCAGATTTACCCTCTTGTCGGTTAATGGCGACATTTTTAGCCCCAAGATTGAGAATTGGAAGGTCTACATGCAAATTTTCAAATACATGAGTTCCATTAATTACTGCATAATATACCTTGGTTACCTTTCTATGTTCAAATTGCATTGAAATAAAACGATAGGTTTCAGGATTTTTTGCAATGATCATCACGCCTGAGGTTTCCCGATCTAATCGATGACATATCTGAGCATCATCAGTATATTGCCTGGCCAATCTGAGTAAATTGTTTTCACCTCCCTCCCTGTCATCTAAGGAACTTAAAAAGGCAGGCTTATTGACAATGATCAGATTGTTGTTTTCAAAAATTATTAAATCTTTAAATGGGGGAAACTTCACTATGCTTTATTTGGAAACAAAAATAAGATTTTAATTCCAGCTGAGCGAAGCTTTAAACCTGCTGATTTTAGCTTGATCTATTTCAATTCAAACTTGTATCCTACTCCTTTTACCGTGCTCACATAATTATCTCCTAATTTTTCACGAAGCTTGCGGATATGTACATCGATGGTACGGTTGGTTACGAATACTGATTCCTCCCAGATGTTTTTTAAAATCACCTCACGGGTAAAGACTTTTCCCGGTTTCGAAGCCAGTAAATATAAAAGCTCAAATTCCTTTTTTGCGAGCACAACCCTTTCGCCTCCTTGATAAACCAAAAATGCTTCACGGTCTATCACCAAATCACCAATTCCAAGTTTGTTATCCGACTCGATATCAGATTGAACGTTTCTTCTCAGAATCGCATTGATACGGCTTGTCAGCGCACGAGGCTTAATCGGTTTGGCAATGTAATCATCTGCGCCTACATTAAAACCGGCAATTTCAGAATATTCCTCACTTCGTGCTGTGAGAAAGACCATAAAGGTATTTTTAAATTCATTCATGCCACGAAGGATACGGCAGGCTTCAATTCCATCCATTTTTGGCATCATAATATCCAAAATGATTAGATCAGGAAGTACTCGTTTAGCTTCAGCTACTGCTTCCTGACCATTGGAAGCGGTAAATACCTGATAACCCTCTTTTTTTAGATTATACTCAATAAGTTCGCGGATATCCGGTTCATCATCGACAATCAGGATTTTATGCTTGGCAATACTCATAGACAAATGTTTTGAACCAAAAGTAAATTCCCCATTACACTAAATCATTAAGTCTGTATTAAGAAATTGTAAATATTTAAATGAAATTGACAATTTATTGCTGTCAATTTAACATTTTTTCAAGGTAGTTCTGCAAATCAACACCTCTTAAATTTTTTGCTATTATTTTCCCTTGAGGATCCAAAAGAAATGAAGCCGGTATACCTTCAACTTTATACTGGTTGGTAACCTTACCATCCCAACGCTTTAATTCTGAAACATGTGACCAGGTCAAGCGATCACTCTTAATAGCTTTTAACCAATCTGATTTATCTTCATCAAGTGAAACCCCAAGCACTGTAAACCCTTTGGTTTTAAATGTTTCATATTGCCTCACTATGTTTGGGTTTTCCTCACGACATGGAGCACACCAGGAAGCCCAAAAATCAAGCAGTACATATTTACCTTTAAAGTCTGACAATTTAACCAATTTCCCTTCAGTATCATTCAATTCAAACTCGGGTGCAATCTGGCCAACTGAAACTGGCTTGATGCCTTCCATTTTATTAACAAAAGATTGAACTGCCTTATTCTTTGGGAATTTAGTCTTAACTTCTTCAGCAAAGGCAATTAATTCCGATTCATACTGACTTTGATCGAGGGTTGTTGCAGCATAGAAACCGGCCAGACTATTTTTATTCGCGCTGGCAAATTTTAAGGTAGCATCAGCGTATTTAGTCATATTGGCTTGAAATTGAGTCATCAGTACAGCAAAAATTGAATCTTTAGCATCCGGATTTTCCTCGGTAAGCCGTGA
>Ga0194133_10007655_pt1 | contig 12849 bp, 9 predicted proteins | sample TA2KigOf40mmetaG_FD_155448 | JGI IMG/M metagenome (GOLD analysis project Ga0194133, IMG submission 155448) | Freshwater microbial communities from Lake Tanganyika, Tanzania - TA2015055 Kigoma Offshore 40m | ecosystem: Environmental > Aquatic > Freshwater > Lake | place: Tanzania: Lake Tanganyika...
CCATGAAAAACAATATTGTCGAGAATGTGGGACGACCGTCGATGAAACACGATTTTCTCACCATCAAACACATGAATGTCCCGCTCGTATTGTGAGATGTACCATTTGTCAGTTAAATGTTGTTTTTCATTCCCTACCTGAACATATACAGATTCATATCCAAGAAAGTGAACGACGAATGATTCAGACATTTCGTCAATTCCAACAAACAAAACAAGAACACCAATGGTGTCTCGATTATTTCCATTCCATGGTACAAGAAATGACAACAAATGTACAAGAACAACATGAAGACATGAATGAGGATGAAACTACAAATACAAATCAAGATATTGATATTGCTGAAATGGTGGTCGAGGACACACATTTAAATGATTCAAATTCATAGTAACATTTTCGCTTTTAAACGTTCGCAGTAACATTTGGCTACCTGTCTACCGTAATCGCAAATAGTTCATTTAAATCACATTTACCCATAAATAAATATATTGTCGATCGGACCAACTACGATTTGTATGAAAAGGTTAAAAATTTGGATAATTTGAAATAATTGAAATACTTCAAATGGCTTATGACGAACGTTTTAGAAAATTTCACTGAAAAAAAAAAAAGATTTTTTGTCATACGATAATGATTTACGCATAAAAATATAATGGACAAGGTAGATAACAAAGCATAGGATTTTTTTTTTTATTTTTTAACTATAAAAAAAATGGTTTCCTTAAAAAAATACTCTTCCGTTTCATTTCTTTCCACGATTACCTTGGTTTTGTTTACTGCATTATTTCTACTTTTTGTTATAGGATTATGGAATAAATTTTCTGTAAAGGAAAATTATAATAGTGGTACAAATCCGAATTTATGGTTCAAACCATCGGATTCTACATTCTGTTATTCTGTAGGAGCAGGTCCTTCAAAACCCTATGGTTCTCCGAATTTACCTTTACCGGCGGAACCCGTTGCTTCTTTTTCACCAATTGATCCCATTGATTGGCAAAAACCAATGCCATCATGGATATGGTCACAAACAGGCGGTGGAACCTTCTGTCGCCCTTATGGATCGTATGATAAAGAAGCGGGTGTTACAAACTCAACACAAACTCAAACGTAAAAATCATACGAAAGAAACAAAAGTCAACCGGTATATAACGCTCGATACTCATATACTCATGATTGATTCATTGATTCACTTATGTAGACCACAATTTAGCATAACCCAATCCACTATAATTTAGTACAAGCCGGTATAAGCCAGGTATACAAAACACAAAGTCAAGTTACACCAGGTATGGAATCATTTATTGATTCTGGACAGATCGGTGATCCAAAGTCTAAATTACTACATCCCCATGGACAGTGCATAAAATGAGTACATTTTCCCAATTCTTTACACCAACAATCGCGATATTCATTTATACTGTTATTATCTGAATTTACTGTACCTTGTAAAAATAAATATTAAAAAAAAAAATGTAACGTACCATAATCGCCAATAATTTACTAAATTATTTTACCCGTAAATAAATATTTATTGTTGATCGGACAAAGTCCGATTTTTATAAAAAGGTAAAAATTTGAAATGGCGTTATTTACGGCCGTTTTAGACAATTTTAGTCCAAAAAAAAGATTTTGTGTCATTACGGTATAATGACATACCGTTATCGACATACATATCATAATGACATACCGTATTTACATAAATCTTTTTTCTTTAGTCAAAAAAAAAGATTTTGTGTCATAACGGCAAGAAATATAGCTTTTTCATTTATTTACATTTAAATACATATTGATATTGTTGTGTATCGAACTTAATTCGATGCACAATCAATTCAAATCTTTGTATAACCACTTGGAAAACGTTGAATAATGGAAGAATAATCTGTATCTTCTAATTGAATTAAAGTTCGAAACGTTTCAATAGCAATAGTTACGGATCCGCGTTTCGCATATTCATCTAGTTGTCCACGTTGATGTAATAAAAAGACCTGAAGTTGAGGATATTGCGGACATTTATATTTACTCCAATCGGTAGTTGATTTTTCATATTGTATATTCCATGTACTCATTTCGTGATTTTCGCGTAGAGTGTAGGAATGCGATTGCAAATCCGGTATCGATGAGACGTATTTTTCAGGATGTTCAATATGACGTGTCTGTAAAATAGTCCATTTCAGATTTTTTAACCACTGAATTGATGAAGGTGTCGAATGAGAATGTGATTTACACATGACAATTAAAAATCGATTTTCATTAAGTAACATGGAATGAATAGGTGTAACGTATACAATATACGGGGAATGGGGAACTGAATCTTCTGGGCTAAAATATAATCGAGGATTATTAAAATATTCAATGAATTGTGTATAAATATAATCCTTTTCGGGATCTGTACCCCCTAAAAATACAGCCATTTAAAATTTAATTATTTTCGTTTACATAGTTACATTGATTAAACCAAAAAAGTTTGACTTGAAATTTCAAATCATCTCAAATGAATAAAATTATTTGTACTTGAATCCCTGTCTCATAAAACAAATTGCCATTTATTTCAGTCCATTCCAAATTCATATTCAGATATTCAATACATACCTATTTAACACATATTCCAAATTCATGCTCCAATATGAATTCAATACATATACTCCAAATTGATATTAAATATATATTCAATATATGTTCAATAGAGGTATACGCGGTATAGAGTAAGAAAGTATTGAGTGATTTAAAAAAAAAAAGAATCTAATGACTGTTAAATAAAAAAAAGAAAATAAATAGTGATGAGTGCAGGTGGGATTTCTTATAGTGGTCTTACCACAAATCGTAAAGTAACACTTCCAAGTGTGGACATGTGGGGTTCTGATATGAATATTTTACGTAATCCTTTGCGTTCCGTCATGACGAGACGTGTGGATAAAGTGGGTGATACTCAAAATATATTATTAGAACAAGATGCCTCGGGTGATCGTATCGCCGAAAATATTCTCGTTTATGCTCGCGGAGTCAATCCGATGGTAAGTGTAAGTTATGATAATGCTTCTAATAATGCAGGGTCGTTAAAAGCAAATATTAAAGGGATTGGTCAAACGTCCTTACCTTACAAAGTTCAAAATGTACGCCCTCCATTATTCCGTCAAGAAGATTTAACACCATTATCAAGATTACCACGTGTGTGGTGTCACGCAGATACGAACCCTCAATATCCGAATTTTAAAGATGATCGCACATGTTCTCAAATCCAACGAACCATTCATTCAGATGACACAATGTTACGTTCATCCGATATACATGCTGGTTGTTTTAATAATACAACACCGACTCTTACTGATGATGCTATTATTCGGTCGTTGCAAGATTCTAAACCGATCGTATCCGATGTCTTAAAATCCAGTTTCAATACGATGAAAAGTGCGGGTGGTGGTGAAAAAGATCAAACGGATATTTTCGGTGAAATGGTGGAACCTATTGGTATGGTTCATTCCGAACTCTTGCATCCAGACATTTCATCATCAAAAGGAAGTGATCAACGAGGAAGTACACTAAGTTCCATGATTTTAGACACTTCTGATGGAAAACATCAAAAATCGATTGACAAAAACAAGCAAATCTACGAAGCCTTTTCCTTTTTAGGAAACCCATCCCTCATTCAACATCAAGGAGACAGACAAGGCCAGGTTGATTTACAACGACATGTACATGATCAATTATTATGGATGGAAACTAGGAGTAATCCGTCAGTATCCACTCAATTTCATGATATGCCATGGGAACGAATTCACAAGTCGACACAAGGTAACATTCATCATACATCTCCTATCAATACAGTCATGTCATTACCGACATCGTTTGAAAAAGAGGATCGAAATATAGAAAATAAGTTTTTGGCGCCTGTGATTGATTCGCCTACTCATATTTCGATCAAGACACAGAAATATGCGAGTGAACTTCGAAAAGATGATCGAATGACAGATCAGATTACAAGTAAAAATGTAATTCTTACGGAACCGATGACCATTCCCATGTATTCTTCGAAATCAGATTCACTCCGTTTTACACAGCCTTCATCCTCGTCCTCAATCGACACCCGTCCCATGGTAAGATCCGACATGATGAATATTTCGACACAGACAGCTCATTCTTTACCATCTTGGGGTGAAGGTCATTTACTTCAAGGAAATGAAAATATCGTCCAACACGGTGTTCACCATAGGCCTCTTCATTTGTCAATTGAATCGAGTAAACAAGGAACAACACAAGAGAGTGATGTTCATCCACTCCAGCATAGTTCAGTCATGATACAAGAACGAACGTTACCAAATTATGAATGGAAATCAACTCCCCAATCTTCTTTTCAAAAAGAATTAGTTACCGATATTTATGGCGAGTCTCCCATTATTGAACAACCACACAACCGTTCTACTCCTATTTTGAATATTCAATCGGCTAAACAACAAACTCATTTACAAGGTCCAAATGTTTATGGACAACGAGAAATCATGTCTCAACGTTTAGCAGATCGCCCTGTTTCTCAATCTGCCTTTTTAAATAATCAAGCCTCTATCCCCAGAAATCAACATTTTGGACAACTTTCAGAATCAACATCTCCGATGGGTTCGGTACCGATCGTGAGAAATTCATGGAAACATACAAAACAACAGGCATTTCAAGATTATCATGAACGGAATATTCAAATTCGTGCATAAGTAGATGAAAGATGAAATAATCAAAAAACAGACAATCAACACAAATACCGTAGAGGCGATTCTGGAATTGATTTTGAATATGTATCTAAAGATTTTTATCCTTTTATATGTCATAAAATGTAAACTAGGAAAAAAATGAAGATTGAATATTTTTGTTATTATCGAATTATACTGATTATCGAATTATACTGAGTATCGAATTATACTGAGTATCGAATTATAGAGTCGATAAATGAAGTCCTCTACTCTTTCTGAATTATTTACATCGGGATATCGAAAAGATGATAGGATGCATCACAATCATTGGATTCAAAAAGGTTATTTCCCACTTGAGTTTGCGTGGCCAGGGTTTTTTGGTGATTGGTGTGTTTATCATGAACCGTTAGCATTTCATTGGTTTCAAAAATCAAATCGAACGTTTATTCCAATGTCGGTATATGGTCATGATTCTTTTACTCGGAAAATAGATCATCAAGAAAAATCACTACGAATCAATGGATTTTGGTATAAAATCCCAGGTACCATGTTTATTGATCAAGTTTTTGAATTGGAATGGAATACGTCGATGGGACATTATGTCCGTGTTTTTTATATACCCTCTACCAAATTACCTCATAAAACAATAATGACAATCTTATTACAACTATGGTCATCATGGGGTAAACGTCATTTACATTCTACACATTTGATTGATACCAATCGAATGATTTTTCGTACTCATGATTGGTCGTTTGAATGTGTATTTACCATTGACCAAATAGAAAAAGAATGGTCGTTAATCAATATTCGAAAACGATTACGACAAATTGAGAACCAATATGTACATCATATTCTGTTTTTATCCTTACCATCAAGAACTCGACAAGGCTCGATATATTCACAAAAGAAACAAACTGATATCGTGAAACGATTACCAAATTTGAAATACAGTTGTGCATGGTACCCCCCAGAGTTTATTGAAAAGAAGAAACAGATGGCTTTGAAATATCAAGACTGGTCACTAATTCCTTATCTTTCGACGGACCGTCGTCAACGTTGTATACAACAACAGATCTATACATTACGACATCTTTGTCATCAACGAAATATAGATGGAGTGTGTTCCTGTCTTGAACAAATCACAATACTGTTGAAACATTGTTTCCCGTTTCAATGTTCCAAACGTGAGCTCTATTTGAAACAATTGATTTGGATCAATACATGTCCGCATGCACCTCTGTATTCTATCGAATCAACATCTCTTCTTTCTGTATATTCCCAAAAACGCATGGCGATGATTGATTTTGAATGGATTCCTTCATTTTCGAAAGGACAGTTTGAAAAGTTGTATCTTATTGGTGTATACATACCGTATTTGGATGTATATCAATCTTTTTGGGTACAACATCCTAGTCCCTACCAAGAAATCATTATAATTCATAAAATGTTTACATTTTTACAACAACAAGAGATTTCTTGTATCGCCTATTATTTTGCCGAACAACCGTTTTTACAAAGATGGATTTCAAGATATAGTACATTTTTGGATACAATGAATGAATCTATAAAGACAATGTTTTTATCCATACAACACCTATACAATAGTGTATGGTTACCAAATTCCGTGGATGTTTATTCTCTTGTCACCCAACTACCGTTTGTAATACGTGGTTCTTTTACATCAAAATTAAAAGATCTTCATAAAGCCATGTTTACACACGGATTTTCCACGATTTCACCTTTAGAATCAAAGGAAACAATCTCCAATGCACTCGATTCGATTCAAATGGCAAAAACATTATATTATTCAAAATGTCATCCACGACGAAAAGATTTGCGAGACCAATTACTCTTGTATAATCAACAAGATTGTCGTATCCTTGCTGACCTATTGTCGTTTCTTTATAAAATATAAATAATCATTCTACTAACTATAAATTCTAAACTCGAAACTCTCATCCATCTAGATTATATATAAACAACAAACGATAGATAAACGATAGATAAACGATAGATAAACGATAGATAAATAAACAATAGATAAATAGACGATAGATAAACGATAGATAAACGATAGATAAACGATAGATAAACGATAGATAAATAAACAATAGATAAATAGACGATAGATAAACGATAGATAAACATGAGTTGTTTATTTGATTCTTTAGCCTTTCATATTTCAAATATCGATGGTGCAACATTACGACAATATATTTGTGATTATTTAGAGAAAAATCCTTCTCTGTACGCAACTTCGACAGATACTACTACACCTTGTTTACGATTATCGGACGTATTGGGTACAGAACAAATGACTTTATCACAATATATAAATATGATGCGAATGCCTCAAACATGGGGTGGTGGTATTGAAATACGAGCGTTTTGTGATATATTTAACGTAAATGTTCATGTATTTATGAATCACCACAATTCAGTAGTCTTTTCGCCATGTTCAAACTCATCATCCGAATTACCTATACTATGTATTCGATACACAGGTAATCATTATGAACCCGTATTGAATCCTACAACTACAAATCAAATCTCTTGATTTAATTTTTTTTCATGTATACTAAAAAATTAAATTTGTGTTTTCTATTATATACATTTCATTTTTAAAAACCCATGTCGTCACCACCCTTACCACAATCACCACCCTTACCACAATCACCACCCTTACCACCCTTACCACAATTTGGAAATATTTCTCCTATATCGTCGGCTCATAACAGTAGCGATCAACAACAATTTTCACAAGACTATGTTTTTGAATCACCCTCTCCTCCCAGTACCGTCACGGGTGGTGGTAGTGCGGGTAGTGGGGGTAGTGACCAACGTGGTCGTAGTGGTCGTAGTCAGCAACGTGGTCGTAGTGGGGGTAGTCAGCAACGTGGTGGTTCCGGACTTGGCATGACAACTCCTCAAATTCATCCACCATATGTTCGATCTTCATCATCTTCATCATCTTCATCATCACAAACATCACATCCATTAAGAGGACTTGGACTCACTTCTTCGGTACAAATGACGTCTCCACAGTCTTCTTCTAAAACACCTATTGATCGTTACTATGGACGACGTCAACGCCAACAACCTGGTACACCTGGGTCTTTACAATCACCCTATGTACCTCCACGTCCTCCAATATTCGGACCTACACAGTTAACCGGAGGAGGTCAACAAAAACAATCTAATCAATTCCCTGATCTCCCTACAACAACAGGGCACCAACAAAGACCACAACGACGTCAGCCCATACTTCGAAGTCTATCAACACCAGATTTTCGATCCAGTTCATTACGATCACCAGGACTAGCTCGTTCAAAATCCGGACAACAGCCAGTATTATTAGGTAGTGCAGGTGGTAGTGCTGAAAGTCGAGGTGGAGGTGGAATTCGTGGTAGTCGTGGAAGTGGTAGTCGTGGAATTGAAACTGGTACTCGTGGTGGTGCTAGTTTTCTACCTCCACTTATTCGTTACAGATCATCTTCCTCTCTACAACAAGGGAAAAAATAAATATGGATAAAGTATAAAATGATCAATACCGGCAAAGATGAAACTTTACTGATGATATAAAGTCATTGCTTATTTGATTGACTATGTTCACCTCTGATCATTATATTCAATCATTATCATTACAGACAGGATCGTGTAACGAAAATATAGAATAAATTGTTTCAAATGCTGTAAGCATAATCATATAATCATATAAACATATACCTATGTACCTACAACAAACGACGATAATACTCCTTCATTGTTTCCGTGGCGTATAAATAAATATACCATAAAAAATGCTTATTGATCAATAAGCATTTTTTATAGGAATAAATAAATGTGCTACGAAAAGTGTAAACACGATATTTTTCAAAAGAAGTGTGATACAACATTTTGTATTCTGTGCAAGTACGTACATGAAAAAAAGCATATCAAATATTTGTAACCCATCATCAAAAAACAACTTGCGTATAATGTATCTAAGGAGAGTGATAGAGTGATTTTATGATGTGCCAATATGTTATTAGACCATGATAAGTATTGAATATATAATGATGTTGGGTGATGTTGGGTGATATTTGGTGATGCTAAAAACATCATAATGCATAATGTGTCGTCACACCACATCGCCAACCATGTTTTTTTGCTTTATTTAAAGCACAATTACGGATACAGTTAGGATCCGTTGCGTATCGTGCATAACTTAAAGCACTTCGACATTGTTTTTCAGTTGTAACTGGAAAACTGTGTGGTTTGTACCCACATCGTTCTCCGCAAAAATCTTTTTTTTGTGTTATTGTTGAATGTCGATTGGGTGTATATACATCACGCATGTATTGATTTTTAGCTTTCATCAGGTCTCCTTGATTTTCTTTCATTATTTTTTTCACCAGTTGATGAGTTTTCGATTGTTTTTTAATATAATTTCCACTCAATGGATTTTTTACAAAATCCGGATTCCCTTTACGTACGACCATTTTCTTTATTAAATAACAAAAAAAAATGAAATATAATTCATCGATTTATGATTCATAATTCATAAACAACGAAAATCATGTTTTTAACATTATGTTTTTTACTTGAATCCATCACCCTCTTTTGTGTTTCCATCATTATTTTTAGTCTGATTTGTACAATATTTTATTTTGTCTACAAAAATGTACACACACACGGTAAAACTAAGGTAATAAAAAGTCGATTTGACCAAAATAGAATTAGTACAAACCTATGATTTTTACCAAAAAGTTGGAAAAAAAAAAACATGTTTTTTTTTTAGATTGAACTTATGTTTTATGTTGTTTCTCATAAACATAAAACATAGACAAGATAGACAAGATAGACAAAATATACCAGATAGACTAAATAGACAAGATAGACAAGCGTTTTTGAGTATTCTATCTATTTTTCTGCAATGCGTAACTTTCGAATCAATTAATAATTCATATTGAACATCATACGTTGAGGTGCACGTCGTCTGATTCGTAAGGGTGGATGTGCTCTAAGTCCTTGTGGATTAAAATCACCATATACCGTATTCCATACACTTAACTTTTTATTATTTTCAATTGTTTCATATTCATCTTTTATTGTTGATACAATGATATTCAAGGTTTGTAAATTCAAATTGTCCGCATCATTACGTGCATGATCTTGTGGTATAATGTATCGAGTATAAATATCGCCAATATGAGTACGACGACCATTACGTAAAACCGAGGATAAGACACCTGCAATAATATTATGAGGGACACGAATTCGACGACCTTGTGGATCTAAACCAGCGGTTGCATTTGAAATTAAGGTTTGTAAAATATCTAAATTTTCTTTTGAAAATAAATACTTGGTTATCGGCATCGCACCTGAACTTTCATCATACCCTACAAATGCATAGGATGAACTGTCTACAAACTGCTCTTGCTCTTTTAACGATGTAATAGGTGTCTTGTCACAATAGGCTTGACCTAGCGTCATAGGAAAAGACGGAGGGGGCTGATTGTCAAGAAACATGTTTTTTATTTACATACATTACATTTTATTTTATTTTTTCATATTTTACTTTCAGTACTTGGTCAAAGACTTCGTCATTATACTGACGTGATTTCATGGCTCGTAGAATTTTTTGATATAATGTTTCTGGGGGTAAATGAGTGGATTGTTCGATCACCGTCTTGATACGATCTTCTTTCGGTACTAACATTGCTTTTTTTTCAAGTGTAAAACTAATATCTCCTCGACGAACACCTCGAATATCTCTTTGTCGCAACCCTTCTACAATCCTTTTGTCTAAATCTTCTAGTCTTTTTTTTAAAGGATCAATTTCTGATCTATATTGTTTGGATATCGTTAAAAAACGTTGTCGCATTTCTTTCAATTGCTGTGTAATTGCCACGTATTCTGAAGTATACACAGCTAATTCTTCCGTTGTTGTCATTCTTGAAGAAAATGTTTTTTTTTTCATACACACTTGTGATTAAATCATTACTATTTCTCATTATCATATGGTCCTTTTATCGTATACCGTAATGACGGAAAATTTTTTTTTTGACTACCGTCATAACCATAAATTATTTACCGTAATCGCCAATAATTTACTAAATTATTTTATCCTTAAATAAATTTATTGTTGATCGGACAAAGTCCGATTTTTATAAAAAGGTAAACATTTTAAATGGCGTTATTTACGGCCGTTTTAGACAATTTTAGTCAAAAAAAAAGATTTTGTGTCATTACGGTATAAAGGATCCATGATTGAAAAAGATGAAGTAAAAAAATACAATCAAAGGGATTTTTTTTTTTATTTATAAATAAACTCGATTATTTGTAAATTTGAAACAAACAATTATACGATTATGGCTACTGGCGAATCTATTGTTTTTCTTTCCATCACAGGGCCTACCGGCCCAGACGGTCCGACTGGTACAGACGGTGCAAGAGGTCCTGTTGGTCCACAGGGTATTCAAGGCACACGTGGACCTCAAGGCCCACAAGGTATTCGAGGTCCACGTGGTTTACCAGGAGCACAAGGACCACAAGGTCCTACCGGGTCCACTGGTCCAGATGGTCATTTCGGTCAAACAGGATCCACAGGAATATCTGGGGATAGAGGCCCCCCTGGATTACCTCTATATTATGGTGCAACGGGTCAGACAGGAAACACCGGTCCAGATGGACCGTTTGGTCCAATTGGTCCACAGGGTCCTCAAGGTGAAAACGGAGGGGAAGGCCCCACCGGTCTTCAGGGGCCAATCGGACAGCTTGGTCCAGATGGTCCTATTTCTACAGATATCGGAATTACCGGTCCCACAGGTAATACCGGATTCGCTGGACCTGAGGGTGATATAGGTCCATCTGGTCCGCTCGGACCAATTGGTTTTACTGGTCCTGATGGTGAACAAGGAATTATCGGTATACAAGGAATTCCAGGTCCAACCGGAAATACTGGACCTGATGGTCCTTCTTCAGGTCCAGATGGACAAACCGGACCTACTGGCATTGCTGGTGTACAAGGAAATGGGATTACCGGACCAACCGGACAAACTGGTATTGTAGGATTTGGTGGACCGAGAGGACCCACCGGCTCTCCCGGACCAACAGGTCCGGACGGAAGAAAAGGTCCAACAGGTAGTACGGGGATTAACGGTCCACAGGGTGAGTCGGTACAAGGTGCCATTGGTGAGAGAGGATTCCAAGGTGAAACGGGTTCCAATGGAATAGCTGGACCTACCGGTATTGATGGTGAAAGTGGGATTCAAGGAGTTGATGGAGATACCGGTAGTCGAGGAAGTACAGGACCTGATGGTCGTGTTGGTCCGATAGGGCCCACTGGTTCTACAGGTGCAACCGGTACAAATGTCGGATACACAGGACCCAGAGGTGATGTAGGTGAACAAGGAGATAGCGGAAACTCAGGACCTGAAGGTCCTCAAGGGTCTCAGGGTGCACAGGGAGTTCAAGGTGTATTAGGAGATCGCGGTCCAACAGGGGGTACGGGGTTACAAGGCGAACAAGGTCAACCTGGTCCTACCGGTCTTGATGGTAATACTGGGCCTCAAGGACCTACTGGACAAACAGGACCGGACGGTCCTGCTGGTTCAGCTGGTCAAACTGGAGAATCAGGATTAACAGGGTTGGTTTCGAACCCGTTTGATTTTATACCCTTGAATTATTCTTTTCCTACATCTATATTTGGAAATAATGTATGGAACGAAACGTACTCGACTTCTCAAAATTGGACATCTATGAAACAATCGGTTGATGGAAAATACGTGATTGCCACCTCGTCTTCAAGTCAAATCGTCGTGACCTCTACAAATTATGGTCAATCGTTTACTGTACAAAATGCATTACCAAGTACTTCATGGACCGATGTAGCCATAAGTTCGGACGCTTCATGGACTTATTTATTACCAACAAATGGTACCAATATCTATTATTCAACAACCCCGTCTTCACCTTCATGGAATACTCGAAGTGTCACGTTTTCATCACCAACAGGTATCGCCACTTCCGGAAACGGACAATACATTTTTGTGATTGCACAAGACTTGAGTTCATATCCTACAATTTATACGTCAAGTGACTATGGTGTTACTTTTGATTCGGGAACAACTCTTGTGGCAAATGCCAGTGTGATTGCGACACAGGTTTCCGTATCAACATCGTCCAA
>Ga0194133_10007656_pt1 | contig 12848 bp, 8 predicted proteins | sample TA2KigOf40mmetaG_FD_155448 | JGI IMG/M metagenome (GOLD analysis project Ga0194133, IMG submission 155448) | Freshwater microbial communities from Lake Tanganyika, Tanzania - TA2015055 Kigoma Offshore 40m | ecosystem: Environmental > Aquatic > Freshwater > Lake | place: Tanzania: Lake Tanganyika...
ACAAGTCATTTGTGTATATTAATAATGCAATATTGATACATGGTTTGGGTCCACTTTGCTTAACCTGAGGGATAAATTGTATTTTGGTGAGTGAACACCTGAGGCAAAAGAAATTTTGCTCAAAAACTAATTTTACATGAGACAGCTGAAATTTTGCTCATAATAGTTGCCCAATTTTCTGTTTTCAGATGCGTGTTTGGCTTCAAATGCAACATATCCAAAGCAGCAGTCTACAGAACGACAATGTCCCCCTCAACGACAATGTAAAGAACCGGGATGAGATGATGGATTGTGGACTTCTAATGGTGAATGTCATTGAAATCAACTCTGCAGGTTGTGTGTCAAAGTAAGATTGTATTAAAATCAAAAGAAAACTTGTTAATATTAATGGGCACCAACAAAATTGTCCCTGATTTACTGACTCTATTTCATTTCGACAAACCAATTGAGCACATTTTGGGGCAATCCATGAAAAAAAAGGAAAAATATGAAAAAACCATTACTCAGCCAATAGAGAACCAAAAATTCTTAGACTTGATGAAAAAATTTCTGAGTTTGAAACTTAGGTATTATGAATTTTCTCTTTTTTTCTTGGGTTATTGCCCTATACCCCCCTATTTTGGCGCATCGAAAAGAAAAAGAGTCTGTTAATCAGGAAAAATTTTGTTGGTAGCAATTTTATCAAAAAAAATAAGTATTTTGTTTAGATTGAGATTACGTGTCGATGAGCTTGTTAGTTATTTTGCTCCAGCTAATTCACACTCAAGCAAGTTTAAGACCTCAGTTTCTTGCTTCAGAGATTTGATGACCTTTCTAAAGCAGAACAGGTAATTTCAAAAGTTGGATTATTTATACCTTTATTCTATTTCTAAGTTACTTTTTACTTCAAAAATTAGACCACACAATCCCAACCATCATATCTCACACGAAGATGGCTTTGGGAGTGAAGGCGACCGATTCCCTGCAATATTACCCAGACCGAGCCTTGGTTTCTTTCTCATTGACTTACAACAGCTCAAAATAATTTGCTGGGAGGACAGGTGCTTGATCCTTGATCATGACCAGTCGAGCTCACGGGGTAAAAGTGGCAGTGGCAGTAACAACAACAACAATGGTAATGTAGGAAGACCCAGTGCAGCCTCAAGCGCTCTTCTTGTTGAGGTTTTCAGTCGTAATCTAAGTCAAGTCCTCCAAAGTTCAGAAAGGGGTCTAAAGGGGTGTGCCTTTGATGTCAGCTGGCATAAGGATGTCATCAGAGAATGTGCCACCTCTAGTATGCCCAGGAGACAAATTCCTGTTCCTGAGGTTGTCCCATTTGAAATGCTCACCTTGGACAACGCCTTGCATACAGTGATAGGAAAGTTCCACCGCCATCTAAACATGATAAGACCTATTTTCAATGTTCTGCTCGAGGAAACAGTGAAAAATCCATCTGATAAAATCTTAAGAAGGATCATGGCATTTAGGAAATCATTACTCACCTTTGAGCAGAATGTCCTGAATGTCGAAGAATCTGTGAACAGATTCTTATCAAATGATTTGGACATGTCCAGCTTGTATTTATCAGAAAAAAGAGACATTACAGAACATGAAGAGGTAGAACTACTTCTAGAAGGTTATCGCCTAGATTTGCAAGAGATTCAGCTGGCAAACCAAACTATGCTTGGCCAAATTGATGAGACAAAAGAGTTTATCAACACCCAACTCAACGAATCTAGGAATCGAATTATCCGGATGAGCTTGAATATTGAAATGTGTATGTTGGGTTTGACTTTTGGTGCCTGTTTTGCATCAATTTTTGGTATGAATCTCAGGTCTGGATTGGAAGATCATGGCTTTGCATTTTTTGCCACTGTTGGATCCATCATCATTTCTTCAACCCTCATTATTTGTTTTCTTATTTGGAGATGCGTCACCCTCATGGATCTTAGTAATCAACCACATCACCCTATCCTGAAGAATTTTTTCAAATACATTGACATTGTGGAATTCTTGAGGATCAACAGGGGCCGCAATGCATTAACAAGAGATAATTTTAATGAGCATCTCATCAGGATCATCAATAAAGATGTATCTCCTGAAGATGTTGATCTGATCTACCTTATATTTGATGAAAATAATAGTGGAATACTCTCCAAACTTGAGTTTGACAATATAATGCAAAAGTTGAGCACAGACATTAGAAATTGAACACTCCATTGGTTTAAATGAATGATTATTGTTTTTCTAATAAGATATTGTCACCAATTCTAGTGTTAATCTTGTAGATATCTTCAGCATCTGAATGTTTCATTTCATCACTTATTTAGTACACTTTTGTCTTCTGTGAGTTTCAATGTTATTTTTCTATAATATATTTAAAAATGAAGATTTACAAATTCAAATAAATGTTGACATTAGCATAAAGTTTTTGTTTTTTATAGTCAAAACCAAAGGAAATTAATAGTCGATTTATTTAAAATACAAATCCAACTTCAACTTTAGATACTCGTTTTGTTTTTAAGCAAATCAAATTTTAACTTTAGAAACTCGTTTAGTTTTTAAGCAAATATAAATCCGGGTACCTTTCAAAAATTATCACAAATCCCCAAACAGATACTTGGACCACTTTAAAGTTGAAATAAAACAATTAAGGCTCAGATTCTTTATTCATTTGTTAGACCAAGAATTTCAATATTCATAAATGGTGATGAAAAACACACTTTATTTCAAGCTCTGGACTTTAGTTTTTAATATCCTGACATCTCAGCAAATGTCTGATCCAACTCATCAGAGATGGCCTTGAATTTTTCTTTTTCATGAACAAGTTCATCTGAAATATTAGCACACAATAAATAAAGAATATTTTGAAAATAGGCAAAATTGTGGTAAGGATATTTGAACGTCCAGAAATAAGACCATTGAGAAATTACTAGCTGTTTAATTGAGGAAGAGGAAGATTTATTTACATTAAAGGAAGATCAATAAACAAAAGAAACGGATCCATGATTTTGGTGGTATGGAAGTTCAGTCGGACAGAATTGGCAAGTAATCTTAAAATGATATTAACCATTTGGAAAGGGAAGGAATATGCCTATTGTCAGAGGGGAATATCAGGCGGTATTATTGAGTGATAACACCATTTAAGTTGTTGATCGCAAGGAAAAGGGTCATTACGTTGATGAAAAAATATTTTAAAGGAAATATTACTCCAATTGAAAATATTGCGAAAAGACGTTAGAGTCATTTTCTTATGATAAAAATACCTTCAAGCCTGTCCACTTCCTTTTGAAGCTTTTGTACAGATCTTTCAGCAAATTCAGCACGCGCCTCAGCCTTTTTGAAAAAAAATAAAACTTATACAAATGTAGAAAACCCAGGTAGCATATCGGTACTTAAATTATGAGGTTCATTTACATTTAAGGATAGTTCTACTTATCTTCATTTAAAAAAAGAATCCCTATGTATGTAGACCGCACACACTAATCTCAGCCATTAGACTTAAGATTATGATGTTTTAGCATTATTGCCACGCAACCTTTTACCCACATCTGACTTTCTGAGCGCTCCTGATCAGTGCGCTCCAATCTCACCTGTCAATAAAAGGCCTGCATGCCTTCAGAAAAGTATCTTGTTATTCTCTTTGTGCTTAGACGTAAGTTACTAAGAGTAGATAGTTAGGTTCCTTTTCAAAGGATTATTTCACTATTTTGTGTTTTATATCATGTGTTTAAACTAACCCAAATAAAACATTATGAGCATATTCTACTTCCTGCTTTTTATTTTCATAAGAGAGGATTCTAGTTCATAAGGATGGATTAGAGCAAAAAGTATTTCAGCATCACTTACTTATCTTCGCGCTCATCTCCATGACCGCTTAAATCAGTAAGACTACATGTAAGAATCAGTGATTTTGGTATAGAAGAAGAAGAAAGTTTGTTTCAAGAACAGATTATTCCAAAACCAAAACAAGTGAATGAGAATATTGTTCGCCCTACAACAGTTTGTTCGATTAAAAGTTGTGTCTTATATAGTCCTGTGAATATTTGACAAATGTGAATAAATGAGTAAGGGGTAATTCTTATCAGGTTTCTGCACAACAATAAATCTTGACTGAGGTAATAATATCATAGAAATGATTAATTAAGGCAAATCCAGGGACCAAAGATTTTGCCCAGATAGGGGATTAAACCCCGGTCTCCCAGTCCGGTCTCCCAGTTCTCAGCCTGTTGTCGTACCTATGAGCTATAATGCATCTGGTTGAGAAGCTGAGGGTCATTGGTGTGTTGCAAGTTTTAACCAAATGCTGTTTTCGTAAACATCATTATTTGATTTTGGAATTTTTCTTAATTTCCATATTTTTACCAAACCATATTGGCTATTTACTAAATCTTAACCTTTTTTTTATTTTTCCCTTTTTTTGGGATGATGAACTCAGACAAATGTGTTTTGGAAAACAGCATTCAGGAAAACCGCATTCTCGAAAAACTTGTAGCGCCATGATTGGTTCAGATGTCCCTTAATTCCATCAAAAATGTGTATTATTTCATAAAATCGGGAGAGAGAAATTAAAGGAATCAGGTTCAATGGAATCCATACAAGTTGGTATTCTTACAGATGGAATCCAAGGGCAACTCTTTCGGCTTAATCAAACATAAAAGCAAGTGCAGTGCAGTATTCTGAATAGAGTATGTGAGTCAAATAGTAGAACCTGCCAGTGATGGATGACCTTCCCAATAAGAAAAGAATGAAAACAAAGCTGTTTAAAGTTAAAATGACAGCCCTTTATATCGGAGAATCTTGAATTGGAGATTAGACCGCCTTTATAGTTGATTAGAGAATTGGCATTCTCTGATTCTAGGGATGTGTCTTATAAAAGTTGTCAATAACTCCTTAAATGAGTTTTATGGGAAGGTGATAAAAATAGAATATTGTTGTTAAAGTATCGTGAGAAGCAAAACGAGAAAATAACTTGAATTGAGAGCATTATACGATTCAAAAAGGCTAATCAATTTATTCCACCTGTTTTAGCTTTGTTGTGAGTGACTTAATTTGTTCCTTGTAAGACTCTTCTCTTTGATTAGCCTTTAATGAAAAAGCTTAAGTCGGAATCTGGAGGAAAACCAAAATTGATAAAACTTTTCAATCAACCTTTTCCTCAGAAACTTCCAATGATTTCAAGTTATTTCCCACAACACGTAACTCTTCTTCAAGCTCCACAATCTTCGATTCACCAGTTTCAGCACGTTCTTCAGCGCGTTCGAGGTCAGCCTCAACCATGGCCAGTTTCCTGGCAACCTTTAAAATTTGATAACTATATTATTTAGTCATTGTTGTTTAGAACAAAGTAATGAAAACACCTCATCATATTTTCTGTCTGCTTCCTCAGCCATATTTCTTGCTTCTTTGAGATGATTTTCCAAAGCATCCATTCGTTCTTCATCAGATATGCTTCGATTTTCCAAAACTTTTCGCATACTTGAAAAAATGTATTTTACTTTAATGTGCGCCTTTATTGATCATATAAGGCACACTTTAAGTTGTCATTTAATATAGGCTACCCAAGGCGGGAGTTGAAACCGGGCTTCTGGTATGGAAATCTGCCACGTAGCCCATAGGACCCCCCTGACTATTACTATAGACCTCAGACAAAACTTACCGTTCTGATTCATCAGCAGCATGAGAGGCTTCGGCAAGCTTTTGTGTGGCAATGGCCAAGCGTTCCTCTGACCTCTCCAGATCTTCCTCAAGTAGTTGGATCCGTCTGTTAAGAGCGGCAACCTCTCCTTCAGCCTTAATTGAATTTATGTTATATCACCTTGAACTTCTACTAATTAGTCAATTAAATTAAGTTTTGGTTGATTATAGACATATAACCACAGAGGTAATAACAAAGCTCATTTCCATACTCACGAACGTTCAGTTGTAAAGGTATATTTGAACTATCTTGGTTTCTTATTGGAAGACTCACAACAGATTGCATCAGGCTTGGGATTGGAGGGTGATGAGTTCAAACCCCATCACCTGCCTGCAAAATTTCCAGCTCTCGTGTGAGCATTTAACGACAAAAAATGTGGCAAAGCGATACTTTCAAAATGATATTCAGAGTCCTTAATCAGATTTAACAATATTCTGGGTCCTTGACCAGATAAAAAGTACATTCTGGGTCCTTGACCAGTTTTAAAATATATTCTGGGTCCTTGACCAGATTTTTGAGTATTCTGGGTCTTTGACCAGACTTCAAGTTTGGTACTGTATTTTGCAAAATAAAACAGGTTAAGTAATTAAAATAAAAAAAAATGAATCAAACCAGGTGAGAAAAGCAAAAATTTTGATAAAATTATATATTTTTATCAATTGGAAAACTCAAACTCTTCAAAATCCAACTTTATTAGCACACAAGCGCGAAGCTGGCCATTGGCAAGTTTTAAGTAAGTGGCGTTCGTTAAATACAAACGACAGACATTTGCGTATTTACAATGTGTTAAGGCTTCATTCACATTGAACTAAAAAGCCATTTTAAGCTACTCTGACAAGCTATCTTTCATTCACACACTTTGTTTTAAACCACCATATTTTATAGCGAACAAATATATAAATACCTTCCAACTCACTGTCTTTCAAGCACTTACATTGATACCGTCCTAGTTTTGCAACATCTCTGATCTGTGCCCTAACTTTAAAATTCCATCAATAGCAGGTCAGAATACATTCTGTTCTTGATCGGGAAGATCATCAATAGGGTTTTACATTGACACTCTCGCACTCTCCATGAGCACCTCATTCTGCACTCTCTCCGGAGCACCTCACAAATTGCAAGTTAATTACTCTTTTCATGATTCAAAAAGTTTTCATTGCCATGCCTTAGATTCATTACTGACTTCCCGACTGGAAAATGACCGTGTTTAGCACAATTTTTAGAGCGAATAGCAGTTTTGGTAAATTAGGGGATTTATTGGGACATTTTGATGAAAAAGATATGGCTGATTTTTAATAAATACCATTTTTAGCAAACAATTTTAAAATGTTGTACGTGCATGCCACAGTAGTGTAACTTTTGATCAAACCACATTACACTTTTATGGTCGTGAACTAAATTATCTCAAATAAGTAAAGCATTTGTTAATTTTTATGCAAATGAGAACTCAAGACAAAAATATTCTCCCAAAAAATAGCTTGAATTTTAAAAATAGATTTGCAAAATATGAACACTCCCCTGTCTTTTGAGGGACTCTTACATTTTGTAAAGCTTTTTCTTTTTCCTCTAAGTTGTGTGTTGCTTGCTCAAGGTTACCCTGTGTCTGTGCAAGCTCATTTTCAAGCTGCTGCATTTTTTTCTCAAGAGCTTCTACTTCTTCTTTTGCCTAGAAAGAAAGGTAAATTAGAAATTATGAAAACTGGGGGTTGCCATAAGCATTGCTAGCTTAGCATCTGCGGATATTCAGTTCGAGCCAGAGATGTGATAGATGACGAGTGTGCTTTAGCAACTTTGAAATGAAATCAAAATAAACAAAGTCTGGTCGCTGTCGATGTTATCACACTCTGAGAACTATTATAATAAACTAAAGAAGTTGCAGGTAGACGTTAAAAGCAGAAGGAACCACTTTAACTTAAAGTGTAACAGCGGCAGCTGGCATTAGCCTAGACCCTATTGAATTGAAATATGGGTTTGGTCATAAGGGTTTCTGTCAAAGCATCTGAGGATATTCAGTTCAAGACAGAGGGTTGATTTATAACGGGTTCATCTAAACAACTCTAAAAGAAAATCAAAATGAACTAAGTTTGGTGACTGCCGGTGTTCTCTCGTACTCTAAGACGCATTAAGTAAACTATAGATGTTGCTGGTAGATTTAAACAGCAGAGGTACCCACTTTTACTTAAAGAAATACAATGGCAGCTGCTGCTAGGCATTTAAAAATGCCTCTAACATATACAGCCAAACTCTTTCAGGCACCTCCAGGCAATTATTAATTCAGGTTGCCATAAAAATAATGATAAAATGTTAGGCAGGATCAAAGATAAAACTTCAGTAACCAAGTAGTCACAAGGTACAAATTAAAATATTTTGACTTACTTTTTCTGCCCTCAAGTTAGCATCCTTGGCTTGCTGTTCACAGGCATCAGCCTTGTCCATTGCATTGTCCTTTTCAAGCTTCATAGCTTGCATCTTCTTTTTGATGGCATCCATTTTGCTTTCAATTAAGATACAAAGATTTTTTTAGCCTAGTTTAACAAGCCAAGGTAAAGTGCATCACCACATATAGTTGAAGATCTGGTTCAAACCCAATCTGGGACAGAATAAGCGCATCCGATGTTGATGCGCAACCAACACTTATGTAAAAGTCTGGCCATATTAGCATATGGTCACAGTAGATTACTATTACCCTGACTAGGGGTGCCATGTTGGTTTTTTCCAATCAGAGGTTTAAAAAGCATGGCCAGGGATTAAACACACGATCTTAGTTCTTAATTGGGTTCCTTTGACTACTCGTCTGCGGCAACCCCATGCCATAAGAAAACATAAAAATAGAAAAATAATGCCAACCCAGGATTAAAAGGCATCTTTTATGATTTATTTTGTAAAATGCTGAATATTGTCATTTTGTAGTTTTGTATAATCTTCGTGAATTTTGCAGTCTCATTGTTCCGTTTTGTAAAATGTATATACCTATGCTCTGCACTGTACATAGGATACAATATTCAATAACTTGTGTCTCATACGTTCCTTTCATGACGTGTTTCTATGATTTATTATTGAATCGACCTATGGACAAAACACGTAAAAGATATTGTTTCCTATCAATAAACAGTTCAGTCTCTCTGTGTCTTTTATTTATTAAGGAACGTAGTCGGTTAAATATTATTTGTATGAAATAAAAAATGCCTATGTTTCTAGATTTTCTTCTTCTTTCTCAGTTTGTTTATCCTATATCCCCCCTTTAAATCCAGGTGGAATAACTGAGGCTTTCACATGACATTTCAATTGCAATATACATAAAAGAAATGCTTGAAACTTTTATAAGCTTGATTGGAACAGATATCAAATTATTATTATCAGAATCTGATCAATAAAAGTTAATTTTATTGTTCTTAAAAGTCATATACCTGAAATATTTTTCCTCTCAATTAAGCAATGCTTCTCTGATGATGGTGAGATGAGTCAAACACCTGGAGTCTCTGTTTGTAATCCAAGACTGAAAGCACCTAAGCTAAAATTTAGGCACTGCCTCTGCTAGACTGCCTAAAAATGAGGGGAAATTGTAAAATCAAACTGGAGAAGTTCCAACCAACACAAAATTATTCTGCACCTCATGCTTTTAAGTACAAAATTTTTTCCTTGAAATGACATTTAGAAAAGAAGTAGGGAATTCTTTATTTCATCAAGATTGAAAAGTAAATTTCTTGGATTTTCTGTGCAAATTTTTTTTCAATTCTCAGAATTTACATTTGAAACAGATGCTTTGAGGGAAATAAAATTTTATTATACTTTCATATTCTTAAACTATATCACTTATTTATCTGAATTGTTTGGAGTGAATATGAAGTATTGTGTGTGAAGGAACCCCTTTTTCTCCCAAAATTGAATCCCCAACCCGGCCGAAAATAAGGTCACCCTTTTTTTGAAAAAGGGAGATTTTGGGTGCCAAACTTTAAAAGGGTGAATTTTAGTCCCCATATCAAGGGAGATTTTGGTTGCCAAACTCAAAAAGGGTGACTTTTAGTCACCATTACGGTAATAAGACACACAATATCACCCTTTTTTCTATGTTATGAAAAATAGGGAGAAATCACCCTCTTATTTTTGGTCGGAAAACTATTGGGTTGGGAGGTTATATAGATTGCTGTAGTCTGAAGAGATGAGTGGCGCTACAAGTGAGCGTAATCTGAAAACTCAGTGAAAACCTTCCAAGTCAAGAAAAGAGTCAATGCTTAACCGTTTATTGATAAAACGGTGGATCTTTTTGAGGAGAGACTTGGATCAGAGATTCGATTAATGAGAGGAGTTAAAGGAACAAGCATCCTCTACTTGTAGGGATGTGTTTACCTTAAAATTTTATAGATAAAACCCTGATGCCTGTCCTGTCGTGCAAGGGCAATGAGGATGAAAGATGTCGGATGAGTTTATGTAAGGCTTAACTAAAGGGTTGCTTATATCTTGCGCAAGAACCATTAGAAACTGTTGTTCGCTAAAAGCAAGGGAATAAGACTAGGTATCAGCCTTTTCTTGAAACGTGATTAGAGTAAGAACATTTTCATTCAAATACTAGCTGTGTAGCCGCCGCTGCAGTGCCAAATGAGAAAACAACTTGAATTATACGTTATTTTGTTTAAAAGTTTAGGGAGGATCTTGTACACAGAAGAATCCAGTAATATACATTTAAAATCCCCTCTTTAAGTGATTGAGATGAGGGACACCTATTCTATTCAGCTGGTCTAGAACAAAGTTATGGTTCTGCCACAGGGCTGCATTTAAAGATCCTGAAGGCAAATCCAGGCCAGGGAGTAATCTTCCAATCACATATAGGTTATAAATCCTGCACACTAATGAACAGTTGTATCCCAAAGAATACACGGATAAAAAATGGATTACATATACTGGCAAATAAAATAACACGTGATACGGCTGATGCTTCTTTAATCTGCGCAGCAGATCATTTTTGCACACACAAATGGCACTTCATCCAGGACAAAATTACCTCAACTAAATGATGTACAATCTTTGTGAAATTACTGAAGTCCGGTAAAGATGGGCTGTAGGAAATAATCTACTTATCATCCAGGATATAAATCCTGTGAACGGCTGAACAAGTGGATTCCTAAGAATACTGGGGTATAAGCATAAACTTTTTATATAGCGAAGGGTCCTATGAAGTCTTTCTCTTCTTCTCTATGGATTTTCTAAAGCCTTCACCTGCCTTGAACCTGCACTGGTTAACTGGAACATGCTCCTCTAAAATTTCCACATAGCAGAGGTTGAAGATCTAGTCTTTTCATATGATCTGAATGATGGTATATCATTGGCCACTTTTGGTGACAAGGGATCAAGAAGGTAGTCCCATGGAGTCTATCTATTTTTACTTGAATAGGGAACTGGAAGTTGAGCGTTGCGCTCTCCTGCAATACCTAGTAAAGAACAGAGTGTCTACAAGCCTGAGCTTGAATTATCAGCTTAATTGAAATATGAAGTCAATACTAATTTTAAGGTTTAATTGGTAGCCAGAATCAGGAATCTCAGCCTGTTAAATTAATAAAATTGATGCTTGTGGTGAAGGGCGCTTTGAGTTTTTAACAAGCGAAGATTTTGCAAAATGAGGTTTTCCCAAATACAATTTCCTGAAATGCATTTTTCGAATAAAAAGTATTGGCTAACCTATCCTAACCTAACACTTAGAAAATCAGACATGGGTAACATCTTGGTGGGAAAACTGTAATCAATTATGAAGAACTTGATAAAGAAGATTGTGCGTTCACTTCAATCGAGTCCATTCTGCCAACAAGAACCACTGCAAAATTATTGATGGGGTGCTTCCAAATGGCTCACCCTGGATTCACACTAGTTTTCTTACAGACTTTTGAGGCTCTTAAGAATCCAGAATCTCAAATTTAGCTTCTTACTAGAATAATAAACTAATAACACTCTAGAATTTCAAAAAAGATAAGGAGCTAATGTGAAGTAATGGTCACAGGGTGCAATAATGTTTATCAAGTTTTTCCTGAAATTAGTAAATTGAGGTTTTCCCAAAAACATTTTCCTGAATGCATTTTTGGACATACCCAGCTATTACAGAGGCACTTTGCTGAGAACCAAGATCTAATGGTTGTGTATTGTGAATTTTCATGAATTGTTTACTCTCAAATCACATAATTTAGTGTTTCCATTATTAAATCTAATTTATTTTTTCCTACATTCCCATAGTTCTTAAAAAGAATAAAAGCATGATCATGTCTGATTCAATTTAAAAATAATAATGATGATATTTTTGTCTGAAGCACAGTCTAGTCTAGACACAAATCATTGTTCTCAGAGTCATTGATAGATATTATTATAACAAATACAAAGTCTTTTAACTTTTGTTGTTGTAATCCAAGATGTAAAACTGCTGACATAGTGCCTGGGATCGCAATTGTCAGTCAGTCACCTTAAGCTATTAGGCTGTGGCTATCCCTGGAGATGGAAGATTTCTATCCCTCTCTGTAAATAGAGAATGGTTAAACAATAATGGAATATACAATGATTGTATTTTAGGGGAATACGACATTTCGCCATGTACCGGTTAGCCATCTGCCGGTTTGCCTTATGGCTAGATCGCCATAAGCCGGTTTGCCATAGGTTAGGTTAGGTTAGATTAGGTTCAGTTAGGTTGCGAGCTCATTGAACTATGAATTAATTGAACTACAAACTGGCTTATATGTCGAACCAGCTCATTTGGCAAAACGACTATGGCAAACTGGCACATATGGCAAACCGGCATATGGCAAAACGACATCATTTGGTATTTTAGCCTTTCCTCTTATATATAAGCTCTCTGGATATCATTTGCAACATGCAAATAAACTAGTATAAAATGACTTAGACACCGCTCTTATGATAGTTTTCCGATTAAGATCAACCTCATCAGAAGCCCCAATTGCCGTACAGTCAGGAAAATTGCAAGGTTATGGGTGTAGGACAAGATTGGACAAATAATACGGCCTACAATTAATGTTTAGATCAAAGCTGTTCAAGCGCACACCTCTGGGGCTATGTTACCGTCAACCTGACTGCAAAAAATAGTCACATGATAAGGGTTATCCCACTTCTTTTGCAGTTTAAGGTATTTTTCTGATCAAGATCAACTTGATTATACGCCTTACTGGCCACTGCGTTT
>Ga0194133_10007659_pt1 | contig 12837 bp, 10 predicted proteins | sample TA2KigOf40mmetaG_FD_155448 | JGI IMG/M metagenome (GOLD analysis project Ga0194133, IMG submission 155448) | Freshwater microbial communities from Lake Tanganyika, Tanzania - TA2015055 Kigoma Offshore 40m | ecosystem: Environmental > Aquatic > Freshwater > Lake | place: Tanzania: Lake...
TCGCGAATGCCGAGCAGGTTGAGATTCGGTCCGTTGAAGACGGCGATGCGCATCAGGAGACCCCCCGGAGCCATTGGTCGAAGTCCTCACCCGTCAGGTCGGCGGGTGGCGGCGATCCGACGCGCTTCGTCGGGCGCACCCCAGTCGCGGTGGGGCTCGCGGTCGGCCGTGGCGGCGGCACGACGGGCGGTCGACGCAGCGCACGGGACGCCACCGGTTGCCGCGCGAGCTGACGGAGCGCCTCACGCGCGGACGGTCCGGTACCGACTGGGAGGTCGAGTCCCATACCGTCCGGTGCTGGCGTGGGGAGCGAGATCGCCTCGAAGGATAGACCCGCGAGCATCGACTCCTCCGTGACATCGGCGAGAGGGGCGATGCGGTGCGCGTCCTCGGAGAAATCGAATGCGCTTTCGAACGCGTGCGCGTCCTCCAAGCGCTCCGGCTCGGAACTCTCCTTACGCTCTCCCAGCGCGATCACCTCGTGCAACCGGGCCGAGAGACGAGCATCATCCGGCGCCCGGCTCACGAGTTCTCGGTAGATCGCGACCGCGCGCGCCGGGATCCCCTGCTGCACGTAGAGCTCGGCCATGGTTTGCGTCACGAAGACCGAAGTCATCGGTGCGACGGCCACCGCCTCCGGCGCGGGCGCGGACGCAGGCGCGGACACAGTCGCGGACGCAGGCGCGAACGGGAGGAGGTACGACAACTCGCTGGCGACCGGATCGTCGGGGTCGAGGGTGAGGGCCGCGCGCACCGCGACGCCAGCCTCATCAAGGTGTCCGAGGTCCCGCAGACAGCGTGCGAGGATCCCCAGACAGAGAACATTGCGGGGCACCTCCTCCAGCACGGCGCGGAGGACCACGACCGCGTCCTCGAATCGGCCGTCCCGCCGCAGGGCCTCCGCATACGACACGCCGAACCGTGTCGGCTGATAGGCGAAACGGAGGCGAAGGGCGTCAAGACGGTCGAAGTCGGACATGCCGGGGGGCGCGGGGACAGGGCGGTTCGGGCGTCAGCGCCCTCCGTGGAAGCTAGCATCGCCCAACGGGGATGGTCAATTAAGAAGTGCCCGTCTCGCTTGATTTTACGTCGAGGCGACGGGTAGGTTTTAGGGTTACTCCGTGCAAGACTTTCACCGTCAGCCTCAGGGTTCTCGTCCGTGCTGCAACAGATGCGGGGCATCGCGAAGTACATCTGGATCTTCCTCTTCGTCGCCTTCGTCGGCGGCTTCCTCCTCGGGGACATGTCTGGGCTCATCGGCCGCGCGCCGGTCACGAGCGCGACGATCGTCGCCAAGGTGAATGGGGACGAGATCCCCTACCTCTCGTGGCAGAATCTCGTCCAGCAGCTCCGACAGCAGCAGGAGCAGCAGGCGGGACGGGCCCTGACGCTGGACGACCAGCGCCGGCTCGAGGAGCAGGCGTTCGAGCAGATGGTCTCCGACCTCCTGCTCCAGCAGGAATACAAGCGGCGTGGGATCCGCGTCTCCGATGCGGAGATCCGGCAGGCGGCCCTCAGCTCCCCGCCGCCGCAGCTCAAGCAGAATCCCGACCTCCAGACGGACGGGCGCTTCGACCTCCAGAAGTATCAGCGCTTCCTCAGCTCGCCGGTGGCGAAGCAACAGGGGCGCCTGGTGCAACTCGAGAACTACTACCGCGCGGAGCTCCCGCGCGCGAAACTCTTCTCCCAGCTGATCGCCGACGCCTATGTGAGCGATGCGCGGCTCTGGCAGACCTTCCGTGACGAACGGGACAGTGCCACCGTGCGCTTCGTGGCGCTCCGTCCGACCCCGGCCGAGATCGCCACGACCGAGGTGAGCGACAGCGAGGTGAAGGCGTTCTACGACCGATTCAAGGATCGTGGGACCCGTCCAGGCCGCGCGGTGGTCTCGCTCGTGACGATCGACCGCACCCCATCCGCGGCCGACACGGCTGCGACGCGTGCACGCGCGCGCGCGCTACGCGAGGAGATCCTCTCCGGTGCCGCGGGCTCGAGCTTCGCCGATGTGGCCCGCCGCGAGTCGGCGGACACGGTGTCCGGCGCGCAGGGGGGCGACCTCGGTCGTGGTGGCAAGGGGCGCTTCGTCCCCGCCTTCGAGACCGCTGCCTATGCGCTTCGCCTGAACCAGATCTCGGAGCCGGTCCTGACCGCCTTCGGCTGGCATCTGATCCAGGTGACCGATCGCAAAGGGGACACGCTCTCGCTTCGCCACATCTTGTTGAAGGTGGAGCAGGCCGAGGCATCGGCCACCCTGACGGATCGCCGGGCGGACCGCCTTTCCGCGATCGCCGCCGGGTCGAGCGAGCCGGCGAAGCTCGACAGCGCGGCGGGGGAGCTCAAGCTCCTCATCTCCCAGATCCCCGTGCAGGATGGGCAGCAGGCTTCGTTTCTTGGCCGCCCCGTTCCCGGCCTCACGGGCTGGGCCTTCTCGGGCCCCGTCCCCGGCGAGATCAGCGACCTCCTCGATGACGAGAACGGGTACTATCTGGCGCGCCTCGATTCGCTGAGCGTCGGCGGACTCCAATCTCTTGCCACGGTGAAGGAGGAGATTCGCAGCGTCCTCAAGAGCCGGAAGGCCGCGGCCGCGCAGCTGAGCAAGGGCGAGACCCTCCTCCGTGAGGCAAGGGGGGCCTCGCTGACGGCGGCGGCGACAAAGGCGAACATCGTCGCGGACAGCGCCGGTCCCTTCACGCGCCTCGGATTCATCCAAGGGCTCGGCTATGCCAATGAGGCGATCGGCGCCGCCTTCTCCATCCCGGTGGGAGGCCTCGGGCTGGCGCAGACCGATGAGGCGGTGGTGGTGATGCAGGTCCTCGCGCGGGTCGAGGCGAACCAGACCGAGTTCGAGTCGATGAAGGGGATCCTTCGCGAACAAGCGCTGCAGGGCGCTCGCGAGCGCCGGGTTCGGCTCTTCCTCGACAACCTCCGCAAGGAGGCGACGATCGTCGACCGCCGAACCGAGATCAACGCCGGGGTGCGACGGCAGTCGCAGATCGCCCCGTGATGGGCTGAACGCGGCGGCTGCGAACGCCTTGAGCGGTACGCACACGGGGGGCCAGCGCTATGCGCTGGCCCCCCGTCGTCGATGCCCCGCCCCGACCTCACATCAGCCGCTTCGGCTCCTTCTCCTCGGTATCGTCGTGCTGGACGCTCCGGGACTCCCCCGGTGGGAGCGCCTCGCGGTCGGCCGGCGCGGCGATCTCCCGCTGCACGTCATTCATGTTCCGCTTGAACTCGCGGATCCCCTTCCCGATCCCTCCCATGAACTCCGGCACCTTCTTGGCGCCGAAGACGACCAGGATGACCAACGAGATGAGGATGAGTTCCCCAGGACCCAGACCGAACATGGACGACCCCCTTAGAACAGCGAGCGCGCGACGAGGTAGGCAGCGAGGACCCCGACGATACTCAGGAGTGAGATGTCGAGCGCGATGGGTCCCAACCCGATGCTAATGATAATCAGATCGAGGGTGAGCGGACCGATCGCCGCCGTCATCCCCGTGGTGAGGAACTCCTTCACCGCCCCGGAGGGGAGGAAGAGCCGCAGCAGATGCGTCAGGAAGCCCCCGACGATGAACCCACTCGCCAAGACGATGGCGTGAAACGCCGGACGATGCTTCGCGGACCCTTGCGCCATCAGGCTCGCCGGTCGAGGACGAATGCCAGCGCGTCGGCGAGGGACTGCCGCGCGTCAGAATCCGGGATGTCGACGAGCGCCTCCTCGGCCTCCGCGGCCCAGCCTTCCCCCTGCCGCCGCGCATAGTCGAGCCCCCCACACTCCGCCACGATTCCGACGACCTCGGCGATCGACTCGTCACTCGGCACCGGGTCGGCGAAGAGGGCATCGACGCGCCCGCGCTGAGCGCGGGACATCATCGGAAGCGCCGCGATGAGCGGCAACGTGACCTTGTGTTCGCGGAGATCGAGGCCGGTCGGTTTCCCCGTGACCTCCTCCTGCGCCGTGTAATCCAGCAGATCATCGGCGACCTGGAAAGCCATCCCCATCCGCTCACCGAACTGCCGTAACTCGCGACGGAAGCGTGGCGCCCCCGCGAGGGCGCCCATCTCACAGGCTGCCCCGACCAGCGACGCCGTCTTGGCGAGGATCAACCGCTGGTAATCCGCCTCGCTGAAGCTCAACGCGTCGAACGACGCGAGTTGGCGGAGCTCGCCCAGCGTCATCTCGTTCGAGGCGGCCGTGAAGACGCGCAGCGCCTCGAGATCGCCGAGCCGCACCAGTTCGGCGATCGCCTTGGAGAAGAGGAAGTCGCCCATGAGCACGGCGACCTGATGGCTGAAGAGCGCGTTCAGCGTCGGTTGGCCGCGCCGCAACACCGAGTGGTCGACGGAATCGTCGTGTACCACACTCGTGAGATGCACCAGCTCGCTGACCGCCGCGAGCGGGAGCGCCCGATCCTCCGGCGTCCCTTCGACCGAAGAGGCGAGGAGGAGGAGCGTCGGGCGAAAGAGCTTCCCCCGCATCCCACGCAGATGGGTGCTGGCCGCCTGGACAATGTCGACATCGGCTTGGACGATGCGCCACATCTCGTCCGATACGCGGTCGAGTCGGTCTCGGATCGGGGCCTGGATTTCGCGGAGCCCGGGGACGGACGGCGCGGAAGGGAGAGGGGATTCAGGGGTCACAGGGTCGCGCGTTCGAGCGAGGTGAGCCGATCGACGACGTCACGAAATCGCCCGTCGACGGCGAATACCCGCTGATAATAACGACGCGCCTCGTCTGGAGCTCCCAGGGCTTCGGCCACCTGCCCTAACAGGAATAGGACCCCGACCAGTCCGTGATCCGTCGCCCCCTCCTCCGTCAACGCCCGCTCGAGGATGGCCTGCCCGACCGCGTGCTGCCCCTTATCGACGAAACAACGGCCCAACGCCTCGAGGGTACGGAGTCGGTGCCCCGGCGAGCGCAATGCCTTTTGGAAGGCTCCGATCGCCTCGTCGATGAGCCCCATCTCACGATAGGCGACGCCGATCTCATAATGCACCGCAGGGTCCTCATCCGCCCCGCTCGCCGCGATCCCCTGCGTGAATCGCGTGAGCATCCCCTGAAAATCCATCGGACGCGACTCACTGGCCGCTGGCTCCGCGACGACGATACGCGTACTCCCTCGTTCGATGCTCTCCTTGAGCCAATCACCGAGCGAGACGAGCCCCTCCTCCGCCCCAGCCGAGGGGGATGTCGGACCCGACGGACGCGTCCGGAGTGGGACGTCTGGGGTCACCGGCACGGCATCCGGTGCGGGCGAGAGGGCGGAGAGGGCGGCATGGGCGCGCACGTCATCGGGATCGATCGCCAAGACCCGCTGGAAGACCGCCGAGGCGCGCTGCGGGGCACCGCCCCGCGCGAGGACATCGCCCAGATCCAGGAAGGCCCCGGTCAGCCGCTGCGAATCCCCAGAAGCCGCCGCCGATTCGACACGGCGCTGGTGGAATCCCACCGTGTCGGGGGCGACGCGCACCAGTTCCTCCGTCAACGAGGCGACGCTCGCCGCGTCCCCGGCTCGCTCGCAGAGGTCGAGCGCGTTCTCCAGCTCCGCGATCCCCTCGTCCCGTCGTCCCGCGTCCAACAAGGCCTCGCCGTAGAGCCGTCGGAGGAGCCAATCCTCAGGCGCCATCCCGACCTGGGCCGCCAGCCCATCGACCGTGGGCGCGAGTGCGACGGAGGTGACGCGGCGCGCCGGACCCTCCGGACGGATCGCATCCTCAAGGGCCCGCTGTGACACCTCGAGCTCGGCCAGATCGAGTAGCGTGAGCCTCGCTGGGGCGTCCGGCTCGATCAAGGGGAGGTCGGTGACGGGCGTGGGGGGCGCATCGATGGGCGTGAGGGCCTCGAGCCCGTCTTCCGGTCCGGCCGCCGCGGGCTGCCCAAGGAGCCCTCGCTCCGGTGGCGGGAGGACCAGTTGGTCCTCCTCCGCCGGCTCGCTCGCCAGGATCACCCCCCCGTCGAACACGCCGGTGGGTCTCGGGAGGTTCACCGCCCCGACATCGAGGAAGACCAACCCGTCAGCGGACGCCATCCGATCCTGCTGGACCGCCGAGAGCTCCGCCTCCGGATCGAGCGCTCGCAACCGCGCCGCGACGACGTCGGCGTCCGGGATCCGTCCCTGTCGCATGAGCTGCGCATGCGCGAGCTGCAACTGCTCGATCGCCTCGTCCACGCGATCGGCATTCGCCAGCTGGTCCGCCAACATCACGCGGACGTCGCTCTCCTCGGGCACGAGGTCGGCGAACTCCTTGAGCGCCCGGAAGGCCTCGGTCAGGTCTCCCTGCTGCTGCGTCCGGTTGGCGTATTCGATGAAATTCAGCCGGGCCTCGACCCGGAATCCCTTCGCCGCGAGGATGCGTCCGAGCTTGTAGTAGACGATGGTCCACCCCGGCGAGTGCCGGAGGATCTTGTTGCAGAGCGCGATCGCCGGGTTGTAGAAGCCACCTTCGGCGTAGTGGTCGACCGCGCGCTCCCACATCGCGACCGCGTCCGTGGTCTCGCCCGCCTTCAGCAGGAGGTCGCCCAAGCGGTTGTAGAGCGGGACGTCGATCGGATCGGCTTCCCCGTTCTCGAACAGCTCGACGATCTCGCGATACGCGACGATCGCCCCATCGATGTCCTTCCCGGCCTCGAGATCAGCCGCGCGACGCTTGAGCTTGGAGATGTCGGTCACGGGGCAAAGCTAGCGGCCGAACCCTCGACAAGACAAGCGTTTGACTCGCACGGACCCACGGCATGCCGCGCCGACCTCCCCCCTCACCCCAGGTGTGCCGGACGCCCCCCGACCCAGGTCCGCTGACAGCATCGATCGCCGTACCAGTACGGGATCTCGCGGTGGTCTCGCACGTCGAAGAGCGCGAGGTCAGCCTGGAACCCCGGCGCGATCTGGCCGATCTCGTGAGCCAAGCCCAGCGCCGCGGCGCCGTTCACCGTCGCGGCGACGAACGCCTCGGCGACACTCAGCCGGAGTTGACTGACCCCGAGGGTGAGGACCAGTGGGAAGTTGACCGTGGGACTGGTCCCGGGATTGAAATCGGAGGCAAGAGCGATCGGGACCCCCGCGGAGATGAGGGCGCGCGCCGGGGCCTGCTTGGGCCGACCAAGGAAGAGCATCGTCCCCGGGAGGAGGGTCGCGACCGTCTGGGCCGCGGCGAGCGCCTGGATCCCCCGCTCCGAGATCGCGGCGAGATGATCCGCACTCGTCGCCCCGAGCTCGGCAGCGAGCTCGGCGGCCGCGCCATTCTCGAGCTCGTCGGCGTGAAGCTTGAGCTGCAGGCCCGCGCCGCGGGCGGCCCCGAGAATGCGACGGGTCTCGTCGACCGTGTAGACCCCGGGTTCACAGAAGACATCGCAGAATCGCGCGAGTCCCTCTGCGGCCACGGCCGGGATCATCTCTTGGGTGACGAGTTCGATGTAGGCCTCACGATCCCGCGCCGTCTCCCGATGATCGAGCGGGACCTCGTGCGCGCCGAGAAAGGTGGGAACGAGGCGGAGGGGGAGGTCGGCCGCGAGCTGACGGATGACGCGGAGCGTGGTGAGCTCCGACTCGAGTGAGAGTCCGTACCCTGATTTGATCTCGACGGTGGTGGTGCCGTGTCCTGCGATACGACGCAACCGCTCGGTGGCGAGCGCGATGAGGTCGGCGGCGGTCCGACTCCGCAGATCGCGCACGGAGGAGTGGATCCCTCCGCCCCGCTTCGCGATCTCGAGATATCCGAGGCCCGCGGCGCGCATCTCCTGCTCCTCGTAGCGTGCGCGGCCGAAGATCGCATGCGTGTGAGAATCGACGAAGCCCGGGGTGAGCACGCCATACCCACAATCGACGATCGTCGCCGCGGGATACGCCGCACGGAGCTCGGCCTCCGGAGCGACGGTCAGGATACGCCCGTCGTCATCGATCGCGATGCCGCCGCGTTCCCGCACCGCGGCGTCTCCCTGCTCCACACCCCGCCGAGCGCGTGCGGGGCCCGCGCAGGTGACCACCTGAGAGGCGTTGAGGAAGAGCTGGGTCACGGGGAGGCCACCAAGTCCCGGAACCGGTTGAGACGCAAAGGTGCCTGCGCCTCTCCGCGACAGGCGTAGAAGCAACGATCACAGGCGATCGGCTCGTATCCCTGATAGTCGCGCCACGGCCCGTCGGTCGGGAAGTCGGGGCAACGCCGGATCCCGCCGTAGGGATCGATATGCACGGTGTCCTTCCCCGATTCACATGGCGCCGTGAGTTCACCGCGCACCCAGCGCGGGATCTGCGCGAGATAATGATCGGAATTGGAGATGGTGCCACGCCGGCGCCGCTTGAAGGCGAGGAGCTCCGCGACGAGTGCCTCGACCCGTGCCTGATGCGCCGGACCCAAGAGATGGTCGCGATTCCCGTTCTTGAAATCGGTGTACACGGAGAGATTCACCCCAGCGCGCATCGCCTCCGCCGCACGGACGATCAGGAGGATCTCGTCGAGGTTGTCGTCCTTGATCACCGTGTTGAAGCGCACCGTCATCCCCTCCGCGCGGATCCGTTCGGCGGTGGCGAGGATCTTGGCCGTGAGGCCGGGGATCCCACGCGCCTGATCGTGTCGGCCATCGAGGTAGTCCAGGGAGATGCCGAACTGTCCGATCCCCGCGGCCCAGAGGGAGCGGGCGCGTTCGATGGACAACATCGCGCCGTGGGTGAGCACCGTCATCCAGACGGGGGAGACCGCCGTATGGACACCGTGCACCAACTCCTCCAGGTCAGACCGGAGGAGGGGTTCCCCACCCGTCCACGTGATCATCATCGGGTCGAAGGCCACCGCGGCGTCGACGAAGGAGCGCCGCTCCTTGGCCTTCATCTCCGACGAGGTCTTCCAGTAGTCACAGAAGGGACACCGCGCATTGCACCGCACCGTGACCTCGAAGTTCACGAGGACGGGGCGACGGCGCAGTCGGAGCCGCGCGTACTTCAGGCTGAATGGCAGGAGATGCCAGGGCCGGAAGCGCGTGCTCAGCAACGGAGCGACGGCAGCTGGATCCCCTCGCGCGCCGCGGTCTCGCGCGCGATCTCGTAGCCGGCATCCGCATGACGCGCGACGCCGATCCCAGGATCATTGGTGAGCACGCGCTGCAGCCGCTCGCGCATCGCCGGGGTGCCGTCGGCGACGATCACCTGCCCCGCGTGGAGCGAGTTCCCGATCCCGACGCCGCCGCCATGATGGAAGGAGACCCAGCTCGCCCCGCTCGCCACATTGAGCAGCGCGTTGAGGATCGCCCAATCGGCGACGGCGTCGCTGCCATCGCGCATCGCCTCGGTCTCCCGGAAGGGGGAGGCGACGCTCCCCGTGTCGAGATGATCGCGCCCGATGGCGATCGGCGCGGAGACCTCGCCCCGCGCGACGAGGTCGTTGAGCGCCATCCCGAACTTCGCACGCGCCCCCTGCCCCAGCCAACAGATGCGCGCCGGGAGCCCTTGGAAGTGGATCCGTTCGCGCGCGAGGGTGATCCAGCGCTTGAGGTGCTCATCCTCGGGGAACATCTCGAGGACGAGGTCGTCGGTGCGGGCGATGTCCTTGGGATCACCGGAGAGCGCCGCCCATCGGAAGGGCCCCTTCCCCTCGGCGAAGAGGGGGCGGATGTACTCTGGGACGAAGCCGGGGATCTCGAAGGCGTTCGCGACGCCGGCATCGAGGGCGACGGTGCGGATGTTGTTGCCGTAATCGAAGGCGATGGCGCCGCGGCGCTGCATCTCGAGCATCGCCTTCACATGGACCACCGCACTCTCCGTGGAGCGGCGAACGTAGGTCGCGGGATCGGCGGTACGGAGCGCGTTCGCCTCAGCGAGGGTCATCCCGTGCGGGACGTACCCGTTGAGCATGTCGTGCGCCGAGGTCTGATCGGTGACGACATCGGGGATATCGCCTCGGGCGATGAGCGCGGGCAGCACCTCCGCCGCATTGCCGACCAACCCGACGGAGCAGCCGCGCTTGGCGGCCTGCGCCTCGCGGACCCAGCGCATCGCCTCGTCGAGGTCGTGCGTGATGCGATCGCAGTAGCCGGTATCGACGCGCTTCTGGCTCCGCGCGGGATCGACATCGATGCCGAGGAAGGCGGCGTCATGCATGGTTGCTGCCAGGGGCTGCGCGCCCCCCATGCCACCCAGACCGGCCGTCAGGACGAACCGCCCCGCGAGCGAGCCCCCGAAGTGCTGGCGCGCGACCGCCCCGAAGGTCTCGTACGTCCCCTGCACGATCCCCTGCGAGCCGATGTAGATCCATGAGCCGGCGGTCATCTGCCCATACATCATGAGCCCCTTCCGCTCCATCTCGCGGAAGTAGTCCCAGGTGGCGAAGCGTCCGACGAGATTGGAGTTCGCGATCAGGACGCGCGGCGCATTCGCATGCGTGCGGAAGACCGCGACCGGCTTCCCGCTCTGGATGAGGAGGGTCTCATCGTGCTCGAGTCCGCGGAGCGAGCGCACGATGTCATCGAAGGCCTGCCAATTGCGGGCCGCGCGCCCGGTGCCGCCATACACCACGAGATCATCGGGGCGCTCGGCGACCTCGGGGTCGAGGTTGTTCATGAGCATGCGGAGGGCGGCTTCCTGCTCCCACCCCTTGCAGGAGATCGTGGCGCCGCGCGGCGCGCGGACGGGACGTGGCCGAGACATATCGGGAAGTTAGTGCGCGAGGGTGGCGAAGCGCCCCTGCGTGATGGCGAGGGCGAGCCGTTCGATGTCGGGACCGAGGACGCGGTCAGCGGTCAGTGAGGAGACGAGTGACCGAACCTCCGCGTGGGCGGCCTCGACGGCGCGACTCCCGCGGAGCGGCCGTCGGAAGTCGATCCCCTGCGCAGCGCACATGAGCTCCACGGCGAGCACCTGCTCGACGTTGCGCAGCAGGCGCTGCAGCTTGGTCGCGGCTCCCATCGCCATCGGGACCACATCCTCCTTGTTCCCGTCGGTCGGGATCGAGTCGACGCTCGCGGGATGGGCGAGCCCCTTGCACTCGCTGGTGATCGCGGCCGCGGTCACCTGCGCCATCATGAAGCCCGAGCTCACGCCCGCCGTCGGGGTGAGGAAAGGCGGAAGCCCTTCGTTCAGATCGGGGTGCACGAGGCGATCGATCCGCCGCTCACTCATCACGGCGAGGTTCGTCATCACGATCGCCAGGACATCGAGCGCGAGCGCCACGGCTTGCCCGTGAAAGTTCCCACCGGAGAGCATCGTCCCGTCGTCGAAGACGAGCGGGTTATCCGTCGCCGCACTCAATTCGGTGGCAATGAGTCCCTCGGCGAACTCGATCGCCTCGAGGACGGGGCCATGGACCTGCGGCATGCAGCGGAGCGCGTAGGCATCCTGCACGCGGGTATCGCCCTCGCGATGCGATTCGCGGATCTGGCTGTCACGCAGGAGCTCGAGCAGGAGCGCCGCAGAAGTCTGCTGCCCACGCTGACCGCGGGCGGCATGGATGCGCGGATCGAACGCGGTCGGCGTCCCGAGCAGTGCCTCGAGGGACATCGCCCCAGCGATATGCGCGGTGACCCAGGCGCGACGTGCGGCCGTGACCGCGAGCGCCGCGACCGCGGTGTGCGCCTGGGTGCCATTGATCAGCGCGAGCCCCTCCTTGGGCCCCAGCGTCACCGGGGCGAGCCCCTGCGCGGCCAACACGTCGGCGGCCGGACCGCGCCCACCGGGATGATTGAGCTCCCCCTCGCCGATGAGGGCGAGGGCCAGATGCGCGAGGGGCGCGAGGTCTCCGCTCGCTCCGACGGAGCCCTGCTCCGGGATATCAGGCCAGCACCGCGCATTCAACATCCCACAGAGCAGCTGAGCGAGCTCGGGGCGTGCTCCGCTGAATCCCTTGGCGAGCACATTCGCGCGCAGGAGCATCATCGCGCGGACCTCGGACTCAGGCAGGCGTGGCCCCACGCCCGCCGCATGACTCCGCACGAGATTCACCTGGAGCTGCGCGAGCTGATCGGCGGGGATCGCGACGTCGGAGAGCTTACCGAATCCCGTCGTCACGCCGTAGACCGCCTCCCCTCGAGCGACGAGCCCCTCGACCACGGTGCGCGTGGCCCGCATCCGCCCTGCGGCGGACGGTGCGAGGGTGACTGACCGCCCGCCCACAGCGACGTCGACGACATCGGCGATGGTGAGCGAGGCACCATCGAGCATCAGCGGGGCAACCGTCATGGGGTGCGGAGTCCTGCTCCCGGGGGGCGGAACGTCTGGCGATCGTAGTCGAGCTTGATCTCCGGCTGCGCCTTGAGGGAGATGAAGAAGGTGAAGGCGAAGTTGCCGTTCGGCGCCTGGGTGAAGCCGAAGACGGCGCGCCAATCATGCAGCTCACGCTGGAGCGAGACCACTTGGCTGGCGAATTCGCGGCGCACGACATCGTAGGTGGTGCTCCACGACCCCGCCCAGCGCGGGGTGAGGTTGAACGTGGTCCGCACGCCCACCGAGGTCGTCGGCGGGACGCGGAAGAAGGTCGCGCCCGAGGGACCCGCCGTCTGAGCCACCTGCGTCGCCGCCGATCGCTCGGCCTGGAAGACGCAGGTGTCGTACTGCGGGAATCCCAGCAACGCCTGACACTGCAGCGTGGGGTCGAAGTCCACGATGCGACCGCCCACCGGCGGCCGCTGGCGCTGCGAGCTCACGGTGAACGCTGCGGTGAACCCCTGGCCCGTGGGGATCTCCTGGATCCCCCCCCGCGCGCGCGTCCCGGTGGTGGCCCCCATCCCGTTGAGCGAGCCCGCGGCGGAGATGAGACCGCCACCCATCGGGCTGGGGTTCATCGTCGGCGTCGCCCCTTGGCGTGACGCCCCAATTGAGATGCCGAGGAGTCGCGCGATCGCTTGGACGAGAC
>Ga0194133_10007664_pt1 | contig 12830 bp, 10 predicted proteins | sample TA2KigOf40mmetaG_FD_155448 | JGI IMG/M metagenome (GOLD analysis project Ga0194133, IMG submission 155448) | Freshwater microbial communities from Lake Tanganyika, Tanzania - TA2015055 Kigoma Offshore 40m | ecosystem: Environmental > Aquatic > Freshwater > Lake | place: Tanzania: Lake...
TTCCTACTATTGTTATTTTCATCATTGTTGTCAAAACAATAGTAGCTGCATTTCTGTATTTTCTTTTCCAAAAACAAAATCCTGTAAATTAAATGTCACGCTTGACAAAATTATCCTTTTTGCAATTTTCAAGACTTTTTATGGTTTCATTTAACGCCACATAGACGTGACAAAAGTCTTCTTGAAAAAACTTAATGTTGTGATTTCTCTCAAGAAATGTCAGTAAAAAGATTGAGAGGAAAGGCAAAAACTGATCGAGTCGATATTGTTCCATTATTATAGCAAACAGTCTTTTCATCTTTTGACATTACATGAATGCTCTAGGAGCTTGAGGTTCCACCACCAACTGGTTTGACCTCTGTTCGCAATACTGAATTGTCAACCCCAGCAGCACACCCCATTTATCACGACACCTCAGGAGAACAGCAACGCGCAGAGCGTTACCTTCAGGTTTGTTAAAGAGACCCAAGTCATGTTCAGCCATTGTCTAACTGACAACTTTCCTTGCTAGTGTGATTTCTTTGAGGCATCAGAGGCTTATAGAGGCCTACCTGACCTTGTTCCTTGCCCAAATAAAGATTACGCTGGCAGGGTGGAAACCACTCTTGTTATGACTTCACCTACTGGTGTAGGAATGATGGCAGCAGATTTGGTAGATGGGTTCGTCTAACCTCAAAAGCTAAAACCTAAAAGTTTCATTTGATTTCTACAGGGAATAGCGATGGTCGGTATTGGCAGTGGCCTACGGGTCTCAATCAGGGACCTAATTCATCCTTCTTTAAATGAACCTTTGAAAAATCAACAACAAGTCACTTTTAAGCTTGTCAAAACAGGTAATTTTAAAAATCATTTTTATCTCAGTACTTCATATAGTTTGTTGAAAAAATTCATTCATTTGTTTGTCAACTCGTGCAATATATCAAAGGAAAAGACAAACAAAACTGTCATTTGTATATAGTTTGACTCATAAAAATGTATTTCATAAATCTGTTTGAAATAACACTAAGAGTTTATTTCAATATAAGTAAAAACAAAAATAGAAACTATCTTATTGAATTCCTGCGTTGTAAACATTTGACTTTACAATTTAAATATCATAGTGGATTAAAGACTTGAAAACTAGGTTTTACAAACTATCAGATGCTGTCTGCTTGAAAAGTCATGTGGCTTTGTAAAACTTAAGATGCAAATCAAATTTGACAAGAGAAATTTCTTTCTGTACGTACGTAACTTGCTCTTTTTTGAAAAGTTATTTAAGTAGTTTTTGTATAAAAAAAAATGAAGGCTGTTAACTAGAGGTTCAGACAATTTTCATAAATATTAAATTCGACAAAAGGATGAGTTGTTTTTTTGGATCATTTTCAAAATGAATTGATATGTTCTAAAAAGCAGTCAAGGTCAAAATTTCATATACTAAGAGCATTTTTACAGAAACAATTTTTAAAAAGATGGAAATTCTGTAATGGTTTTGTTCAAAACTGCATAAAAAACATGGCTTAATTTTACCTGTCTCCACGGACAAAAGATAAAAAAGAGACTGAAAATAGATATAATTTGAAAGATGGATATTCTACTTATTTTTAAAAGGAATTACTGACTTTCATTGGTAGCTAAAAAGTGGGTCAAGACAAATTATAATGGATTCTGGGTTTATACTTATCAAAGAGGAGGCTGGATTCTGGGCCAGCAGGTTTAACATTACATTTACTGGTCTGAAACGATGATTAGTCTTTTTGGAGTTTAAGATTTCATATAGTTACAGTACAAAAATTCATCTGAAAATTAAACTTGACTACACTGGATCACCTTAGCAATAGCTAATTTTGAAATAGGATTTTTGGTTCAGTCCCTCTTATCATCCATTCAATTTTTTTTCACAGATTGCATAAAAATCAACATGTTTTTCCCTCAGTCAGTAAAAGTATCCTATAAGTACTCTTTATCAACTTCAAGACCCGATAAGTCTAAAATAGAATAATTGCCATTGTATTTCTTTCATGTAATTTTGGGGTAACCATTAATGGCTTTGTTACAAGCTGGGAATAAGATCTAAGGGTTTGAGTCCAATATTAGACAACTGAAATCAGGTTGCTTTAAAAAGCATCGATCATTATTGATTTCACCTGCCAAAAATTATCTTTAGTGCACCAACCTATTCCAAATCCAAAAAAATTATTCAACTTCAAACTACCCATTAGCATCTAGACTGTTTTAGATTTGATTAATTATTCAGATTGCAATTTGTTAATCAAAGTCTATCGCAGGCAACAAAACTTTTTTTGCAGTTTTACATTATGCAAAGAAAATGCTTTCAAGACTATTTAAGAGATCTCTTATTTTTTGATTGCAAAGTTGACTTGATTAATTAAAAAATATTTGGGGCATTTTCGTGTCTGAAAAGTGAATTTAAGGAAAAGTAGTATCAATTTTTTAGCTTTTTAATGTAATTCCACAATTTCTTGTCAACTGGATTTTCACTTCAATTTTCGTCTTTGCTGACAATCGCACTAGAAAAGTACTCCCAAGGTGGAGATTCCTGTGCAAGTAATGCTTGATGGGTTTCCTTTGACAGAATGATGGCTCATAACCTTTGAATTGTTCAGTTAAGCTGAAGATATTATATAAAGCTCTCTTGAGATGGACCACGAGGAAAAAGAATGTGATGAAACGGCGTTGATTTGAGAGGTCAGGGTAATTTAGGGTACCCCAAATAACTTTTTGTGGTAATTTAACAGGATAGATTTACGAAAGCCAAGTTATGCATGATCACCCAAGTTTTTTTCATACACTTAGAGTCTATAAAATTTTTTACTTGCTAAATATTTGAAGTTGCTTGCTAGCTTTTTCTCCCTCCAGGGAAATGGCAAAAATGCCAATCTCGGTGAAAGCTTATTTGTAAATTATCTGACTTTGTCTCAAAAATGCAAACTTGAAGAAGTTGGAAAGGAAAACTATGAAAAATCAACATCCACATTGCCAAATTGGAATGGATTTAGAGGCGCAGTAGAAATAGATTCATTGCCTATGTTTATCTCATCTCAGGCTTAAGGAACTTATATATCCAAGAGCTGTCAGCTTATCTCAAAAATTTTCTTATCTAATTGTTATTTCTGGCTGATATCAAACAACTTTTCAGTTATAATCTGCTCTGAAAAATGAAACGTTATATCCCTAACAACCACCGTTTCCAATTAACTCGCCAACACGCAAAGAAACAAAATACAAAGTTGAGGTTCAATAAAAAAATATAACAAAGATCCTTTTTTTGCTCACAAAAACTCAGTTCTGTAAAAATCTAAGAGCTTTCTGTGAACATAAATAAATTGATTTGTGAGTTTTTTTTGATATATTATCCTGATTTTCACAAATTTCAAATGAAGCCAAAGTTAGAAATTTAAAACAATTTCAAAAAACTTCATGTTGATTTCAGAGTGATGAAAAAAACTTGAATTTTCCTCAAATTTTTATCTTTTCACTGCTTAAATTTAGCTATACCTGAAAGGATGAGAAATTGAAAAGTGACAAAATTAGTTTTAAAAATATAAGATATTATGTGAAGTCGCCAAATCCGAACTCGCCTATCCCAAATCACCGAATCTCAACTCGTCAAAGGAATCACAACTCGTTGAACCTAACCTAACCTGACCCAACCAGCCCTCAAAACATGTTTTCCTCATCCTAACCCTGCAGGAATTACTCACCTAACCTAACCTAACCTGATTCAATGAGCTCGTCCATTTGGCAAGTTGGGATTCAATGAGTTCAGATTCGACGACACCTCATATTCCCTAAAAATAAGTGAATAAATTCAAATAAAGAAGAGCTTCTCAAAAGTACTAGCAGCCTAATTTTATGACCAAGCAAATTGTGGTGCACCTGTCTAGAAGACACCTATCATGGGATAAAAAATCTGAGAAATTTTATTTCAAATCCAATAAAAAAGTTGGAATTACTTCAACTTAAATTCAGACAACAAGAAACAAACAACTTAAGTTTTATTTGGACTAACATACATGCTAGTGACTATGCGTTCATACGAATTGAAAGACTTTTTTCATTTCCTGACATTTTTAGATACTGATATTTCAACATAAACTCTAAACAAATAAACCAATTTTTCCTCTCTTTTGAAGTCATATTGGCAACAATTTTTATACTGTCAGAGTTGTCTTGGCTTTTAAAAAGTGAAAAGTATTGGTGTAAGATGAAGTTTAGTAAGAAAAAAACAATTTTGAAATAATTCAGAATAAGAAACCTAGCTATACAGATGTGCTGCTTCAGGCCAGTCATAATCCAAAGTATATCTGCACAAATAAGACTTTCTTCTCTACAAAAGAAACGTACAAATTATTAAATTTCTCTAGAAAAGTAAGTCAAAAGCTGATTAAATGCAACAAGATTTTTTTATGAAGAAAGAGAAAGGATTATTCTAAAAATGGAAAACAAAGAAGGACTTTTTATTTGCCTGATTCAAGTTTATACAAAAAATTTAGAAATACTTTTCTCAACTTTTGAAACACATGCTTGTCATTTTCATTTAAAAGAGATAATTTATCTATTAATTTTCTAATAGTGTTTATGTCAAGGCCAGTCGTTTATACTTTTTTTTGAAACTTTATCATGGCCATAAGATTTTCACTTTAAAAGTTTTTAAAATTCACACGGTTATGAACGTGTGTGTGGGCAATTTCAGGTGTAAAGTTAAGGTTCTTTGACAAACTGTTAAACAATAACAAAGCAAGAATAATAATTTTTAGACTTTTAATATCTATGAACCACTGAAATATCATAACATATGTTTTCTCTTCCATATATCCTAGTTAATTCACATGCCATAATAATTTTAAACCAAAGGTTTTGATTCATATTTGTTACCTTAAAAGTCATTTCAAGTTGTTTTTGCTAAGGTTTCTTTTATTTCCACACTTGATATGTTACTTACAATAGTTTACAACAAACTATAAATGCTTTCTTTCAGACAGCAACCAAATATACTCTTCTTCAGTTTAGTGCACCTCAAGGGTTAAAAACTTTTAACCTTGTTTAAAATGGAAATCATTCATAATTTTTCCTGTTTTATCTCTTCCAGGTTTTCATTGATACCAAAATAAACTTTTGAACTCTTCAGCAGTCTTTTTTCTAAAAGATAGATTTTTAATACTTAATTGATAATGGGATAACATTGACAAAGACGAGCTCGAGTAATTGTTCAAAAATCAACCATTTTATGACTTCTAAATCTGTTTGACCTGAGAAAACAGCTGTTTGACATAAGTTTTGTCACAAGACAATATCAAAAATATCATCTTTTAAAAGCACACGTGTTTCACGGATGACTCACGTTTTCTTAGAAGTATGGAAACAATAACTCAATGGGAATTCTTTACAACAGCTTCCAACCAAATGCAATATATACAAAATAAAATGACAAAGCTTTAAATCATCATTCACTTTTGTTTCAGTGTCTGACTTCACTCATGCTTTGTCAAAAATTCACGAACAGTATTCAGATGACCTTCAATCACTTGCTGAAGATTTCAGAAGGAAAAACATGGAATTAAGAAACGAAAGGTAGAAAGATAATGTCGATGTTGAAGCCTGAAAAATACTGTGTAAGACAAGTTCTTAGTTGACAAAAAGATTACCGACAAAACTAAGAGCTTGTCAAGAGGAATTAAAACAAAAGAAAATATGGCTGATTCAGATGTTTTAAGAATAACCAAGGGAGTTCGGCAAGAAAAGTCAACAAGAGAATGTTGATTAGCTGAAGATAAGAACAATATTTATTCTTGGTTAGTACTCTTTGAAATCACTTGGTTTTTTGTTGGATCCTTCAATATTTGGTTGTTTTAATGACTGAATGATTTTCTAGTCTCTGGTTGAATCCCTAGCTTTGAATCACATATGAAAAGATTCAGTTTTCTTTAAGTAGTAATATCATCCTGCATTAATACTATTGTTATTAAGTGTTTAAAATTAGTGTATTAAATATTGCTTTCATTTTAATCAAGGCTCTGCTCATATTGACCCTAGGTGAAATATTACTATTATTCATTTTTCAAGTGAAAAGCAGATTTCCTGAAGATTTTAATCTTTAGTTTGCCAAAAGTAAAATAACTGAATAGGGCTTACAATCAATGTTTTGGTCAAACTTTTTTTCCCAAGGAGTAACTTTCAAAGTCATTTAAAGAAAATTTTTGCCCTTTTCTTTGCAATCTAAAATTTAAATTCGGGGTACGGCAAGAGTTTAATTAAAGAAAGCACTGAAACTAATCCTATTCTTTTTTTTGATATGTTGTTATCTATTAAATTTCTCTCACGTACGAAAGCAGTGATATTGACAGCCAAAAATACAATTTTGGACATGTTCTTGGAAGTTTTCCAATCTTCTGATGGAAAATGGCGCAAGACACTTTCAATTTCCTTCTAAGAGGACACCTAAACTTGTTCAAAGGTTTCAATACTTTTCCTTGATCCATTAGAAACCTATTAAACTAGCTGGTAGGTCCAAATTCAATTGGCTGCATGAAAAATTAGAAATCCATTGATGGTCGTCAATCAGAATATTTAACTAAACTTCTCACATTTTACTGGCTGGATTCTTATACTTTATTCTGGACAGGGCACATTATATTTTTAGCTGAAAAAAAAGTTAATCATAGAGTCTATTGTGAGGAACCCAGTTCCCAGAAAGTTGTGAAGCTGCAAGTCCAGAAACTTGGTATGTAATAGTATAAGACTCACTTGAATAATTTTTTACAATTTGGTGTGGATGCTTAATTTGCTTTCACAGCAAAGGTTGAATCCTTAATTATAGAAACTTTTTCATCATTGGAATTCTTTAAACTGAAAAAGCTTAAAAACTAAAATCTAGAAAACTTACTTTCAGGCCCCAATGCTCTAACACCTTATTTAATGTTTGGGACTCATTATTGACGGAAACTGAAATGGATGCAGCTGTCCATACTGATATTGCTGGAGTTTTATCAAGGTATATGTTAATATTTAAAATTGAAAGCTTATAAATAAGCTATTTGATGACTAAAAATTTTCTTCTTAGGGCTGTTTCAAGGCCTTTACTCGAAAAAACTCTCCACATGAAAATCCAAAGTCGCAAAGTTTTCACAAATCGAGAAAGCTATGAAGCCATGCTGGAAAAAACGGAGGATTTGCTTATAAAGGTAGCTTAATCAAATTTAAGGCTTTTTATGGAACTTTCTGTCAAACACCATGTCAAATCAAAGGATGAAACTTTTCGTTCCCCCTCAAGAATGTTTCAAAAAAGCTTTTTTGCCTTTTTTTGCTTTACATACTTGTATTGATTGTTTTTGGGGGGAAAGGTTTATGCTAAAAAAATTACAAAATATTTATAAAAAAGTAGTTTCAAAATGAAATCTTTATTTATTTAAGAAGATAAATATCACGTAGATTTTTATTGCAGTATTTATTTTTTCTTGGCTGGCTAAATCAAACATCATTGATTATTATTTTTCTGCTTTCCAATTTGTAAAAATGATGCTCAATTCATATTTTGTTGATAATTTTCAACATTTTATTTATGTTATAAGTGTTTGATTCAATACTGGGGTGTGAATCAATGGAATCCAGCTATACTGGAATCACTGTGGGAATTCTTAATTCTTGATATGAAACACATTTTGGATGAATTGCATTATTTTAAAATGGAGAGGTTCATCAAGATAAACTAATGGGTCCTAAAGCTACATGTCAGATTATTTCTTATCAAGTGGTACAAATTGAGCCTTGTAAAATTTTCAGTGTCACAGTGAATACAGTCTTGCTTTTGATCTTCATGGACAACAAAAGTCTACTATCAGCTCGATGAACTTGTTGGATTCTCACAATAATTATGTACAGCAGCTCCATGCTGCAAATGGAATGATTGATCAATATTACCATGACACACTTCCAGAACTTTTACAGGTCAAATTGTCTAAATCTGATCATGTTTATGACTTCCTATTAGATTGAAACTACAAATATTTCAGGAATTGGATTATGTATATCATGATGTCAGCACTGTCATGACAGAATCGTTGCTTCAAGGAACAGATGCCATTGCAATTAAGGTTCAATTATCATGGAATTTGAGAGGAAATTAATTCAGATAAATAAAAAAGGAATCAATTTTAGACTTCAGAAACTGCAAGACGTTATGATTTACTTCGACGTCGAGTAAAGGAAATAAATCCAGTCACAGATTTGAACTGTTTTATCAAATCACTGAGTATTCCGGATTCTGTGACAATTACGACTCATTCATTCGCACCTCCACAAATAAGAGACCAAAATTCGGTAAATGACACAATAACAATATCCAGAAAAAGTTAGTTGCCAAGGTGAATTGAATTAGATTTCAAAATGTCTTCTTCCTTCTTTTGATATAGCTTGATGGAATACCTCCTTTACGTGATGAATTGATTGTCGATCGGACTTCTCAGGCAGTTGCAAGAAATAGATTTGATGCTTTGAGAAAGGAATCGCAGGATTTAGAGATGCAAATTAGGCAACTTACAGATGCTTTAGAAACACTAGTCAGAATTCAGGCCAAGTAATTTAAATTTTACTTTAATTTTACGAAGAGATTTCAACATTTCATTTTCAAACAGGAGCTTGGAAAGTCAGCTTTTCAATAAGGCTAATGAAATACAAGAAGATATCAGTAGCAAGAGGTTTGATCTTCGGGTAGCACAAATCCATCTTGCAGCTCTGAGGGCTCAGGTAAGCAAAATTAATATTTTTGGTATGAAAAGTATAATTATGATTGATCAAGAAGCTCTGATTTGAAATACTTATCTTTTTTCTCTAACTGTCCATTCTGCTACATCTTTCTTTGTTTTGGCAGTCCAAATGCCAAAGTCATTGACAGGAAAATTTCAATATTGACTGTGATCCTCAAGTATAAGAAAAATCTGCACTTAAAAATTTACCATCTCATCCGTAAAAACAAACAAATTTTTGGCTACAATTTTCCCCTCCTTAAAAACTAGCTATGCAAAGAGAAAAGAAAACATTTTCTTGCTTTTAAACTCAACTATTAATGTCAGGATAACAGGTCAAAATCTGTGGCCATAAATTAATGCGTCCACAAAATTAAGATGCTTTCACTTGGCTTGGAATATTCAATATTGCTTTGAGGAATAAGATTAGTCAGACTCGAATTCAAGATCTGGCAAGATTGTTTGAAAGATATTTGTTTTGAAATTCATTCATGGAACTAAAATTGGATTCCTACCAATACTTGAATGTTTTTGCTCGAATTTTTCAACATAAAAGAATGATAGTACTAATAAGGCTGTGGAATTTGAGTTATTAAGAGAACAGTCCATTGTTAGTGTGTGAGATGATAAGAAAGAGAACAAAGATCACAAATTCTTTCTGCTCAACAGGAATTAGTTGTCTTAACAAAAAAAATGATGAAAGGGAAACATTCATTCCTGTTTTTAAAGATATTTAATGAGAGGATTTTTAAACAAAATTTTCTCCCAATAAAGGATGTTCATTACAAAATCAAAAATCAGGTTTGCTATTTTTTGGGAGAGCTATACTCAAAACTACATATAGGCGGCTAAAGTTAAATGTAGATAAAAACATTTTGCTGTTTTCAAAGCTCAAAGAGATAATCTCAGAGCTTAAAAAAATATTTTTATTTGTTTATCTTGAGGACTTAATTGCAAAAGCGAGAAGAGCCTCTTCACCTCTGGCTGAAAATTTGAAATGAAAAACCAGGAGTTTAAATTATTTTTATCTCCAAGCATTTTTTTGCCAACCACTGCCTCCTATCAAAATGAAACTCATAATAGAATGAGGCGAGGACAAATGTTATCAGACATGTCCATTTCCTCAGTAGCTAAAATTACACTGTTGGTCCGAAAACTGATAAAACTGACTGAAAAGGTGAACTGAAAAGGCCTTTTTTTGCTACAGCTTATACAATATGTGTATTGATTGTGTAAGAAACAGTTTTTATGGAAAAATTAAAAATCTTATCAAAAACTTATATCAGGCACTTTGGCAGAAAAAAGTCTCATACTTTATTTTTTACTTACTACCTTGTGAGCCAAAATGAAAATTAAGTCTATAAAACTCGATCTTAGGCCAAAAGTTTACCCAAGCCTTACTTTGATCAAGATCAAGGCAATATTTTCATTAAGTCTAAACGTTTATTTCCACTTTATTAGATTTAATTGGGGTGAGGCAATCATTTTGTTAAAAAAACAAGCTTTAGATTACGTGTGTCTCCCTAATTTCCTAAAAGGCTTCTCAGAAAAACATAAAATTATGTCATATTGAAATGGAATCTAAACGATGCACATTGACTTATCTGATGCAGCAATTTTTTCCCATAGTCAGCAAAAGTTTGCAAAGCTCGAGACTAAGGGTCAAAACAGAAAGCAAAATTGATACTAAAAGTTAGGCAGGCCTTTTCCCCATGAATTATATAGCAACTTTCCTTTCAAGTTTTTTCTCAGGAAAAATATAAAAAAACCATGCCAATAACAATGGAATAGTTTTTTCACATATATATGTCAAAAAGTCTAAAACTGCTTTAAATAATACAGTAAAATTGTGTATAACCATAGGCCCTATTGGTTATTCTTAAAAAATTGTAATAATAAGAGCAAGTTTGGTCAAACTTTTTGAGGAACAATCTTGTGTGTCAGTTGAGTTTTTCAAAAGTTTATGATATCAAAGTTCCTGACATGATAAGATTCAAACTGGTAGTTAGTTTACAATCCTTTTTTGTCATTTCTGACTCTATCAGACTATTTGAACAAATGAGATGCTAGATAGTGTCGAAATTTATCACGAAAACTTTCCAATAAGTTAATCCAAACTGTCGATCAATCACTTTCACCTCAATCGTGTCAAACAAAAGTAACCCACATTTGCTCCTTATTATCATCCAAAATGGTAGTTTTAAGGCTCCGCCCCTTTCACTTGGATTGAAAAATGCCCGTTTAATTTAGATTTTTCAAACCCAAATCTTCATCAAGACAAACTCGATCTAGAATTCTATTTTTAGTTCAAACAAGCAGAACATCTTATCGTTGTCAGGAGTTTAGCTTTCAACTTAATGAGTTTCAACTCTGAACTTGCGTAGGGAAAAAAGACTTTTGGATTTAGTAAAAGACCACAAACTTGGTTGAAATTGAGGCGAAAAAACTTTCTGCATCAAATAGTAGTACTTCAAGCACTTGAATTTTTTGGAATAAATTAAGAGGCAGCGAAGCTGGCAATGTTTACATCTTGAAATACAGAAAAATCAAAAAGTATTTTCTTTTCTAACTCCCTTGGAATTTGTTGTTATATAATTTTCGAGACAAAAGTCAAAAATTTATTTTTTAGCTTTCAATGAGATAAGGCCCAAGTGACAAATTCAAAAGGCATTGTTCTGAAAGAAATGAAACCTGTATTTATTCATTATCAAGTTATTGTCAAGTCTAAACAACTTATAATTACAGTTGAATGAGATATATTTGAATGTTTGGATTCTACAAAAGTTGCTAAATTAATTGAAATTTTTTCTATAAATGAATGGATTTTTCAACTTTTATTTTTTTTGTACACACAGAAAAAATATGTGCCAAGATAAAATGTAAGATCTTAATTGTGTACATTTTTTAAAATATCATAAAAAATAAGTGCTGTCATCAAAATGAGCAGTAAATATTAATCGAGATGTAAATCTAAGACTCCAATATGGTTTTCCAGGCTTTGATTTTTATAAATGATTGTTTGATAATTTCAAGAACTATAAGGCTGAGGAAATTATTTTTGAGATACTTCAAATAAAAATATTCTTAGGCCTAAGATCTGGCCTCTCAGCTGGATGGATTATTGTAAAGAAACTTGATTAAAAAATTTCTTAGACATCCTGGCTGAGGGTTGACAACTTGACATGCTTTTTGTTAAGGAACTGATTATTGTAACACCTAGTGGTGTTGACTTAATTTACAACAATTCCTGTCACTGAAAGTTGTGTCTCACTGTTTCTTGATTATATTTGATACTTAAGAGTCAAAGATTATAAAATAGACAATTAATTATTAATCAAGTTCCTGCACAACAATCAATCCTGACTGAGATATTCATCTTCTTGAAATGATTAATTAAGGCAAATCCCGGGGTCAAAGGTTTTTGAACCCCAGTCTTCCAGTTCTCAGTCAGATGCTCTAGATATTTGGCCACAGTGACCCCTTGGGAGACTGGGGTTCGATCCTCAATCTGGGCATATGGTTCACCCCTGAATTTACCTTAGTAATCATCTACCATGATGTACCTCAGTCAGGATTAATGGTTGTGCAGAGCACATGAACAAAAAACCTGATTTAATTATCAAGGGATAGTTAAGGTTTTTTTGACTTAAAGACACAATAAAAGTGAAGGAAATTGTTGTCAAGTCTATTACTTTGGTATTAGAAGAATCAGTTCCTCAACCGAGTTTAAGCTGTCAATCAATCAATACCCATTAGGTGTTAAAGCAATCAGTTTAATCTTAATACGAAAGCTGTCAATCAATCAGTTCTCAAGCAGTTAGTTTTTTTTCATAGAAACACCCTATTTTCTATCTAATATCATGTTATCCCAAATACAGTCAGCCTACTTTTAAATAGCAAATGATTAAATTGGTTAGCCATAAACCATTCTAGCACTTTCACATTTCTATTTCTATTCTATCGATCATTTTGTTGTATCTTTCATTCATTTCTGCTCAATTTTAAAGTAAATAAGCGTTTGAATCATTAATCACATCAGTTTTGTTCAACAGTTTGGATAAAAGAGGTAATAATAACACTCTAATAATG